>Ga0228711_1008585_pt1 | contig 14234 bp, 8 predicted proteins | sample MedpolnodulmetaG_2_FD_177996 | JGI IMG/M metagenome (GOLD analysis project Ga0228711, IMG submission 177996) | Root nodule microbial communities from Medicago polymorpha collected in Santa Monica, California, United States - brown nodules | ecosystem: Host-associated > Plants > Roots > Nodule...
GTGTGTTTGTTTATTTCCTTTAAGCTTGCTTATCTTTGTGCTTGGTTTGTGTTTGTGTCATTGTATTAGCTCTTTGTGTGTGTTATTGCTTGAAGACACTTAGACCTAGGATTACCACTATCTTTTGTTCCACACATCTTTGTTTTATTTCATTGGTGTGATTCGATTAAGGTTGATTTTCACAACATGTATTAGTGTGTATGTCATGCAAAATGGAGTTATTTTGATAGAAATAACTTGCTTATGCTGTTCCATTTTGGACATAACAGAAGGTGATACAATCTTCAATCCAATTGATCTTGATGGTTATTCTCCATCTGCTATAAAATGTCCTACATGCAATTTTGACATCGAAGTTTCTGCACTGCTTGACCGTTCGGAAGATCAGACATACGTCTCATATACTATGGTATGATATCCTGCATTTTATAATTTATGTTCAGAAAAACTTGTTTGATAAAGTATATTTTTCGTTTTTATAAAATGATGTCTTTGCTTAGCTTCTAATGAAATTGAACAAAATATTTATATAGCAGCTTGATATAGTGCACTGTCCCGATCATAATAAAAAGATGAGCATGAAGCAAACATTTTAATCAAAAACTAAGGGAAAAAATGAAATAAGACATTGAAATTTGATATCTGAATGACTGCTTCACTGTTCATATATCAGATTTGTCCTGTGTGCCATGAAAATTTAGGGGAGGAGGCAATCAGAAATATGCAGAGTTCAAGCTTCCCAGCCGTGCCAAAGGTATCTGTTGCTTATCTTGTGATGCATGTGCTTTAATTGTAACATAGCTCATTTTCGCGTAGTATTTGATTCTTATCTAAATCAATTCATTATGGTGATATAAGAATGTATGCTTTTCTACATAGGGCATTTGGGACCCGCGGGAAAACTCCAATGGATATGTTCCATCTCAGGACAATGCATATGTTCCAAGCTCCGGTGATTTTTTCTCAGATGAAGATACCGTCAGTAATGCTTCAGACGTTCCTGTTGAGAAAGGCATTTCCAATGGAAAAAGGTACGATCTTGTTGTTGGATCTGAATTTTATAAGATTGTAACTCATTCATTGCTCTCTAAATTTAAAGAAATTGCTGCCTTTTGTGGTATTGAAAATTATGTACGTGTTACCATAGATTTCCAAATTATTATATGTTATAGTACATTTCTCAATTTTATGTGGATCTGCATGATATCACTGGCAGTTTATTCAGTGACAGATTATCAATAGTTTATTCATTCTATTTATGATGAGACATTACATATAACAAACAAGATGATTGTATTCCCGCTCTTCCTGTTTTTATTTCTCTAATATTCTTTCTGTTTTAAGGTTTCTTTGGAAGATACAGGAGGTGTGAGTAGATGGTAATATGATATCATTCTGTGGTTCTCTCTAATTAGTTCTTCCGAAATTTTATCTCATATTGTATGCCGATACATAAATGTACTACACCCACTTAAATAGCTTATATTTATTGACTTGAGATGCAATTTAGATGGTTTCTCTAAATCTCATGATCAAAATCTAGCTTTGCAGTAACCTGCTATTATTATAATTACTATATTGACAGTTTAAAGGATAATGTAGCGAGAGGTTTACTCAGTAGCTTATCATTATTGTCTTTCTGAATATGAAAACTGTTATTCCAAACCTTGAGTTTTGTAGTGTTGTGTGACACCCCCTTTTATCGCCAGAATTACTTGACTTCGTTCAATTATGGTTCACAATCACATTCTCTCAAGAAGTAAATCTATATTCTTCGTCCCAGTGAATATATTTGTTTAATTTCTAGTATAAGTGTAGCAATATCTGAATTTTGAAGTGGTACCATGTAGTACATTGCAAACATTTATGTATTAAATATTTGTTGATTGTAGTTTAAGTTCATTATACACATTATTAATGTATGCCTTAGTTTTTGTCAAATTTTGCTCATGGTTTTCTGTTTGCAGCTTCGAGAAAGATGCACCTGATACCAGCAATGAACAAGACATTCAAGAGAGAAGTGATAAGGCTGCATTTGCACAGGAGCTTCTCCTTTCAGCATTATTTTTAGATTAATAGAATTGATACATAGTCGTTGCGAGGAACTGCTTAGTTATATCTTCAGATAGCCTTGATGCTTGTAACATCAAGCATTGAGTTTTATTCTGGTACATGAATTATTAATATAGGATAACAACATATGTTTAGCATATTGGATAGCTAGAAAATTGGATGGTTGGTTGGCTTTATTTTGTGGCAATGTGGTTACTGAACAATTTAGTGACATTTATTTATTTATAAGTTTATGTTTTTACATTTCTTCATTATCTTATCACCATGTTGTGATATACATATTTTCATGGAAATATTTCAAAATTTGAATTGGAAATCGAATCGGAGAGATTTCTTAGTCACGATTCGATAACCAACCTATTTATGATTCGGCTGGAGCCAAACCAGCTATCTTAACAAGGATCGAAAACACAACTTGAGGATTGAGGTCTTCTAGGTTGAACGAAGCTTGCCATGTTTGGTTTTGATTTTTTCTAAATGTTGTAACAGGGTTGAAATGGAAATTGTGAGAAACAATGCTCATGAAAAGATTACAAGGTCCCGGACAAGGTAACAATTTATTCCGTCTCTATTAGCATTACTTTATAAGAAACGATGGTTTTGTTATAAATAAACCATCATGATAGAAACAGGAAAATAACCAAAAACCAACTCGTATGAATATTCAACTTTGTTGTTTCACTTTCTTTGGCAAGAAATATTATCAATATGGCACACTTTTCTTTACTACTCCCTTCACAACTTATTCAACCAAGAAATAAGAGTGGGGCTGAAAAATGAATTGGCAACTCTGATGTTTTCATTTATGGTATCGAACACTAATTTTGATTAAAAAAGATTTCAATCATTTTAGAAACAACTAATTTTGACTGTGGTAAGGTCAGCTCAAATGACAATGCCAATATTGTTAGGCCACACTTTCACCCGAGTGCAAGCATAGGACCTCGTAATTGTGATTGAGTTTCAAGTGGTGACAAAAAATAAGTTTGATTAGAAGGGATTTGAATCCACTTTAAGAACAAGACTACTTTTACTTCGAAAACAATAAACACTCAAATTCAAAAAAGAGAAATGCTTAACTACACGACACTGTTTGTCGTCAAACAAGCACGAATGTACTGCAACATACAATTTCCTTTTTCATTTGATTTTTAACTTGTTAACTTTTATTTTTTGTTTGTGTGTGTTGTTTTTTATAAGCTAAATACACATCAGATAATTTCCTTTTTCATCTGATGTGTATTTAATTTTCAAATGGTCATTTATGTTGGTAAAAATGAATAAGTTAGTCCTTTAATTATTATTTTTTAATAAATTCATCCCTTTTTCATCCAACTTTGTTAAAAAATCTTCCTTAGGGTAAAATGTTTAAAAAGTGTTTATGACACAAAACATGATTACTTACATACATTTTCTTCTTATTGTTTTCCGATCTAATTTTAATTTTACAGATAAATATTCCATCAACTACATTAAAAATTTAATCTACAATTTTTTTTTTCTTCAAATTAATATTGAATAATACACTTATGAATTCTAGTTTTAAGAGCGATAAATTTGAACTTACAAACTTAGTAATAAACGTCTACATAAACACTTTTTAATTGAGTTTGATGAAAAAATGTTAATGGTGCATACATTTTATGACTTAAAGGATTAAGTGCACACTTTTACTGACATAAAAAATCAATTTAAAACTAAAAAAGTTAAAAGGACTAACCCGATAAAAACGTTAAACTTAAAGAACCCCATGGTGTAAGTGACTTTTTTTATACGATCAAAATGATCCAAAAGATTGAAAAGATCAGCTATATAACCGTATTAGTAAACACACTTCCTCTTTTATGATCAGCTATAATAAAACCATGATCAAAACTGCTGAAATCTAGCAACTTAGATCCTCCACATCCACTATTAAAAAATTAATCCAAACTTGATTTTCATTATATTAACCGCTTCTCTTGGTTTCTTTACTGCTCTCTCGCTTTCTCCATTTTACGTTAACCAAGATACAAGAGTTCATTAGTCAAAAAGAGATGGAAGAGTCAGAGCATATATGAAAGATAAAAGAGGCCAAAAGTATTCCATCTCATGATTGCAAGAATACACAGGCACATAGAAAAGGGAGTTGATTGGGTTTATCTCCTGCCATTCTCTTTCAAACAACTTTTTTTATTAAAAAAAAAAAAAAAAGGATAAATCAAGTCAACTCATTATCCATGTTACAGAAACTCAGTATAGTTCACCATAGACTTGTTTTGTCTGCAAGAAAATGAGGCATGAACATCGATCAGAGGAGGAATTAGTGAAGTTTGCTAAGTTTTCAAAACTCAATTTGCTTAGATTTTCATATCATTTATTGTTCTCCATTATAGCATATGTATATGAGGCATCAACCACAGATTATGAGTGACGTTCAACTCTATCTAATGAAGGGTAAAACTGTAACGGTTGATCCCTCAACACAATCTCATCATTGATGCAATTTATGGAACTCAACAATAAGAGAACAAACAAGTATAAGCAAGTAACAACAACAACTTACAAAACATCCCGATGGAAAAATAGTATCCAATTCGACTAAAGACAATCCGAAAGTTAAATTTAACCCTATAAAATTACCGCAGACAAGTTGTATGAAGGGCAAAAGTCAATTAATTGATTGCATCAAAAATAAATAAATAAAAAGAAACTCCATTTGAAGAGTGATGATGCAGCAACTGGATAGAAATCTTCATTCACTCAATGATAGCTCCGATAACACCAGCTCCAACGGTCTTCCCTCCTTCTCTAATAGCAAACCTCATTCCTTGTTCAATAGCCACAGGGACAATGAGTTCAACCACCATCTTAACACGATCACCGGGCATCACCATCTTCGACTCCTCATCCTTGTCATTCATGATAGATGTAACTTTTCCGGTAACATCTGTAGTTCTCATATAAAACTGAGGCCTATAACCAGCAAAGAAAGGTGAATGTCTTCCACCTTCTTCCTTCTTCAAAACATACACAATACATTCAAACTTAGAGTGAGGAGTAATAGTTCCAGGCTTAGCCAAAACCATCCCTCTTTGAATATCAATCTTCTGAACACCTCTCAGCAACAAACCCACGTTATCACCGGCCATAGCATCGTCCAAAATCTTCTGAAACATTTCCACTCCCGTCACTGTAGTGCTCCTCGTTTCCCTCAAACCAACAAGGTCAACTACATCACCAACCTTAACAAGCCCCCTTTCAATTCTTCCGGTGGCAACTGTTCCACGACCAGTGATTGAAAAGACATCCTCAATAGCTAGCAAAAAGGGGAGATCTGTTTGTCTTTGAGGGATTGGTATATAGTTGTCAACCTCATCCATAAGTTTATAAATCTTATCCACCCACTCATTATCACCACGTTTAATAGTAGGGTTCGCCACTAACGCTTCCAACGCCAATAGCGCTGAACCAGAAACAATCGGAATGTCATCTCCAGGAAACTCGTAAGACGAGAGAAGCTCCCGAACTTCAAGCTCCACAAGTTCAAGAAGCTCCTCATCATCCACTTGGTCCTGCTTGTTCAAGAACACAACCACACTTGGAACACCAACCTAAGATACCAACCAATCAAAAAACATAAATTTCAACCATTAAAACCAACCATACATAACAACAATCATCAGAATTTATATACAAACTGACATCTATCAATAAATCTTTTACCTGTTGCATTTTTTCATCACTACATTAAACAATAGTGTAACATTGCATTAAATCTTCAGTAGTTCTAATCCTAACTAAAATTAAAATGATTAGTATTAATACTACTAATCTAATAATTAGATCAAGATAAGAAAATGACCTGCTTGGCGAGAAGGATGTGTTCTTTGGTTTGAGGCATAGGACCGTCGGCGCCGGAGACAACAAGAATAGCACCGTCCATCTGAGCAGCACCGGTAATCATATTCTTAACATAATCAGCGTGACCAGGACAATCAACATGAGCATAATGACGAGTTTCAGTCTCATATTCAACAGTAGCAGTATTAATTGTAATACCACGAGCACGTTCTTCAGGAGCAGCGTCAATTTCATCGTATTTTTTAGGGGCACTGTTACCTAGAGAAGCAAGAGCCATGGTAAGAGCAGCGGTTAAAGTGGTTTTACCATGGTCGACATGGCCAATTGTGCCGATGTTGAGATGAGGCTTTTTGCGCTCGAATTTGCCACGGGCGGCACGGACAGTGAAAGGGGAGGAGCGAGTGGTGGTGGTGGGTTTGGAGGAAGGGGTGAGGTGGAGAATTGTGGATGGGTTGAGGAAGGAAGAGGAGAGGCGAGTTAGGGTTAGTTTGGGACGGAGAGTGGTGGAAATGGAAGCGGAAGTGGTGAAGGTGTGGGTGTGTGGTGGGTGGGGTGATGAGAGTTTGAGTTTTGTGGAAGATGAAGAAGAAATTGAAATTGCCATGGTTGAATTGAGTGAGAAGAGAAGAGAAGAGGATTTGTTTTGTTATCCTCTCTTTTGGAGTGAAGAGGAATTTGTATTGTTATTGTGTGGATGAAGAAATCAGAACCTCTCTTCTTATCGAAATGAATTGTTATCCTTTCACTTTTGGAGTGACGCGCCGCGGTGCACAATAAGCTTAGCTCCAGTACTTCAATCCACTGTAAGCTATTTTGTTACTAACTAGACTCTAACCCGTACGATGCACGGGTTTTGTAGGGTTTCATATATAAAATATCAAATTGGTTATATTATTATTTGTAGAGTTGCATATAAATTCAGAAAGAATCAAACTAAGTGACAATTGAGAGTGATTGACATGCACAATCTCAAAGAAGCAAATTAACAACATTTAGTTTGCATCAACAAAAATGAATATGGAATCAAAGTCATTACTTTGCCAAAACAAAGATTTTTGCAAATAAAAAGTCAGAATAAACAACTTCAAGTAATATAATATAGAAGAAACAAATATGTCGATTACAGGAAAAAATGAAGTCTCTAATGATAAAATTGTCATCTTGATCAATCAAATTATCTACAATTTTAAAGGTGCAACTTTAATATCGCAAAACGTAGTAAGCGTACACCAAAAAAAATGAAAAAAAGAACTACTATCAATAAAGGTACCGCTAATAATAAAAAATAACTGCTATGAGAGAGGAAACCGCTAGGCAGTTGGAGATTTAAAAAAAACGTTTTAGTCATGTATTTCATTTTTGGAAGCAAAAGTATGTTAACAAAAGTAGAAGTGACATAGTGGTTATAGTTGTAAAGTGAAAGCATATAGTACCTGGTTCAATTCCTTACAAACTCTTTTTTTTCCTTCATAAAGTTACTCAGATCCACCAAAAAAAGCAGGATTAATTAGGACAAACTTATCAAAACTGTTTAACATTTATATATATTAAGATTTTTTGTTTAAATACATATGTTGTCGACTTAAAATAATTTTACAGCTACATTCAATGACAAACCATCTCTTTATAGGTTATACAATTAATTTTAAAGAGAGAAAAATATGTGCATTATTAGTGTAAAGTAGTTTTAAATTGATGTCTAATAACAATGGAGGATTTGGCTGTTATTTTTTTAAAAATTCTTATAAAATAGATTCTTATTGGACGATGGTGTAAAATTGTAAATCCATTAAACTCAATTTTAAAACACTCCTTTTTCTAAGGTGATGTTAATAAATAATAAATTTTCTAGTGTATTTTTTTAAAATCTGTTTTTGTTTTACTCTTTACTTTGTTTTGACAACCACATATTTGTACTCCTTTTTCTCTAAATATTTCGGGTATTCCTTAAATAAACTTTTTAAGATTAGAGAAGCTCCACGGAGACTTGATTGTGACATGTATTCAACTAATGTCTCCACATTAAGGAGACTTGTTGGAAGTCAAATCCACCGCAAAAAAGAACTCAAGTCTTGCTCTAGTTACTTAGCTTCAAACAATGTTACATCTCTTGACCAAACAAAACAAAAATGTTACATCTAGACCTTACTTAGCTTCAAATAAGTGAAGACCTTACTTATTATCTAGACCGAATTAATTAAGAATGCAATGATGAATCGATTTGGAACATAATTCCCGCATATCCAGGGCTTAACGAGGTACATGTTATTTTGCAAAGGTAATTCTGAAGCCACAATCACCACAAAAACACACACACACGCACGCACGAACTGAATGTTCCATGCTCAGTAACTGACTTGTGTAAATCTACAAATATAGTACTATGATCCTTTTATTTAGTATAATCCTAATATTTTTATTTTTATTCAAAAAATCTTGTGTTATATAGTCCTATAATAACATGGTTATCAAAAACAAAGAATCCCAAATCTTTAATTATTAATTTAAAAAAAATAATAATAGTCTATAAACTTGATCTTAATATGCACATTTTAAATATTTCGTTCAAACTACGTTTTAACAACAACTAATTTTCTTGTCAAAAAAAAAAACTACAACTAATTTTACTTGTTCAAAAAAAAACTATAATTAATTTTATAAAATTAAAATAAATTGAAAATTATGTTCACAAAGTACAAACTTCCACCAAATTAAGTGTATGATGCCAAAATTATGAGAATACTTTGACATGATAATAAATTAAAATAATCCGCAAAGAGAACCGGGTCAAATAGTTGATCTCAAAGCCCTCAACTCCACCAACGGTGAACTCCTAGCTGGGAAGACCTCCATGTAAACTTAATATGTACAAGTATACACTTCCTATAGTTTAATAACTTGTACCAAACTATGTACAGATTTTTTCGGAAATGAAATTGATATGATCTGGTCTTTACAATTACCTATCATTTCACTCCAAGCTTCATGCATAAGTACAGCAACAGCATTGAGTCTCCAAGCTGAAGAGGACATTAAGCCTTCACTCACCCAAAAGTTTCCTGCAACGATGATCCAAAGTTATTTTTTTGCAAAGTAGATGACCCAAAATTTATGACCTGGCTACATTTCCTCCTAACATCATTTGAAGAACATTTCGATTAAACAAATCCATCTCATAGCAATCACAAACCCAAAATATAAAGAGTACGCAATTTGATCCAAGCAACATGCATTAAAGATTTCAACTTCAGAATTACACAAAATGGGTATTTAGATGAGGAAAGAAGGAAAGCTCACCCTACATGTCACCATCAGGCATCTGCAGGTTGCACATATTTAGAACTTGTAAGGAAATTTCTGGAGAAAATTCATTCAAAAAATCCGAGACAGCTAATTTGTGCTTCCTCTTCAGTTCGTCTAACTCATCTCGTTGCATAACCAACAAAGTTTCCAGCTTTGTTGCTATTTTATTGATGTCTTCTGTATCAGAATCTTTCAAACTTACAGATATTTCTTCTTGAGAGGACATTCCACCGGTTGCTTCAGAACAGTCTGATGCAATACTTCTTTCGTTGAAAGGGGAATCAGCAGCCCCATCACATTCCTTCCCCACGCTATTTGCAAAGAAGCTGCCTTCCTCAGCAATCACATCCCCTTCATATGACAAGTTTGAAGCAGCGTGCAGACATGGAGAGTTTCCACCAACCCCCTTAGGTGAGTCTGACCAGTACTTACGACCTGAAGGTAATATTTCCAAAGCAAGGCTGCCAGGAGATTCATTTCCCATAGGAGAAGCCTCGGGCATAGTTTCAAGGGTATGACCTGAATCTTGACAAGAGCTATTGTCAAGAGTTTCACTGGGATTCCAATCAGGAATGTGGTATCGAATTTCAGAGTCAATCGTCATAGCAATAGTCGAAACATCTTGATCAGTAAGCTCCAACTCCTCAACCATTTCACTGGCAACAGAGATTGAAGTGTCTGCTCCAATATCGAAAGGGAAGTGGATATTTCGAATATGGCCTGCAAGCAAATGAACATCAGAACCATGAAAAAGCAAATAGATGTTTTTTTTCTTTGAAAGAAAAAAAAAAAACTAGAGAATACCTGAGGAATCTGCAATTCTCAGTTTTAAAAATATTGTATTAACATCTCTTCTCTGGCCTTCCACTGTGAATTCCCTACCTGTCTCAGCGGAATTATCGTTGGCACTTTTCCCAATGGATTGATTATCGAAGTTATTTCCTACATTTGATACATTGGATGGTAAACAAAAGTAGATCGTTCATTTGGAGTTTATAAGTAAAGTATATTTACCTGAATGCTGGGTTCTAGATCTCGAAGATCGACCGACGCTGTCACCATCCCAATCTGACTGAAGGAAGGGATCCATCAAGAGAGCCTTTGCAGGCAACCGTTCCGATACATGAGCAGTACACTTTTCTATAAATGCTTTAACTTCAGGATCATTTACTTTTGCCAACGATGCTGGCTTTATTCCCTATCAGTAAAAAGAAAACCAAAACCTTGTTTAAAAAAACTAAAACAGACCTCGAAACACCATGAAATACCATTGAACAAGGATTTCTACAGTTATTTGATCACAGCACAGCATATCAGTAAAACAGTAAAGCAAAACATATTTTTCAAAGTTTTGCATTTAAAAATTTCCATAAGGACATCTTTTCAGTAAGATTTACAATCTAAAAGGTCATAATCAAGCCTTTTCACAAGTCCCCTTAAAAACACTAATCATATCTCAAACAATTTCATACATAAGGAACACTGAGACTTAAGATGATTCTTATAAAGAAGATAGAACTTAATTAGAGTTCACGTGCACCAAGTAGAGAAGAAGAAAAAATTCCAATTCAGACATTATAGGATTTTTATTGTTATTTTAAATTTGTCTTGCAAATTCACCAATTTTTTCTTGACAAAACAAAACCCAATTAAAAGAAATTCCTGTAATATTTAACATCTGCCCAGGTTCGTGAAGTCTCCAATACTGTTATTGATAACTCAATATCTGACTAGCTGACTCGTAAAACAAGCAATAGGACAAAAGGGAACTATAATCTGGATAGTATTAGTGAGTAGTTCAAAAGGATTGAAATGAAGTAAATGTCACAATGTTACATCTTAGATACAGTTGTACAGCAGAAGTGATTTTATCAGAGTGAATGTTATCAGAGTGAGTACTATCCAAATTCCAAAGGGTTCCAAAAAACCTCAGTCTTTGGAAATTTACATAGCTATCAGAGTGAATGTTATATACATTTCAATTGAAATTGGGGTTAATATTTCTAAAACAAGTGTTCTATCACACCACAAGTAATATTGTACCAACATTTTGAAATCAATGCACTTACAGATGTCACTTTCTTGTATATTTGAGCAGCATTGGCACATTCAACATACGGGTACTCAACAGTTACCAACTCTAGCAGGCACATGCCAAAAGCATATATGTCAACTAGCTCGTTGTACTCCTCCTCATAAAGCTCTGGGGCCATAAACTCCGGGGTACCTGGGCTCGTAAGAGAAATACATATACTTTCAGTAACAATATTTTCACAGTAGTACACATAAGTACAGGATAACAGATGTAATGATTTCACAGAAAACTGTTACCTATAACACTGTGAGCTGAAGTGGCCTGTTGAAGAATGGCTGCCAATCCTAAATCACCAATTTTCACCTCTCCTTGATTACCATTGACAAAAATATTGTCACACTTAAGGTCTCGATGAATAACAGGTGGATTATGACTATGAAGATACGAAAGGCCCTCCAAAATCTGCCTAGACCATTTCTTCAACGCTCTCAAATCAACATGCTTATGTTTCTTCCGGTATCTAAATTAAGAAAGATAAACTTAAAACACAATAGCTCACAAATAAAACAGATACATGAATGAAACAAGGAGCCAAAAGACACTTACTGGCGCAAAGTTCCGGATGTAAAAATTTCAGTAATGAAATTAATATTCTCATTCTTGGTATCAACCCATGAATTATAAAATTTTATAATATTCTTATGCTTCAAAGTCTTGAGCAAATGAACTTCAGAATAAAGTCGCTCCAAATCTTCAGAATTTCGCAATAAATCAGACACCTTGACCTGATTCCAAGCCACTTCAATTCCTTCCAACTCATCAAAAGCTCTATATCTACATTTCCAAATTACTATCAAGGAATAACAAATCATCCATAAAAAAGTTTCATTTCATCTCAAAAACAAATCCATAAATTCAATGCATATCAATTGAGCATAAAAATTCATAAACAAATAAAAAAGGATACACTTTTTTGAAAGCCCCCTTCCCTAAAATTTCCTTGTACTGTGAAATTGAGAAAACAAAATCAGAAACACGAGATATAGTTAGTTGTGGATCAGATCAATAGAAAGATTTGAATTTGACAATAAAAAAAAAAAAAAGAGGAAATGAAAATTGAAAAAAGAGAATGCAGTAACGAATTGAGGGTCAGAGTTGAGATATGGAAGAGACTAACCCGACCATAACGACGGGTGGGATCAATTTCGGCGAATTCGGTATCGGGATCATCGTCTTGTTCGGCGGAATCCGGCGGCATTGGTGAGAACCTAGCTGAACGGAAGTGGTTATGATGGATTGGGTCAAATAATTTCCGTTGCAATACCTGAAAAAACGCTTCCGTTTCTCGTCGCTTTCTTCTTTTGCTTCAAACTAAGGAAGGTACAGTGTTGGTGACACGAGACGCAACTACACTCACGTCACGTGTTTATGTGTATCTTATTATCGCTTTTTTAATAATTATTGTTTGTCATGTTAAAGTACGGAAGAACACATGACATAAAACTAAGGGGTGTATTGAATTAGGATTTTAAAGGATAATTTTTGTTTAAAAAAGTTTCAAAGATTTTAAAAGATTTTGTAGCATTTGAATGACTTTCATGATTTTAAAAGACTATCAGGATTTTTAATGGATTTACATCATAAGATTTTAAAGGATTTTAAAAGATTTTATAGAATTATAAGATTTCAAAAGATTTTATGAATTTTAAGGATTCATTGGAAAAAAAATTATTACAACACACTCTCTATCATAATATTCTCAATGCAACTCTTATTTTTTATTTTATTTTTTTTTAGAGATAAAGAGAGGGGGAAGAGAGGAGAGAGTGAGTGAGAGAGAGAGACGAAGAGAGAAGGGAGAGAGAGAGGAGGAGTAGGAGGGAGAGGGAGGGAGAGAGAGAGAGAAGAGAGAACGGGGAAGGGATAAGAAAGAGATAGTAAACTTTTAAGAGAAAAACAATCCCAATAAATCTCATGTCTTCATGAAAGACTTTTTCTTGTTAAAATTTCACTACAAAATCCATCAAAATCCAATTTATTAAACAATCCATCGAAATTTGAATGATTTTGAATACCACGAGACTTTTTTCAAGTGATGAAAAGTCTTGATTGAATACCTCAAGACTTTTTTAAAATGACAAAGAGTCTTGATTGAATACTACAAGACTTTTTTTAAATTGCAAAGAGTCTTGATTGAATACCACAAGATTTTTTCATAATTAAAAAGTCTTTTGAAATCCCTTAGAATCCTAATCTAATACATCCCCCAAAAACAAACATTGAACACTATGTTAGAAATTCTTTTGCTATTAACAATTTTTTTATTTATTTGTTTGGTGGTTATTTTGATATTTTAGACACTTCATATTTTTGACAAAAAATTTGTATCTTTTATTTTATAGCAAATCAAACACGCCATAATATAACTCATTAGTGGAATAGATATATTTATTAGAGCAAATATTAGGATGGATTTATTTATAAAAAAAATACACAAATGATAAAATTATAGAACTCATTAAGAAACTCAATTGGGTTGGTTTGATGATGTTAATTTTAAACTTTAAGTATGTTTTGTCAAAGTATCAGGTTCAATTTTTCTCGATGTCAATTTAAATAGATTAATTTAAGTTCTTAAAAAATATGGAACTTATTAGTAAATTCATTAACTAAAACAGTTCTCATTAATCTTTCACACGTGTAAGTGTAAGTAAATGAAAGATTGATAAAATGAAGTAAATTAGAACTCTCTATCACTTACGTCTATGTTTTTCATAAATGGAAACTTTATAAAGTTTTTTTTTCTAATATTGTTTTAATAATATTAATATTTTAGTCAAAAAATGTATTAAGAGGCCTAGTCCATATCTTTTGAGATGTTGATACTTTAGGCTAGCTGGCTTGAATTGGGTTTTAATTTTCCCCGAATTGTGTATCATGTTCAATTTTGTAGGTTTGGACTTTGTACTTTTTTTTTTTT
>Ga0228711_1008587_pt1 | contig 14232 bp, 10 predicted proteins | sample MedpolnodulmetaG_2_FD_177996 | JGI IMG/M metagenome (GOLD analysis project Ga0228711, IMG submission 177996) | Root nodule microbial communities from Medicago polymorpha collected in Santa Monica, California, United States - brown nodules | ecosystem: Host-associated > Plants > Roots > Nodule...
ATATGTTTTTTTTCCTTCCCATTCTTTAAGGAAACAGAATTACTTAAATATACACAAATAGTGAACAAAAGATAAATTAAGATTGATTCAAGAGAATAACAATTATGGAACAAAAGTCAACAAATATCCAGAATGACTAAGATTCTAAATTCAAAATACTAACTGTCTAGAAATTCAAAATACTAATTATCCGGAATAACATAAAAGTTTTAATGATCCAAAAAGTCACTCCCAACAAAGTCACTTAATCTTCATCAAGGTTCACAACATCCAAGAGTCCAGTCCAGTGTAAATAAAAAATCACACACTTCAATTTTTTTTGCGGGCTTTCGGGCTGCCCGCAGCCCGGATGGGCTAGCCCTACCGGGTTTCGGGTTTTGTCGGGCCGGGCTAAAAAACCCTGAAATGATTCGGGCTGCAATTTTTCGGCCCAGGCCCTTCATTTTTTGCGGGCTTTCAGACCCGCCCGTACGGCCCGGCCCATTTTGACAGCTCTAGTTAAGGGGCTGGAAAGTGATTTTTTTTAATAGGGGGCTAACATTGCTACATAACCAAACATAGGGGGCCAAAAGTGCATTTTAGCCTTTTTGTTTTAGAGGGGCTCATTCAACTAATATGGTAGTAGTCAAGAGTCCATCTTTGCTCCATTTCCTTTTCTTCAATTTACCCCATTTTAAGGGAGTCAAGATCCTCTCCATTTATTTCTCTCTTCATTTCTTCCATTTAGAAAGATAAAGACACATAAAAAGTAAAAAATAATTAATGATGGTGGGACACACTTAATAATAGGACCACCACCTATTTTTTGTGTCTCAAGCCTTAGATGTGAGACATGTGAAAAAAATAAAATCAATAAATGTGATTAAAAGGCTTGAAAAAAGCAACTATTTAATGAAAATAAAGGCTACGCTCCTTCTTCCTACAAACTCTCCTTCTTCCTTTCTCACTCTCCTTATTTAATGAAAATAAAAATCTTTGTATTGCGCGATGCTGTTTTAGTGTGTGAATTTTGGATTTGATTATTTTAGCCTCTATCTAGATATTATGAAGTGGTTTGAAGGATGCAGGTTATGTGCAAGACCATTTTAGAAATACAAACAGGTTGTATTGAAGATAAGAAGGGATGGATCGTTGAATTTGATTAAGTGTGTATACAGATTAAATAAATAAAAAAATTAAATAATTTTGGCATTAAAATGGCTTGAAAGAAATATAAGTTTGTAAGCTAAGTTGTTCTTAACATGCTACCCTATGTGAAAAATGGTCAAAATAACTTAGTTATCTCTTCACCTGTATTTCTTACCTGTTCTTTTTTGTATTTGGAATTGTGTGGTGGTTGTGTGCATTGGAGTTAATGCTTGCAAAAACCACCAGCACCTGAACCAAATTAAGCAAACCTATGTATTTCAAATAGAGTGATTTAGCCTGCCTCCTCAAATTAAACACCTAAAATCGTCACTTTTTACAACCATTAGATTTGCATGAATATATAAGGAAGACAGATTGAAGTGGCGACAACGGTGAATAGAAAAGTTTGACTGAGGTGGATGGAGGGAGAGCTGCGGCGGTGAGAGGGAGAGAGGCGGCGGCATTGGGAGGGAGAGAGGCAACTGTGAGAGGGAGATCTGCAGTTGTGAGATTATGAGAGAAGGAAGAAGGAGCGCGTAGAGTTTGTAGGAAGAAGGAGTACGTAGCCTTTATTTTCATTAAAGAATTGCTTTTTTCAAGCCTTTTAATCACAACCATTGATTTTATTTTTTCCACGTGTCTCACATCTAAGACTTGAAATGGGGTAAATTGAGGAAAAGGAAATGGAGCAAAGATGAACTCGTAGTCAAGACATGTTATGCTGACATATTGGTAAAATAAAAAAAAAACACATGTTGGCATAGTATAGTTTGATGACTATATAGTGTGACACTATTGAATAGTGAAGGTAGACAAAAACTCACACCCGCCTGAAATTGCTAAAACCGAGTGCAAAAAGGGCAAAACAAGTGGGTTCGAATGGGTTGTTGGGTTAGTCTTTTAATTTCGGTTATCTTCGGGTAGCATTGATCGGGCTCACATGTTCATAATAGATCCACGACAAACCATAACTGACCAAAATCGACAACTTTTTAATATAAAGTTATAATTATAAGAAACAAAGGTTAATATTAATTTTGACCAGAAATAGAACATGTTATCATATTTCATCATAATTGTTTAGCTCATTCAACTATTTTTTTTAGAGGGGCTCATTCAACTAATATGGTAGTTATGAATACATGCCATGTTGACATATTGGTAAAAAAAAAAAAAACACATGTTGGCTGGCATCAGGGGCGGTTGCTAGTGTAAAGGATAGGTAGCCATGGCTACCCCATTTTTTTTTTTTGAGCGAGTAGGTATATTTTTATATTTTGCTACCCCAAGTTTTATTATAAGTGAAATAATTTTTTCCATCTTTATTTAGCTTTCGGTCGAACTTCAAATTATTTAATCATGTTGTATAAGAATCGGAAGAATAACATCCAAAAGAGATAAATAATAAATTTATTTAACAAATAAAATAATTTAATTGTAGGTAGGCCCACACTCATAGCCCACCACACAATGAATAAAACAAGATGACTTTTTTTTACTTTTCACTTTTCACAAACACAACACAAGAAAATTTTGGATGAATTTGAGTCTTTGAAGGGCCGCCGAGTTTAGTTTTCATAAATAGCTACTATTAGTTTATATTTCTTTTGTTGTAGCTTTTTTTGGTACAATCCATTATTCTACTGGGGCTTTATTGGTACAATATGTTGTTGCCGCATTTTTTTTGTTATAATCCGTTCATGTTGAATCAAGTGTATATTTTATGAAGAACATTTTATATAAGTAATAGTTATTGTGATTTTTTTTTCCTACTGGGTTAGATTAGCTTAAAAAAAAATTCTTTTTATGTGGCCACCTCATGAAAATATGGCTAGCTTCGCCGCTGGTTGGCATAGTAAAGTTTGATGACTATATTGTGTGACACTATTGAATAGTGGGGGTAGACAAAAACCCGATACCCGCTTGAAATTAATAAAACCGAGTGCAAAAGGGAAAAACAGGTGGGTTCGAATGGGTTGTTGGGTTAGTATTGTGTTCGGTTATCTTTGGGTAGCATTGGTCGGGCTCATATGTTCATAATGGATCCATGACAAACCATAACCGACCGAAATCTACAACTTCTTAGTACAAAGTTACAGTTACAAGAAACAAAGTTTTATTTTTTTTCTCCAAGTCTTGTAAAATGGAGGGGAAAGGAAATTACGGTACAACATTAAAAAAGAATGGAAACAATCTTTGGTTTTATAATTAATTTTTCAAACTTCATTATATTAAGCCTAGCATGTTGGATACCCTTTGTAGCCTTCGTCAATTTCCTCTCTCTAAATTTGTTGTTTCTCCCAATCTTGCCATGCTCGACCAACATTTGGCCTCATGCAAAGCATCAGTTACAGTTGATTAGAAGATCTTGACATGCATTTTACTTTCATTTTTTGATGTTTTCAAGATCTGGAAAAAATTTCTTCTTATTACGTTTGTTCGATTTTGATTTTTATACTAAGAACTTCATTATATTCTTTGAATTAAAAAAATAAAGTTTGCGACCTAAAATGGGCAAACCGAGCCAACCAAACTGAACAACGCCCGAACTGAAAAGCTGTAATCCGTTCACACTGATCCTCCCACGGTCGAAATTGGCCTTGAAAGTAGCATCTGTGGTTTGGGCCGGATTGGAGGTTAGCACCCGAACCAAGCCGACTGTCCACCTGTATAATGAATAGTTCAACCGTAATCCAACTGTGTTGAATCCCTGATAATTAAAATAATACATTAAATAAAAGGATTATTTGGACATTTTTTCTCTTAATTAACTTTTGTATTTTATTTTGGTCGCATAACTTCTAAATTGTTCATTTTGGTCCTTCAAAGATGATTACGCCAGTCAATTTGATCCCTTTCTTTTAACTTTGCCTCCAAATATTTAAGGTAGACCAATATTGCAGAAGGTCCACAATAAAACTTGATAATTTTGATAATTTTAACTCTTTGATCTTTTTATCAAAAAGGAGATCGTTGGATAATGGAGGTACATCGTATCATAGGTTGTACCATTAATAGCTAAAAAAAATTCTTCATTTCTTCCACTTCTTCCTCGTCTTTTTATCATCGTCATCATCATCAACCTTAATAAAAAATCTAGAAAAACAAGTAATTTTTTTCGTTCACAATCAGACCCACCAGAGATAGAGCCAACCCAACATTGCTGATGTATACATATCATCCACTATCAACCCCAACTCATAAATACGACTCCTTTCTTTGTCATGCTTCCTTCGATTCTTCCTCTAAATCACAATTTTTTTCCTTTGATTTTTCCTTCTCTTCTCCTTTGATCTTGCACCTCTAGAGGAAAATGAACCTTTTCTGGGAACTTGGGTTCTCTGCTTCCATAGACGTTGAACTCTCTTTGTTAGGAATGCAGTTCATCATCTTCAGAAAACTATGCTTCATCATCACGATCTTCTAAAGCTTCCTCCTCAGCTTAGAAATATCTAACCTAGTAACCTTGTTACCTTTGGACTTGAGCGCTACTGATTTTACTTTTTGTTTCGGCTTGTCATGATTCAACTCTACCTCATGACTCATCTTGCTCAGATCTTTAACTTCCTAAATAGTTGTAACCTCAGATATCCTCAATGTTTTAGCATGATAAAGGAACAAAAAAGAGCGAAGAAAGTTCACAGTTTGTCTTGAAGAAGATTGCCATTGGTTGTTCTTTGCTTCTTCTCTAGTATTTACAACTTGCTTGTATATACCTTTGCTTTGACATGGATTATTGTGGGTTTGGTTAATGTTTTTGTATCTTTGGTTGGGTTAATTAGGTGGTGGATTTTGGTTAAATGTATGTGTATAAAGCAGTGCTGTTTATGTTTGTCTATTTATGTATGGTTTAGAAGTCGTTTCGATGTCGTTTTGTGATGATTATTGATTAGGAGAAGTATTTTTTGAGTGTTTTGAATGGTTTTGTTAAGGATAGGATGAATTATTTTTTGGTTTTGTGGATATTCTGGAGGTGTTAGAATCGTGTTAAACAACATGGGGTTGGAATTAGGAATTGATAATATTAAGCTACTATTTATTAGGAACTCATATGTAACACACTTGCATAAGAGAAAGTCATAGTGTGTGTTTGAAAGTTTGACAAAATAATGACGATATCATGTGATTTTGTTGAAGTTAAAAAAATGTAATCAAAATTATAGTGACACATTATATTTTTGTCAGACTCACATTCAATCCAAACATGCACACATTAAGTTGATAAATAATACATAATACATCTTCTTCAAATGGAAAATCCATTTATTTCTAAACACAGGAACGAAAAACTAGCTACTTGTCATGACATAGAAATAAAAACATATTGACTTGAGAGTGGAGATACAAGCTACTTTAGTCGGCAGAGGACCAGGTCATATCATTCTCAAAGATCCAATGACACACTTCAATCTGACCAGGGGCAGACCCAAGAGCCATGAATGCACCATGGGTGGAGCTCCAAGCAGTTGTATCTAAGTGGCAAATAGCAACACCATGATTAATCTTTGCCTTAGAAACTGGATCCAAAAGATCCGCTTCATAGACATGAACATTTGGAACCGAGTGACAATAGTACAACAAATAAGGAAACAAACTTTGGTGACACGACACAGATTCAGTAACTTTCCCACCATTTATCCCCTTTACTTTACCCACCATGACATCCTTTCCCGCCCCATTTACATTCTCTGTGGACCGAACAGTAACACTGCGACCTAAAACAGAAGTTGCAAAGTCAATCATATCCTCAAGTGAACCAACACAACGCTTTGTCTCACCCATACTCGGTGCCCTCTCGCACTCACTCAACGCATCAACCATTATCTTGTTCATCGAGGAATTCTCAGACACCTTAAAAACTTGCTTCATCTCATTCAACTTAGAAGATGCAAATGGCAATTTGGTCAAAATGGAACGAGGCAAAAACGATCTTGGCGGTAATTTATCCCTTATATCCGGCATAGGCATAACCGTCCCTTCCTTTAACATCTTCTCCCGGAAAAACTTACCAGGTTGAACCAAGTTTTTTACCAAACTACCACTATCACTAAGAGAGTTAGTTGAAGTAGTAGTTTTATTATAACTTGCAAAAGAAATACCTTTCTTGTCATAATCCTTAAACGTATTATTATTCCCATTGTAAACTTTAAACGAAACCTTATGATCGAAATCAGCACCTTTAGCATAGCCTTTGAAAGTTTCACTTCCTGGAGATTTTGGATAATCTGGATTAAGACCGTAGTTATTGAAATCCACCTTGACCCCGAGGTTCGAACTCTCACCATACGAAGTAAACGAATCATCACCGGAACCAGCTCCATCTCTGTAATTAGTGAATTTCTCTTGAGCAGCAACACTTCCTTTACCGTAGTTCTTGAAAGTATTCTCAGGTTTGTTCAAGTTCTTACTATAGCTTACGAAAGCATCTACAGAGCTTGAGCTTTTTTCTGAATATCCAGAGAAATCAGATTTGAAGACGTTAGCATTTTTCGCATACTGGGTGAAACCGTTAACTGCGTGAATAGAGTCTTTGCCGTAACTTGCGAAACTCTGGTTACCAGAGTTACCACCATCGCTGTAGCTTACGAAGGATTGTTCTCTTCCGCGCACGGAGGCTGTGTAGGTGGTGAATTTTAGGTTAGGAATGTTGCTTTCTTCAGAGTAGGCTTTGAATTCACCGAATCCACCCTGGGAGTCAGTGCCGTAGTTGTTGAAGGTTTGCACACCCTCATTGTTGTTTAAGGCGTAGTTTTTGAAACTGTCATTGTGGCCAGTGGAGATTTTGCTGTATCTTGCGAATTCGTTGTGTTTTTCGTTGTATAAACCGTTGGAGTAATTCTTGAACGCGTCGATTCCATTGAGTTTGTGAATTCCATAGGTGGTGAAATTCTCTCCGAGGCTGTAGAAGGTGAAATTCTGGTCAGTTTCGTAGACAGCAAAATGTGAGGGGTCGAAAGGATGTCGTTTGGTGAGTTCCGGGAAGCAGAAGAGGTGGGCGGCGGAGCAGAACTCCGGCAGCTTTGTGGAGAGTGTGTTGGCGGCCGCGTGTTTTGTGAATGTCGCGGCTTCGGTGGCGCTGAGGGGTGAGGCCTTAGAGAGGATGAAAGATGGTTTTGGTAAGTTGTTTTTGATCACTCTATCCCAATAACGGATTGCAAAAGCTTTTGGAGTGAATGGGTTTTGGTTCTTCTCTTTTTCATGGTTTATTGCTAAACCAACCTGCATTATTCATAAACATAAAAAATTAGAATAATAATAAAACATACATAAGTATATCTTAGAAATCGTGGTTGAACCTAATACAACTCCATAAAAATCGGTCTATGAGGTGAAGATTGCCCTCACTTATAAACACATTGTCTATTGTCTGACCATCTCTTATAACAATGTGTGACTCTTTTAACAGTATAATGTAAGACACTGAGATTTAAAGTATCCATTTAACAACTAATTATTGGACAAGAAAATAGTGATGAAATGAAAAAACTTACAGTGAATATGGAGAGAAGGATGAAGAGGGTGTGAATTATGTGACTGAGTTGTTTCTGCATTTTGTTTATGAATTATGTGAATATTATGTTATATATCTTCAATGTTTCTATAGAGATAACATTGAGAAAGAGTGAAGGAAGGGATAAGGTGGAGAGTGTAGTGAGTTTCTGTGTTGCAGTAAGCAATAATTTATAGAATAAAGTTTTTTGTACTGTTTTTTTTCAAAATAAAATTATGTTGTCTTGTAAGCAATAACTGAGATTTTTAATAGATCTTGTCACGGATAGTTTTAGCATTAGCACTCTGTACTGTAGTATAACGGATCCAATGTTTATGTTTTGATATTTTTGGTAGTTTACTAGTTTGTACGAACACTTTGCAGAGTATTGGTTTGGCAAAATGTCCAAAAATACGAGGTTTTGGGTTCAAAACTTTAGAAACTAAGGTAGCAAATCAATTTACTTACATGCTAACAAATCTTTCCAAAATAATTTGATGCGACTTGAATGAAAGTAATGTTTTTTTTTAATCTTAACTTAAGCATTAACTAACTATAAGAGATAATGGAGACAAAAATAGTGTACAGTAAATACTCAATGAACAAATTGTGGCTTATATGCAATCAAGCCCCACACAACTGTGCACTGAATAATGACTTGCAATGACACGTTTATTGGATGGTGAAATTATAGTATTGAAGTTTTATAAGGTATTTAAAAAAACATGTAGATTAACAATTACGTCCTGTGAATAGATTTAGATATAATTTGGGAGAGATTTTATTGTTTTGTAAATTTGAGATTCTAATTTGACAAACACGTACGATTTCAAAACCTAAAATGGTGCCTTACTCAATTGTTGTAATGTGCCAATCACTAAAATATCAAGCATGGGATTGATACTTCAATATCTTTTAGGACATTCACTTTGATGAATCTTACATTGAACAAAAAATAATAATGTCCCAAGCAGCAGCTCGGTGGATAGGTGAGAGACATTGAATGAGTACTAGTAATTAGGAGATTCAAAATTTAAACTAAGTAAACTTAACATAATCCATTATCTTTATTAGCAATAATAACATTTATTTATCCAAAATAGTTTGCTGCAACTTGCATGTAAGAATTGGGTTTTTCATGATGAACAATAACTCAGAAAACTCTCAAAAAAAAAAAAAAAAACTCAGAAAAGAATGGACACAAATAATGTACACAAACACTCAATGTCTCTATGAACCACATGGTGTCTTAACAGCAATCAATGCCCACACCACTGTGCACTGAAAATGACTTGCAATGACACATTTATTGGATGGTGAAATGAGAGTATTGAAGCTTTACAGGTTTGTCAAAAGAACATTTAAATTACAATTGTGTCCTTTATATAGAAGTGGGTACATATCTAAATTGTGTTAAGCATGCCGACACAGTTTAATGAGTTTTTTGAGGGAAAAATAAAATTATGTTGGAAAGGAAATGACACTTTACATATATATGAAACATAATGATATTTTTATAACTATTTGTTCACAACTTTTGTGAAAACTTTTATTTTTTTATTTTTTATTGGTAAAAAACAATTAAGACAGAAAAATGAAGAGAGAAACTAATAATATAATGTGAGTACGTATGAAAGAAAAAATTGTCACAAAATAATTGTTCAAATATCATTTCGCATATATCAAATGTAGGATTCCAATACAAAATTAAAAATAAATGTACAATTAACTTGTATATCTTTAATGCAAGTAAGCAATAAAGTGTTAAACAGAACTTTTGAGAGTTTATCACTTTTGGTAGAATTTAAAATGATTATTTTCCTATATTTAAGAGTAACTTTAAAAGATCACTCTTTTCAACACTTACCAAATATTCCATTAATATTTTCCAATTTACAATGTTTGATAGACAATTTTTTTAACCCTACTACTCACATACCACCCTATTTTGGCATTTTTTTTTTTTATTTCTTCCCCTTTCCTCTTTCCCTTTACTTTCTCTCTTCTCTGACATACTTTCTCCAACGGTTGCCGCTCTCGCCGCCATTTCTCTCTCACTTGTGACTCTCTCCCCTACTTCTTATCTGTTCTACTCTGTCTTTAGCCATAAAACAGATTTGGATCCGGGGAAGCCATGGCCAGATTTGGAGAACCATATTGGATGTGAGAAAAGACGGTGAGATATGAGATCGATGGAAATGAGAACACGACGACGAGATGTGAGATCGACGACCAGATTTGCAGGACACTCTGAGTGTGAAGGAGGTTAGGACGACGACAAAGATGATGAGATCTGAGATGGTGACAGCGGCGACGGAGGTGATGAGATCTGGATGGTGATTGTGGCAACGGTGTTGTTGTTGGCGGAGTGTTGTGAACAGGAAGGAGAGTAGTGGTGTTAGTGGAGTGTTGTGAATGCCGATAGAGAGGATAAGGAAGATGAAGGAGGTGAGAACGATGGTGATGATATATGAGATGATGGCGGTGACAATGGTGGGTTCTGTGTTTTTCTAGGTGCCGTTTTTGGCACGATTTCCATGTTTTTCAACGTGTTCACCAGTTTCTGAGGGTGATGACGGCAACGACAATTGGGGTGACGAGGGTAACAGTGGTGGATGAGTGTGGTGGCTGGTGACTGGTGGTGACAGTGTTAAGGAAGATAGTATGGGTTGGACAAAATTATCTGTTATTTTTTTGTTGATGAACAAAATTGCCTATGCCACATGAAGGTGTATATTGATGGTATGTCACGTGTGGTCATAGTTTTAAAACCCGGCTCGGCCATCGATTCGGCAGAGACACTGAGTCACTGGGTCGAAGGTCGAACCATCAAGTCATTAGTTGAACCGCATGACAGAATCATATTAAATCGGATGACTCGGTTAGATAACCCGGTGTTTAGATTAAATTTGTATAGATATTTAATAATATTAATCGGATTGAACCGGTGACTCGATTACTCCAAAAACTAAAATAATAACATATTTAAAATAAAAATAAATATCCAACAAACATAATTTCATAGACTAATTATTCACGTGATAAAAAAAAGTGAAGAGATTATTCATGAGCTTTAAATAAAATATTTGAGCTTTATAATTATATTTTGTTTAGGGAAGCTTTATAATTATATATGTCTATGTTTTTGTCCGATAACATTGTGAGTTATTTTTATAAAAAAAATAAAAAATTGATAGGTATTCGCTTTGTAAAGTATTAAACGTTAATTTTGTGAGGCATTTTTATCAACTAAAAAATAATAATTGATGAGTATTTGTTTTGTACAGTATTCAATATTTTGACAGCTGTAATCTTATTCAAAAATTTGTTTAATATATTCTTATTAAAAGCGAATCAAATACAAAATGAACAAGTGCTTCAGTGGTTAGGAAGTTGTTTCTTAATAGGAGGGTCACGAGAGTTCATATCCCATATGTGCCATTTTTTTTAACATAATTTAATAAAAACTTGATTTAAGTTAAAAGCAACAAAAAAAGAGAGAAGAGAAGAACCAATTCGACCCATAACTCGGCCGAGTCACTGGTTTTTATCGAGTTTGACCAGTTTTAACCGGTTCTCGCCAAGCAACTGCATGGCCGATCCGAAGGTATGCTCGAACCGGTCTACCCACTGGTTCCCGGTTCGACCGACCGATTCGAGCTGAGTTTCAAAACTATGCGTGTGGTGGTTAATGTATAAATGCTCTTCTCCAATAGAAGTCATTGCGCAACAACCATTTTAGCATCTCAATATGTGAGATTTTGTCACTAAAATCTTTTTATGTATCAAAATTATAAACACACTCGCAGACATATTTTTTTTTAATTTTATGAACTAAATTGACTATGAAAAACACATCCAAATCTAAACTATCTAACTAAAAACGAGAAAGTCTTTCATGGATATAACCCCATATAAATATAATATTATTTGGACACACTCACATAAAACTAACAAAATTAAATAAAAAGTATTTCGTCACAACAATTGATATATTATAATTTTATTTTCTTTTAATTTTTTCTTGGTTTTGTATGTGCGTCCAAATATTTTTTATTTAGGTTTGTGCCCAACCAAGTGTGCTCACTAAAAACACATTTACCAAAATAACTAAAATGTTTTTCTAATTTTGATGAAATTATTAAATATTAATGTAACAACCCCCTCACAAATTTAGTATTTACCCTTTGAACATGGCAGTGAAACAAATTGTCGTTCAAATATTTACGGGTTACAAGCTAAGACACAACTTTGTTTAGATATCATGAAGATAGTTGTCGGTCATTCAAACTCAATCAACGCATGCGAGAGAATGGAACAAATAATGAATCAAATGATGGCCTCTAAGCTCATGGAGCAATCAAGTCCCACATCGCTGTGCACTGAAATTGACCTGCAATAATGGTTAATTTGAAAGTAAAATTAGAATATTTTAGTCTGCTATGTGTTACCAATTTTACCATTAAACTTTTTGAAAATTATATATAAGTCTATTATCATTTACTTCATTTTTCTCATTTTTCTTTCTCTATTGTTTTTATCAATAAAAAAAGAGAAAAATAAGGCTGTCACATAAATTGTCATAAAATAGTTGTTCAAATATCATTACTTAAACTTTTTTACTCTCAAGTGAGCGGAGAATCAAGACTTATACATTAAAGTATGAACAATGATAGGTAGACACCCTTAATATGTACATCCATTTATACCACTTTGAAAAATTTTAGTTAACCAAATATATGGTATGTGTGACCACATTTTTTTAGTTGAGTGATCATTATTTTTTCAAAATTTATTTGGTTTACTAAGTGGAAAAATAGTGATCACGCGCATTTTAGTTGCGTGATCACATTTTCCAGCTTCTAAATAGTGGTCACACAGCTGAAAAAATGTGGTCACAGAAACCATATATTTGGTTAACTGAAATTTTCTAGAGTGGTACAAAGGGGTGCATACATTAAAGGTGTCTACCGATCTTTATTCTTAAAGTATTCCATAGTCGAAGGATTAACAACAATTTCATCTACCAAGGAAGTGTTTATATTAGGCAAGCTCATACCTACTTGTGAATTTGGGATTTCCTCATAACAAGATAACCAAGCTTCACGGTGCAGGGTGTCTTCTTGAGTCAAAAGTATATGGGGTTTTAATATCAGGAATTACAACATCACTGGAAGCCATCACCATTTTTTTTTGGTATAAGGTTGCATATCAACAATCTCATTATAAGGAACATTAGGAACAAGGTTAACAAAGTTGGATTACTCGCTTCTCTAATCAATCACATTAGCAACATCATGGTGTCCTAAATTTATCCTTGTCCTTAGATGCTCCATTAATATGAGCAATTTTAGCTTGATGATCCCTATCAACTGTCTCTTTCATAGGGTACAAAAATTCAATAATAAGGTTAACATTGATAGAATTTCCCTTTCTCAAATAACACATTAGCAACATATACGGTGTCCTATATGTTTATCCTTATCCTTAGTTTTCCATTTGAAGGAAGCAAAATATTAGGAACGGGGCTAACACCGCTTGAATTCTCCCCTTTCTCAACAAACACATTAACAATAGGAGAGTGTTCTACCAAATCTTTATCCTTGTCCTTAGTTTCTCCATCAATAGAAGATTTTTAAATTGACATAAATTGTTTATTAACTATGGTACAACCTAGGGTTAAGAAGTTAGAGGTTAGGGACTCAAGTCCGAGTAAGAAGAAAAAACTAACAACGGTTAATATACTAACATTTGTCATTTAAAAAAACTAAGGTATCACCTATAATTGTATCTATACATGCTTCAACAGATTTGGTCTCAACATGTCTCTTATTTTGTTCCTTTTGCACAACATTTGTTCCTTTGATTACTTCTATTCATATTCCTACCATTATTCACATTTATTAGCTCAGATTCAGTCTGGATATTCTCAGCAATGGTAGTAATTATACAGAGGTGATTATTCTTAGAAGTGATAGCTAAATTGGAACCTGCATTTTCTAATTTTTTTTTTTTTGTTTTTCTAATTTTATTAACTCAATGTCAAAGTCTTCTTTTGAGGACGAGCCTTGTGATGAGTCAATAATTTGTGTTTTTAATATATTATTTGAGTCCGTTTTATTTAGATTTGATTTCGTTTTATTTAATATTATTTCCTTTTTAGAACTATTTTACTTCAATTGCAAGTTATTATATTTCAGGAACAAATAATTGATAGATTGAGTCTTGGAGCAAAAGAAAGAGGATTAGGAGGTGATTCAGGATGAAAATACGAAAATATGAGAAAAAAATATGTCACCCTCAAGTCAGGAACTTGGCACGACCCGTGCCACCAGCAACATGGTTGTGCCTGCCTTCATGATACTCTTTTGCTGCTTCTGCTTCATGGACAAGCTACCTATTAGTTTACTTCTGACCTAAAAGCCCGTGGTTTCTTGTGGAACATTCTAGTGTTATATTTCTTAGGGCTTAAGTCATTGTAAACTATAAATAGAGTAGCTAGCTATCACAACAATTCATCTTTTGTTCTTGGAATTCAATAGTGACAATTGTCTTTCTTAATAAAAGTTCTTCTTTTACTTTCTTGTTATTTACTTTATGTTCTTCTTCTTCTC
>Ga0228711_1008588_pt1 | contig 14232 bp, 9 predicted proteins | sample MedpolnodulmetaG_2_FD_177996 | JGI IMG/M metagenome (GOLD analysis project Ga0228711, IMG submission 177996) | Root nodule microbial communities from Medicago polymorpha collected in Santa Monica, California, United States - brown nodules | ecosystem: Host-associated > Plants > Roots > Nodule...
GTGTCATTCAAAAAGATAAAGTGTGACTAAAAAAAAAAAGTAAAGTTTGTCACAATATAAAAATGCAAAATATCTATACTTATATTTTTATTCAAAATTGAAATAACTTTAATCAAAATCAAAATTTTGTTTTTTAAGAGAAAAAACAAATTTCATAAAAACCAATGTTTGTAATTTATACGTATTAATGCAATTAAAAGAATGGACATACGGACACTGAGTGGTCGTTTTGAACGCTAATATGCATAATATTTTCTTTATTCGAAATCACAGTATGAAATTTATTTGTATTTTTGTTAGGATTCTCTTCAAATTTTCAATTGTATCATTATTTTATTTTATTTTATAAAACTACCCTAGTTATTTTATATCTTCTTTTTATATGAAACAACTATTTACATAATATTTCCCTTTTTTTTCTTACATATTATTGTTCAATATGTGAATGATGTTGATTAATTTTTTTATTGAAAATGATAATATATTTTTAAAAAAAATCAAAAAAGGAGAAATCATTAAAATAACAATGACACTGGTCTAAAAAATACAATGATGACACTAATATTTTACAATTTTCCAGATGAAATTTAAACCATGTGTTTGAGATTACAAAATCAAAGTTTTACCATCAAGTCAATACTTATTGGACAAATCATACTTAAAATGATACAAGCATACAAATCATATATATATATATAGTACATATCATATGAAATTCTTGGATTTGTCACACACTCGAACATTACAAATTTTTATGTTACTGTTTAAAAAAAAGGGTTATCTAACATGTGCAATATCACACATGTTAAAACAACTAAAAGTAACAAAGTTTTATTGAAAAACAATAATTATTTATTAAAAAGTTATATATTTAATACAAAATGTACAAGTTCCAATGTAAAATTACTACAAATTTACACATGATAGAAAAACTTTTAAAAAAGAAATAGTTATTTCATAGACAATAGATGCATAATACTTTAATGTCATATACAAGGGTTAAAAATTTAAATTATTTTATGTTTTTAACATATACAATAATCATTCTCACATGACATGAATCACTTAAAAAGTCATATTCAACACATGAAGGATGATGAAGAATTTGTTATTTTACAAGATAAATTGAGAGTGTCATGCATGTAGTTGGTGGTGTTATCAGTGATTGGTATGCATGACTACATGAGATATATTTAATACATGAGAATCGGAGAAAATAATTTGTGTATGATTTATACAATATCAACAAAGAAAATCATGCATTAGGTCTGCTTTATCATTTCTTTAGTTTTTTTTTAAGGAAATATGCTTATAACATTTCATTAATAATAAGAGATTCAATACAATCAGGTATGTGAAAATAAACAACGGGACTGGCTAGTAATGTGGCTTCTTCTGCAAGAACATGAGCAACCCCGTTTGCTTGTCGCCTAACAAACTCCACCCTAGAGTTGGTGGAGTTGGTAAAGAAAGAACTGAACAAAAATCGACATGATGAGATAATGCACCCAAATTCATAAGTGTCGTCTTGATTAGCATGGAAGGCATCACAAGTAAGCCTATAATCTGTTTCAAAATCTACGTTGTCAAATTGCATATCACTTAGCCACTGCAAGGCGGAATGAAGACCCAACGATTCACCAACATCCACAAAATAGAATCATGGGTAACTAACAACCTTAGCCAAGACAAATGTACCTTCTGAATCCCGAATACATATACCCACGCCAGTACGGTTAAGATGAGAGGAAAATGTAGCATCAATATTACACTTATACCTACCCAACAAATGGTGTTGCCAACTAGACGATGTCACAAATGTCGAGGTGCCAATTGCGGCCAAAATTCCCTCTCTAGCGGATGGTTGCAGTCGTTGTTGGGGAATAGGATCAGCTACGGTGGGAACATTAGCAAACTTCCAATCAACGACCAAATTCTTAGCTCGCTCGACAACCGTGGCGCTTACCTCCATAACATCATCCCAAACACGAAGATTTCGATGCTTCCAAATACTCCAAAATGTTGATGACAATTGTTGATTAAATTCAATGGACAAAAGAAAAATAGTATCAGTTGCCGAAGTAGTATAAGACAAGGCGTGTTGGATTGCTCCCCAAAGGCCTGTCATTTGCCAAACTTTGACAACAAAAGGGCAATTGAAAAATACATGAGCAAGATCTTCATGATGTGATGGACAACTAACACAGTTTGTAGGACATTGAACGCCCTTGTCAAGAAGACGAACACGAGTCGGAAGGCAACCCCAACACATACGCCACACTAGATTCTTAACTTTAGGGGGAACCTTGAGCTTCCAGATGCCAGACCAATAACCCGGGCGCCAGAGATGAGAGGAGTCAACAAGTTCGTCAACACATAACATGTAAGCACTACTGACAGAATACCAACCATGCCTTTCAACTTTCCAAATGAGTCGATCCTCTTGTACCTGAGCAATAAGCGGCGTGTGAAGAATCTTATCAACTATATCAACACTGAATACCTGACGAACCACTTCTTCGTTCCAACTCTTATCATAGAGATTCATTAAACTGTTGACGGTAACATTTTGAACAAAGTGAGCACCTGTAATGCCACCATCAATACACTCCCCATTAACCATCCATATTTTGAACAAAGTGAGCACCTGTAATGCCACCATCAATACACTCCCCATTAACCATCCATATTTTGAACAAAGTGAGCACCTGTGATGCCACCATCAATACACTCCCCATTAACCATCCATGGTTCATTCAAAATCGAAATAGACGAACCATTCCAATACTCCAACGAGCACCATCGCGAACGATAAATCTGGCGCGCATAATACTATGCCACACATAACTAGGATTATGGCCAATTTGAGCTGTGAAGGGAAATACCACACTTTAAAAATACAGGAAACAAGGGAGTCAGGTTCCGTAAGGAACTTCCAACCCTGCTTACCTAACATTGCCAAATTGAATGCAGAGAGATACTTAAAGCCCATACCACTATGTACCTTGGAGGCAGATAACCTCTCCCAACTCATCCAATTAATGCCTCGTTGTGTAGTTCTACCATGACCTCACCAGAAAGAATTCATCATCTTCTCAATTGTATCAATTAAAGTGGTTGGCAGCTGAAAAATACTCATAACATACGACGGAATAGCCTGTAAGACAGATTTAATCATAACCTCACGCCTTGCTTTAGATAAACACTTGCTACTCCAAGAATTTATTTTCTTTCAAACTCGATCTTTAATATAAGAAAAATTCACATTTCGATCCCTACCCACCATGGAAGGTAAACCCAAATATTTACCGGTCCCCAAAACTGCTTGAACCCCAAGAATATCAGTAAGGGTCTATTTAAGTGGATCATGGACATTACGACAATAGTAAATCTCAGACTTAGGCAAACTAATGGCCTGACCAGAAGCTAATTCATACATGGAGAGAATATTTTTCATAACATTTGCTTGTCCCTCCTCAGCTTTTAAAAAAGAAAACAGTCATCCGCAAACAAAAGATGAGAGACGGGGGTCGCCTGACGACAAACTTTTGTACCTGTAATAACACCTCGGGTCTCAACATCCCTTAGAAGAGAAGATAAACCTTCTGCACAAATAATAAATAAATACGGGAAAGAGGGTCCCCTTGACGAAGACCGCGTTCCGGGATGATAGGGCCAACCCTTTCATTATTAACAAGAACAGAATAATCCACTAACTCTTCACACATACTCATCCAGTGAATCCATTTAGCATTGGAACAAAGGCAGATTGGTTGTCGAAAATACACTGAGATAGGACCCCTTTTAACCTGTTCACTAACACTACAGAGATAAGTTTGTAAAGAATATTACAAAGAGCTATGAGGCGTCAGTCCTTCATGTTGAGTTGCGTGTCACCTTTTGGAATAAGAGCAATATTTGTCATGCTCAAATCAGGCGGAAATTGTCCCGTATCTAACCAAGCACAAGACTCCTTGAAAATGTCATCACTACACAAGTTCCAAAAATGTTGGTAAAAACCCGGATTGAAACCGTCAGAACCCGGGCATTTATTTGGGTGCATAGAAAAAATTGCATCACGAAATTCAGCTTTGGTGAAAGGAGCAGTAACTCTCTCATTATCAGGAGTAAAAATAGATTGATTAATAACATCAATAACAGAAGAAGAAACCTTGCCAAGCTTCTGAAAAATATTAACAAAATAGTCTTGTGCTACATTGCGAAGACCCTACTCATTAGTAATATTATTTCCAGCATCATCAACAAGAGAAGTAATACGGTTTACCTTATTACGAGCCGTGGCGGATGCATGAAAAAAAATTGTGTTACAGTCACCGTTCCTATACCAATGGGTCTTTGCACGTTGCCGCCAATAAGCATCATCCTGAGCTAGCAAACGTTGCATTCTCTTTCTCAACTCAAAATTTTGAACTTGTCACTCACCAGAAGAAGTGGTGCGCATATTATGCAATTGACGCCGACAATCTTCGATTTTGCTTTTCAACTTATGGCAATGAGCTTTACTCCACACGACCATTTCTTTTGCACAAGAGGACATCTTAGGCATGATAGAATTATTTGAATAAACCTGCCAAGAGTTAGTAACCATATCCTTAAACCCCGGTTCTAAATGCCACGCATTTTCATACTGAAAATGACGCTTATTAAGATGATGTCGAGGTATAGGGCGACAATTAAGAAGAATGGGATAATGATCGGAAGTAGGTACCACAAGAGTTTCTACTGAAGCTTCCGGAAAGAAATTGAACCATAGGCTATTAGCAAGGGCACGGTCTAACCTTTCTTCCACCGCTCGCCCCATGCCAAGACTTTTGAACCATGTAAAAGGGTAGCCTTCAACTGGGACATCAGAAAAACCGGAGTCAAGAACAGCTTGACGGAAGCCATTAATCAACCATTGAGGTCTATTATTGCGACCTCTTTTTTTGCTAGCATCCAGAATGTCATTGAAATCCCTAAAAATGCACCACGGCCCGGTAAATTGGTTAGCAAGTTGACGAAGAAAATTCCACGCAGCAATTCTACGACTTCCATTAGGATAGTCATAATAACTGGTGAGTCTCCAAGCACCAAGAACGGAATCAATGATTTCAACAGTGATATGATTATTAGAAAAATCAACAAGAGTGCAATTGGAAAAATGACGCCAAAATAAGGCAAGACCCCCGCCTCTGCCGGTGCGATCAACAGAAATACAATAATCAAAACCAAGCAAGTAACGTAAATCTTCAATTTTATTTCGGTGGACTAAAGTCTCACTTAAGAAGAGGAGGTCCGGATTGAAGTGTCAAACTAGGTATTTCAAGTCGAGAATTGCATTCGAGCTACCTAAACCCCGATAATTCCAACTTATCAGACTCATTATTGTACTAACCTTGATCCGATGTTGCTTCAAAGTAAGGAAAGCATCCGATTATATTCATGGTATACACCTTTGTGGAAACATAAACTAGAGGTCAACCGTGTCCGTACCAAATACCAAAACAACTAGCACCATTATTGAACTTGATTACCATGAAGCCATTATTACCCTTACGAAAGGTGTAATAGTCATGTAATGAAAAGGCAATGCAAAAATTCAATTGGATGAGGAAAAACAGCAAACATTTAGGCAGCACATCACAAGATTAATAGCATCATGTTCCACCCAATTAATTAGCGGACACTTTATCAACAAAATACACCGCTTCCACTACCATTAAATCATGAATCAAGAATTCTTTAGTTAAAATTTGTAAACTTAGATATTAAAATTAAAGTAAAATGCTAAATTTTATATTTATTTAAAAAAAACATACACACGTATATAAGTATTGAACTTTGACCACTAATTTAAATAATACTTGATATATTTTACTTCATCATAACTGAATTTCATATTACAAGACCACTTTTCCTTTAGAGCTGAATGGATAAGACCAAACCTTAAACTTCTCAATCTTATTTCAAACATGCAGGTTCAAATAATTAGACCCCATTTGAAGAATCTTATTAACCTTCTTCAAATAGTTTTATTCCAAATAGAGGTATTGTTGATAATGTTTTGATTGTACAAGAAATTGTTCATTATATGCATACAAATTAGAAAGGTAACTATGCCATTTCTTCTATACAAAATTAATTTTGAAAATGCATATGATAGTGTTGAATGAAATTTTTGAAGCCCGTGTTGTCGAAATTTGGCATTCCTCCAATTATCGTTGATCTTATGATGAGTTGCACAACCATCACAACCTTATCTCCTAGATGAAATAATGATCAACTAGATAATTTTATTCATAGCCGGGGTTGAGGCAATGGGACCCCGTCTCTCTTTGCTTGTTCTTGCTTTGCATGGAGAAATTAGCGTTGTATATCTAGGAGAAGATGGATGTGAACCAATGTCTTCCTGTTAGGATTGCTAATAACTAGCCTACGGTTTCTCATCCTTTTTTGTCAATGATTGTTTATTTTTTACCAGAACTAAGGTTTCTCAAATCTGGAAAGTCAAAGAGATTCTTCGTTCTTTTTGTAAAGCTTCGAGTGTAAAGATCAATGTGCATAAGTTTAAGTTCCTTGGTAAAAAAAAAATTGGATCATTCTAAATTGTAGAAATTTGAAGGTACTCCTTCCGGTCCTTTTTACAAGAGACAAATTGGTCAATTAAAATTGATGTATTTGATTCATAATATAGACCAAATACATTAACTTTTGTTGACCTATTTGTTTCTTATAAAAAGGACCGGAGGTAGTTTGTGTTAAGAGTCCCACATCAGATAGGTGATAGCCTAACAATGTGTTTATAAGTAGGGGCAATCCTCACCTCACAAGCCGGTTTTGTAAGGATGAGTTAGACCCCAAATTTCAATATGGTATCAGAGCCTCTCCATGATCCATTTGGTCACCTGCTATCAGGTTTCCACTATCGGGCCACCCACCATTTATGTCCACGAACCAAGGCCAATAGTGCTAGTCATGAGAGGTGTGTTAAGAATCCCACATCGGATAGGTGATGCCCTAACAATGTGTTTATAAGTATGGGCAATCCTCACCTCACAAGTCGGTTTTGTAAGGATAAGTTAGACCCCAAATTTAAATATGGTATCAGAGTCTCTCCATGATCCATTGGGTCACCTGCTATCAGGTTTCCGCTATCGGGCCACCCACCATTTATGTCCACGAACCAAGCCCAATAGTGCTGGTCGTGAGGGGTGTGTTAAGAATCCCACATCGGATAGGTGATGACTTAACAATGTGTTTATAAGTATGGACAATTCTCACCTCACAAGCCGGTTTTGTAAGGATGTGTTAGACCCCAAATTTCAACAGTATGATCAACTTTAACTACACATACTCCATTGGTAAGTATCTTGATTTTTGTTTATAATAGTGACCGTAGGGTGTACTTTTTACGAGTGATAGTGAAATAATCTATGTGCCGTTCTTGAGTTCTCCCGAATGAAGGGAGTTTTGTATTATGAAGAAAAATCACTGCCAAAGCTCTTCCCTTCTAATATCATCTATTTCTTCCACTCGCTCCTTCCTTGTTTCCAAAGTCCTCCCCTCTCTTTCCCTCTAAACTCGCAAACAAAGCCCTGGAGAGTTTTCTGTTTCATTTGTATTCATCCTTTTTTATTCTTCTTGTGCTTGTACGGTCTTTTTCTTAGTTGTTTTTACTGTTTTAGCTCTTGGTGCTAGGCATTTCGTTTGTTATGATTCGATAATTTTGTGGCGAGTTAGAGTAACCTTTATATTCGTCGTCGATTAATGGTCAATAATACGAGTGTTTTCTAATTTGATTACTGATCATAGTTTAAATGTGAATCCTTCAAATATGCAGCAGTGTTGAAAGTTAAAACTCTTAAAAAAAATAGAGCAATCCACAACTTTGGAAGCGTTGGCAGCATCACAAAAAATATACACTAATTAAATCCTAAATCCTAGCTAGTTCTATAATATTACAGCTTCAGAAATAGAGACATGAGGTACGAATCATTACTTAATGTGTAATTAGCACAAGTGGATGACAAGCTTAAAGGAAAAGGGGATCCCTTTCTCTATATTATGATAAGATGAATGTTGTGAACACTGTTTTTTTTAACTCTATTTAATATTTACTCTTTTATTAGATGAAATTTACGTGAATATTACCATTTTATGTGGCTTTCAGTTTTATAATATAAGATGTTTATAGATTTCATCCAATAAAAAAATGAATATTAGAAAAAGTATGTTGGAAAGAGGGTGTTTATTGCATTTCCGATGCATGGATGCAAATACAATGTTTTATAAGGGAGGGAGCATGAATAAAAGTGAGAAAAGTTAAGTATGAGAAGCATGTGTTTTTGTCTGGGTCAAAAGCAATAAGCTTGATGGAAAAAATTAATTAAAAGATGATGTTGTTTAGCTTCAACAATGAACCTGGATGCAATTAAAAACAGTACATGCATGCTATGCGAATCTAAGGAAACAAAAAAACAATCCTTGCATTAGTTACATCCCCTTCGACCAACCAAATTCCAACTTAATTTCCTCGTACATGAATACGCTTGAAGGAGCGAAGTTTGTCATTATACTCCCTTGGTTTCAAAGTGTGATATGTAAAATTTATCTATACTATGCGTAAAGAAAATAAATCAATTTACGTTGGCTTTATTCATTTCCTATTTTACCATTTTATTTAAAATATTTTATTTATTATTTTATCCTTTTTATACTATTATTCAAATTATTAATTAAAAAATAGTTAAATCAAATAAGAACTACCCCCGCTGCAGTAAGAACAACATTAGCTATACTTTTTTTTATCTATACTATATATAAATGAAACTTTTTTCGCTTCTAGTTACACACTTAATTAAACAAAGAGAAATGATATTTGTACAACACAACTATCTCTCTCATGTAAATATTATGTTCTTATTTTCTCTCTTCATTTTTCTCTCTATTGTTTTAACCAATAAAAAGAGAGAAAATGAAAGTCGTCACAAAAGTTGTCTCAAACGGTTGTTCAAACACTATTTGTGTCATTAAAAAATATATGACTTTATACTCCAAATAAGGGCCGAATTTCAATCTTTTTATATTGTTTGCTATACTGTTGGTGTTATTGTAAAATATAAATATAGTTTGTTGGATTTGTTAGAATTTGAAATTCGCAAACATCTAATCTTTATACTTTTAATCAAAATCCAAATTTCATAAAAGTATGTTTCACAATTTGTAAACGTTGGTGTAATAAAAAAGAGGAAAGATTGACACGCGCTAGTTTGTTATAAAATAAATAACCATTTCAACTTTTCATATATTATTTTTCTGAGGCAAATTTAATTTTTAATATAATATTAATTGTTGTATTTAAGTTTTATAATCTAACTAATATTATTTACCTTTCTTACAAGTTAATATTTTTCATTTTACACTTATGATAACGACAATTATTTTATAGTTGATACAAATAATTTAAAAAACAACAATAATATTTGAACATACATTCTTTTCTAACACTCATTTGACAACCTTTTTTTTCTTCCATCTCCCTTTTTTATTCATATTACCAATATATCACATGATCGATCATTTGTGCGACGAAAATTTCCGTCCCAAATTAATGTTTTTCTTGTAGTGATCATAATATATTTCTTTCACTCTCGAGATATATATTAGATGGATGGGTGTCCGTGAATATTTTTGTCTAGAAAAACTACTATTTTCTCTTTTTTTTATACACTTTATTAATTTGTGTGAAATCATTAAATGTGCAACTTATTACAGGGCAAGGGGGTAATATTTTTGGGAGCAATATCCACTCCACTCGATTACACAGATTAATAGTTCTCTCGAGAAGATCTCCAACATGTTTAAGAATAGCATTTCCTTCAGAATGAATTATAAGTAAAATGAACTAATATTTCTTGAAATAATATTTTACGAGATAGCAACATCTTCTTTTATAATCTTATTAGTTACTCCCTCAATTCCAAATTATATTGTCATTAAATTAATTTAAAGATACCGAAAGTCTCACTTTTGAAGGAGATCTAATGATGATATGTTGAGTTTGAGTTAGAAGTGTCACAAATTAAAACAATGCGTATACTTTATTATAGTCAAACGACTAATCAATTGTTTCTTTCTTTTATCGTCCCGTTGGATGGAAAAGTAGGTTTGAACAACATATAAATGATATTATCTATATTGATGAAGATGTGATAATCAAACTCACATATGTGATTGTTCTTAATCCAATGTAATAATCTATTCCAGTATTTTAAGGCTTCCACGGAAGTCCCAACAAATATCTTAGGCAATAGTTCTTTTTATTGAGATTGCATACTATATTTCTCAATAAGCATAATGTCAAATCCATTTTACGAATCAAGATCCTCTCCATTTTTACTTTATGCCACAGAACAAGTTCAATACCACGTCATTAACAAGTTCAATACACGTTCTTAATAAATCAGATGTAGCTACCATTCAGATCAGACCAATTTGATCTTTATTTTGAGTACAGGACAAAATACACAGAAAAGAATATTGATATTTCAAATAAACTGAATAATGTTTCCAAATTGCTATCATGATTTGACGGATTTGTTCTTCATATTCATGTCTAGAGTAATTTATCTTTATACATATATGTATATACACATTAAATATACATGATTGTAATAATTTCTATTTTGTTTTAAAATTTTCTTAGATGCATGTATCGATGAATTATTAAGAAAAACTGAACCATATTCAGAAATGAGCAAGTGGATGATTTTGACAAAACTCCAGTTCAATTGATCTGGCTTTGGCTTTGGCTTTATGCCACGTCTCAAATTCAAAATCCTAAATGTGTGAAATTTTTGGTATAGCAAGATAACAATCCCTTTGTGTGGATTAAGAAAAAAAAACACATTGCCCGGAAGAAAAAGTTTACAATTAGTAATATTAGAAGGGAAAAAGAAGCTAAATTCTTTGGTTTTTTGGAGTTTACAATTCGTAGGCATAATTCTTTTGATATTTAAATTTATTTTAAAATAAATTAATGTATAAAACTTGACATGACATTAAATTAAATGATTGGAAAAATGGTACATAGCCAACCAAATACTAGTGTTAAAAAAATACAAATGAAAATACTTTAGATGTGATTGGTTGAAACAATGTTCGTCCTAAGTTTTTTTTGCCTTGGACAAATCAATAAATTGTGCCATTTTATAAAAATAATGAATATTATTTGAATGTCTCTATGCTCGTATTTTTTGTTGTAAAGATTCATTCACAATTAAAGTTTTACAAAATTATATTTTCAATAGAATTAATTAAAGCGGAGTTTAAAAGAAAAATGTCTACATATAGTACTAACTTTTAAGTAAAAATAATATTTCGGTGTATGGAAATTTTATTGGAATAAATAATAACTTGAAATAAATTTTTATAGAATTTTACCAAACATCATAATGTTATTTTCTTAATCTCACTTTTCCACCAATATTTGTGATAACCTTAAAACAAACAAATCTAATAAAAAGACAAGTCTTTTATTAAGAAGTTTCAAAGTTGAGCCACTATTCACGTTAAAGAAAGGTAAACGTGAATGCACTTGTAAATGCTACTTAATCCTTAAGATCCTCCTTGTCTTAATTGGGATTCCATCCAATCAACTTAAATTTTTATGTAACTAAAAAAACCATAATTTTTTTTTTTGGTACATAGACGAAATGACAAAGCCATTATAAACTCACACACACAAGTGAAGGTACCGGGGTTTGAACCCCGATCATGACATCCGGCCTAACAATTTCGGCATTTTATCAGTTGAGTTAGGACTTCTGGATACCATAATTAATTTTTTATCAAGGATATTATCTTTATACGCCCTGGTAGACAAATTTTAGCATATGTAACTATGCTAAAAGCCACTAATTATCTTTATCATGATTCATGCATATAGTTGTCCTTCCTTAAGCAAGTTTGTTAAAAGTTGAAACTTTAAATTTTGTGGGGTTAAGACTAAAGACTCTGCTTTTGACCCAATAAAACGCTTCTATATTTGGACGGTGGGCCAGCAATTAAAATGAATTAAGCAATGGTTAGTGGCATGAACTTAGGTCAATTAATACCCTCTTGTGTGTTACTTACATTGTATATAGATTTTGGTAGGTTGGGTTTGTCGCTTTGTCTCATGGTAACGCGTAAAAGGAGTTAGCTGCGTCCCTAGTTGGGTATCAAATAATGTGGTTCTAAATGAAAGAGCTTTGGGTGATAGATAATACTACACATCATTAATATTGCAGATTCATGAATCAACCATTTTTTTCTTTGCTTTTCATATATAGTGGTTTGAATATACGTAATATTCATGAAATCTCTATCTATTATAACATCCTAGTCTTTTAAAGTTACAATCCAGTGAAAGAAAAATCGTAAGTTACTTGTGTTATGATTTCATTAAGAGTCAATTTAGTACTCCCAGTTCCGATCCAATATATAAGAAGTTATTCTTTTTTTTTACTATTTAAAAAAAATTAATGTCAGGTTAATTGAATAAATAATGTATCTCGTCTAGACTAAATATATTAGTTATTCATTTTTTTAAAAAAAAGAATATTTTCTTATATTTAAGATCGGAGGATGTCAATTTCCACCGAGTGTTAAAAATATATCACCAGTGGGTTGTTTCTGCCATAAAAAGTATGGTTAAATATTTTTTGTCCTCGTAATTATTTTAATATATTTGAGAATTATTTACACCAAAAAATAGTTGATTGGATCATATATTGACCACTGAACTGCAGTGGAAGTATGTATCTATGAGGTAAATAAACATTAACCAATAATCAGTTGATCTAAAATAGACAGACGATCGATGGTTGAATTGACCGTATGTTGAATGTGACTACCAATTTTGATGAGCTTGGAGGATGTCATTTGCTTTTGTTGGGTACATGGTAATGTTGAATAAGAGTCAAATAGACTACAACATAGAGTTCACCAAATCAAAAAACCATATAATCGCATTGTTAGATATTGAGGATGGATACAACCAAATCTTAGCCTACCAAGTGACTCGACTACATTGATCAAATTACGTTATAATGTTCTCTCATAAATTTTATTTTGGTCCAACTCATTAATCTCTAATCTCTCCTAAATGTTTTGGTTATAGTTTTTCTAGGTTTTCCTCTGCCTACGGTGATCTGATTATCCTCCATCCAATCTAGTCACTTTACTATGTAATCTACAAGTCTTCTCTTTACATGCACAAACCACCTAACCATATTTTCCATCATCTTTTCTGCTATAGGTGTTACCCAAAATCTCCATATATAATATTTTCATTTTTAATCACATCATATCTAGTCTTACCACACATTCATCGTAACATCCTCATATTTACTATGCTTATTTTATTCTCGTGTTGGTTATTCACATCTCAACATTCTATTTCATACAACAACGTCGGTCTTACAGTTATCCGATAAAATTTCCCCATAAACTTGAATTGCACTTTTGTATCACATATAAGACCTAAATATATTGAGGATGGAGTAAGAGGTGATTATAGACGGAGAATTCAATGGTCTGCCGATTCAACCTTCGATCGCCAATCTATTTTGCATCAATTTATTGTCAACTAATTAAATTGATAGACAAAAATGGGGATAACCGATCACTCTCTAAAAATATGGATATGGAGGACATGAGTAGTTATATTCAAATCAGAAGACAAGCAATCAACCTTAATAGTGGTATTTTGCTCTCAATTAAGCCATATGTATTATATATTAGTCGACTAAGTTTAAAACATGCATGAAGTCCTATTTCCCAAAGTAAATTATGGAGGACGAGGTTGGTTGATGCGAAAGTTAATAACTTAGACGACAAAGCAACTTTGGATTGTGACTCAAGCGACTAGGTAATTATCTTTATTCATATGTTAGCCATGATCTTAGACAATGTATGTGTGAGCCAGTGAGCCAAGAACATGGAAAACAAGGTTAATATGGGTTTTCTAGTTATCCTAAGTCTATAAATACCATTGCAAAGATTATATTCGACAGACACTCAATCAAACACGTCTTTAGTCATCTCTATTGATTTTCTTTTCACATTTTCTTGATTTTTTATGCAACCTTAGGTAATAGTTCAACTTTTTACATCATACTTTTTTTTTTTTGTTGGAAAAGTTTAGGAACTTGTGGCTGAGAAAAGTAATTCATTTTTTAGCGTAATCTT
>Ga0228711_1008592_pt1 | contig 14231 bp, 9 predicted proteins | sample MedpolnodulmetaG_2_FD_177996 | JGI IMG/M metagenome (GOLD analysis project Ga0228711, IMG submission 177996) | Root nodule microbial communities from Medicago polymorpha collected in Santa Monica, California, United States - brown nodules | ecosystem: Host-associated > Plants > Roots > Nodule...
TGAAAAATTAATTTTTTTTTTTTTCTTTTTTTTTTTTTTTTTTTTTTAGTGGCCGAGGTTTGAACCCCGGACCTTGCATATTTTATGTATTGTCCAACCAACTGAGTTAACCTCACGAGGACAATCATTACTCCTATTTGTGAAACGGATTATTTATCAAATTTTCCTTAACCTTTCAACAAAAAAAATCATAAATTTGTTTAAAAAAAAAGAAAATCATAGGAGTGAGAGTTATGCCCCTAAACCAAAAAACAAAAAAAAAATTTAAATTTTCCTTTAATTTATATAACAATATCTATTATCATCACTTATGTATTAACCACAATTCCTTTAAAAATAAATGTATTAACTACAATTATCACAGCCGTTTTAGCCTTTCCAACGAATTTGGATTCTCTCAATTAAATTGATTTTGTTCCTCTTTTTTTTTTTAGAATATAAATCAACACCAATTAAAAATAATTGGTTTGACTTGTTCAAAAAAAAAAATTGGTTCAGCTCGAAGATTACAATTTACCTAACGAAATTTGAACCAAACCAAAATGATGAAATCAAATTGGACAAATATCTATTTCTCTAGATTTTGAACCAAACTAGTTTTTTATTCAGTAGCAGGGGGTCGACCGTTGTTGTCGGTACGAGAACTTCTAGCCTCAAGAATCCAACTCACATAAACTTTTCTTTATAAAAAAACTAATAATATCCACCATCTTCTCAACGATATTCGAACTTGGTTCTTGTAGATATGAGCTCAATTTTCATTGGAAATTTAAAACTAAATAAAAAGTTAAAATTTAATTTCATATTGATACAAATATAAAAAATTTAAGAAAGTTTCTTTCATTTTTATATTTATTTCATAAATGCTAGGGAGACTCTCTTTTTGACATTATCTCTAACACATATTTTTTATCAACTAAACATTATCTTCATTTTAATTAATATATTATATATTTTGTTTTTAGCATTTTATTTATTAAAATTTTAATTACCTAATGAGTTTAAAACCCATTCAAACTTTATCATAAAATAATAAATGTAAAAGGTGACTCAACACTAAGCTTTGGAAGTATTTATAAGAGAGTGGCTGAAAACTGAGATGCACAGAGAATGGTGCACCATTGTCATTGTTTTTCAATCTCCATCATTTTCATCTTTCCGAACCTCTTTTTTGATATCTTCTTTTCTTGTCCGTGTTTTAGAAAATCAGAAACTGTTGCTATTTAATTTCTTAAACCGTTTTCTTATCTATCTACCCATTGCGTTGTTCATGCGTTACACATTGAAAAGAGAAAAGCAGAACCACGTGATTCATTGTAACAACAAAAAAGAACAGATTAAAATTGTTGTTTCTGATTGATTTTCAAAGTTGTGTTCAAAAGGGTGTTTCAATTGTTCATCCATTTTTATAAAAATGGTGATATTGAACCTTGGGAAGAAGCAGAATAAGAAGAAGTTGCATAGTGGAGAAGGAGTGAGACTTGGGAAATATGAGTTGGGTAGGATTCTTGGTGAGGGCAATTTTGGTAAAGTAAAGTTTGCTAGGAACACTGATTCTGGACAACCTTATGCTATTAAGATTATTGATAAGAACAAGATCATTGATCTCAATATCACAAACCAGGTTTGTTTCAAATGCATCTCTCATTCAATCTCCTCTGTTTTTTCACATATATTATGGAAAAGTTTTTAACCTTTTTTGTTTGTTTCCTCGTCAACATTTCAATCACCTTAAAAGAATCTAATGTTTAAGGCTCCTACTAGCTCATGTTCATTGAGTGGTTAGCCCATATCTTAGATACTTCCGATCGTTATTATAAACAACTATTCTTATTTTAGCTTTGTCGAATAACTTGTATTCAACAGATATGTAAAATGAAACTTTGCTTATAATAATGCGGAAGGGAGTTTATAAGAGAGATGACAAAATTATGTTTAAGGTTTTGGTCAAGATGTAGTGTTTTTCAAGAAATTCCGGGATCATTGGCTCTTGTTGCTCCCCATGACTCCCCACTTGTATAAAATTCAAGGATTTGGTTACAGCCGAGTGCAGAATAATTTTCATTTATTTCATTAATTTTATAATTTTTTTTTTTAATGAATAATTTTGGGATCATAGTTTTAAGTATCTAGTCTAATCTAATACTGTAAATAATTTGTAAAAATTGCAGATAAAGAGGGAAATATGTGCCTTGAAGCTCCTAAGGCATCCCAATGTTGTTAAATTATACGAGGTAATGTCATGTTCTCTCAAATATATATAGTATATAGTACTATTCTTACATGTATCCAAATCCTAAGTTGTTGCACCTAATCCATTTGATTATTGTTGGATCTCATTGGTATGTGGTAACCCAAATGCGCTATGAATTTATTTGTAATATAATTACAACAGGTTATGAGATTATTGAGATGTGATAGAAAATGAAATAGTATTTATTTTATTAAGAACATAAGCCAAAGTTTTTTTTATACATTTGACTTAGTTGACAACAACGAGCCTATGACTTTAAAAATGTCATAGTATTATAATAAAATTGAAGTTAATATCCAAATATCTTTGTTGGTAAAAAAATCTCCAAAATTATTATTTCTTTAGTTGATAGATAATGAAAATGTCATTATAAACTCACACACAAATGAAAATTTTCGGTTTGAAATCACAGTTATGATGTCCGGTCCAATAATTTTAATACTTTTATCATTTGAACTAGAACTTATTAACATAGTAATCTCCAAAATTAGTCGACTTATCATGTTCTTTTTTCTTTCTCGACAAAACTTATCACGTTCTTCAGTTTATTATTCTATCCTAAAATACACATCCAATATATTAGTCTAGACAAACGTCCCCTTCAAATCCATTACTATAATTCTGTTTACAATGTGAGCCAAATCATCATCTGATTTAGCAATTATTAATGACAGGGCGGTAGTTGGTCCACAAAGACTGTATTTTATGTGCTTTGTGGCACCGATTAATATATTTTATTATTAAAAATTCCATATATCAATCACTTGAAAAATTATAACTTAATAAAATTCGAGTATTTGAAGTTAATAAGTCTTAAGCACAATTTTATACTCTACTAGAGATGGTGTAAATTGTGATTCACATTGTGATTATGGGTGACCAATCAAATCAAACCTAGGAATCCAGCTAGCTATGCTGGGGAAATTAATTAATAATTTTCTGCGCTTTATTTTCTCCTTACAAAATAATTAAAATGATTAATAACATTTTTTACATTATTTTCTTTGTTTCTAATTCGTTCTCTAAGTCGTCAGTAAAATAACATGGACGGTAGTTTCCTAGAATGACAAAGAAATCAATTTTGTTTTGTTTTACTTTTTATTTTATTATGATGGCGTTAAGCACATGAGGAAACAGCGTGATGATAACCAATCAAATCAAATCACGCTAACAATCCAACGTTGTTTTGCAACAGTTCAAACTTTAAGGAATTCGAAGTGGATGTCGTGTTTTGCATTATATCTTTGGGTAGGGTTAATTTGTGCCATAAGGGCACATGTTAAAATATCCAATAAAAGAAATATTCTCTTAAATTTTATGCATTCAATTCATTAAAACATTAAAAATTAAATTTAATGCACGCGTATCAATATATTATTTTTATATTTGGTTTCTAAACTTGTACTTTAAGGACACAAGTTAACATTTCCATTTTGATGTTATTTATGTTGTTGAATTCAAAGTAATAATATGTATGAATTCTTGCGTGCACTGCACCCTATAATCAATCATATAATCCCATAAAACCACCCACTAAATGGTTCAAATTATGGCTTGATGCTTATTTAGATTCCAAACCATTTTTTTTCTCAAGTAATCAATTTTTTTGGTAATTTTTTTTGTGATAAGTTATTTTGGTATTTAACCATATGAGTCTTTGTTACTATAGTCTTTAAATATACCGAAATTACAAAAATATTTTTTAGTGTATCTGGTTAGTCAATTAATTAGTTCTTAAATGTGTCTTTCATTAGTCGGTTTAATTTAGAAAATTACTATATAAGATACACTCATATGTTTTTGTGAATTAAATAAGTTCAAAAACTATAATAACATCTCCCATACTTGAGGACACAGATAATTGTTCACTGTTTCCTCTTGAACAAATAGAAAAGCATAATATTGGATGGCCCTCCATGCACTAATTACTGCATAACCATGCTATAATGGTCCCACCATTATTGTATGAAGATATTTGGTCTGGTATACACTACTGAGTTTCTCTATTGTGTTACCAATTTGCATTGTATGATTGATGTTTCTGATTATATATTATGATCATAATTATGTAGGTCTTAGCTAGCAAAACAAAAATTTACATGGTACTTGAGTACGTGACAGGAGAGGAGTTATTTGACAAAATAGTAAGTGATCATTTGCTTGTTGTTAATGCCATGTCATGTGTGTGATTCAGTTAATTAATGACATTTAACGAGGTTAATTGTATTCATAGGCTTCCAAGGGTAAACTTACTGAAGGTGAAGGTAGAAAATTGTTCCAACAGTTGATTGATGGTGTGAGCTACTGCCACAGTAAAGGTGTCTTCCACAGGGATCTCAAGGTTCTTTTTTCCTCATTGACTTATTTGAACTTATTTACTGACATAAGCACTTGCGAGACAATTTAATAGAGATTAAGAAAACAACTTATGATATGTCCATCAACTGTTTTCAACTTATTTCATATGTTTTCCATGATAGCTTGTGAAAACAGCAGCTTATAGTTTATATGAAAGCAGTTTGACGTTATTTTATCTTTAATAATAGGAATATCACCTACATGAGAAGCGTTTAATTAAGTTGTTTATGCAAACTGTCTTCTTGACAACTGATAGTCTGATACAATGATTGTTAAGCTGAAGTTGAAATTGCACTAATTACTTTGTGATGCTATTTTTTTTTAGCTCGAGAATGTACTTGTGGATGCCAAAGGGAATCTAAAGATAACTGATTTTGGTCTTAGTGCTTTACCCCAACAATTTAGGGTAAGATATGCTTTGATTTGAGCGACAGCAAAATGTAAATATATTATTTTGGCTATTGACTTATGTGACAACTGTATGGAATTTTTTAGGCAGATGGGTTGTTGCACACAACATGTGGAAGTCCGAATTATGTTGCACCAGAGATTCTTGCTAATAGGGGCTATAATGGTGCATCATCAGATGTATGGTCATGTGGTGTTATCTTGTATGTAGTCCTAACAGGATTCCTACCTTTTGATGATAGAAATCTTGCAGTTCTCTACCAGAAGGTATTCACATGCTGCAAATTCTCCTTTATATATATGGCTACTAGGCCAATCATAGTAGTTTAATAATTTGTTTTGCTTTTTTTTCTTCTCCCGTGAGGTAACAGGTTTTGAAAGGAGATTTTCAGAAACCAAAATGGTTATCAGCTGGTGCACAAAACATTATAAAGAGGATTCTTGATCCCAACCCTAAAACCAGAATAACAATGGCGGGGATCAAAGAAGATTTGTGGTTCAAGGAAGGATATAATCAAGCAGATCATGAGGACGGGGAAGACGATGTATATGTTGACGATCAAGCCTTTAACATCCATGAATTGGTATACTTTTAAACTACCAGTTGTGTGTTCATGGTAGTGAGTTTGGCAGAATCATGATGTGCTACCGTGATTTTCACAAAAGTTCAACAAAAACATGGTGTCATTGTGATTTCTTCAAATTTACTACGATTTCAAACATGCACTATATCTGAAATCCAACTTTGCCTTTTTTTTTTGCCCAATTGTAACCCTATACTATTTCATTGGTAATAGTCACATGAAGAAGAAAAGAGTAGTTCAGGATCACCAATTCGTATCAATGCATTTCAGTTGATAGGGATGTCTTCATGCCTAGACCTCTCTGGCTTTTTTGAGAAAGAGGTGAGAATTGAAGTTAGTTAGCAGAAGATTTGTGTTGTTATATACATTTTGAGCACGGTTTTCTGCCTTTGAACTTCACCACTTCTCGAGAAAATTTCACTCATTTTTTTGCGCACAATGTGATTTGAGTTACAGGATGTATCTGAGAGGAAGATAAGGTTTGCAACAAATCTTTCAGCCAAAGATCTGATGGAGAAGATTGAAGATTCTGTGACAGAAATGGAATTTAGAGTTCAAAAGAAAAATGGCAAAGTTAGTACTATTGCTGATATTTAGAAAAGCTACTTCTATTTTCTACAAACTTGCATGGCAAAACTAATTTTTCGTTTGGCCAATAATTAAATATAATACTAATATTTCAGATGAAAGTGATGCAAGAGAACCAGGATCATAAAACTCTTGGCAGCCTCTCAGTGATAATAGAGGTAATGGATGTTCAGAATGAGTCAATGAATTGCATCTTAATATCTGCATAGTTTGCACACATTAAGAAACTAACTTTACCTCTTCAAATATAACAGGTTTTTGAAATAAGTTCATCATTGTATGTAGTAGAGTTAAGAAAGTGTTATGGAGATGCCTCTGTATATAGACAGGTAATTATACCTTCTCTCTTTCACAGGTCAGTTATATCCTAATATATGAATTCAGATGCTGATACATTTATGTTTTTCATGTTTTGTAGCTATGCAAGAAGTTATTAAATGATCTTTGTGTTCCCCAAGAAAATCACTAATGAGCTCAGAAGTGAAAATTGTAGGGTCATATTTGGAATGACATCAAAGCTGTGGCATTTACTGATCTCATTAGTCTCTGTGATTTTTACTTATTATATATATAGTAATATGTTAGATAGTAATAGCACCAGTTTTGAATTTTGCAATCAATTAAATAGTTGAACCCCAAAAATCTCTATGTAAAAGCAAGCTTTAGTGAGCCTGAAATTGGGTATGTTATCTTGCACCAGCTTCACTGTTGTCTTCTTGTGCTTTTGTTTATCATGGAATTTCATCTCTGAACAGAAGTATCAAATAAGGACAAACTAAAACATTGGATGATCAACTAGCATCTCAGAAAAGTTAGATTGCTCAATGAGGCAGTTCAATGTGATTACAATACAAGCAAAGTTTTATTTCAACATTAATGGGAACGCATTTGATAAAAATAAGTGTATCAAAGTAGCCTTCTGGCATCAATAAGGGTGACCAAATTTATGTTGATCTCCCTTAAGTTCTATATTGACATTATTGGTTACAATATAGAAAAATGAGATTATGGTGTTTGAATGGTGGAGATTACGGAGAAAACACGAGATTTTCAATGGAGAGAATCCATTCCCAAAATATGACATTAACATTGAATTATAAGATAATAACAGGTCAGAGACAATATTTTGAGAGAATTACTTGATCAATAGAATTTCACTATGGCATTAATTAATTTACAATGAAAGTATTCCTCTTTACAAACGGTTCTGGCTAATTGACTATTTTCACTCCCTTAAAGTATAGGTTGAGGGTCCACAATAGATTATCTAAGTGAGCATCCTATAAGATATTCGTGGAAGGCAAATCTTATACGACAATTGGAGTAAAATGAGAACTTCGTCTGTTGTTCGTTTCAATTAGATGCATTACTAGCTCACAAGCCTGTTGCCAAACTCCTTATTATATACCTGAATTAAACCACTATCATCTGCCATATGAAGTTTCTCATCCAATATTTTCTTGTATTCATCATCTCTGTCCTCTAAATTACGAACCATTTCAACCTACAAAACCAAATACCACTAGAGTTACATACAACTCATGAGACATGAGATGCATTCAGTTGCTGCACTATGAAAATGTAACTTAAGTATATATGCTTTGGTAATCAGATAGTTGGATCATTAAGAAATTATGTACAACCTTTTAATTTAGAGGATCATCCAACTTTTTAAGTCATGAAAATGCAAAACACAACAAAGAGAAAATCAAACATCAATCTTTGGTAGATAAGACATCAAATCACCTGTTTTTGGAACATCTGGAATTCGTCAGAGCTGAGGGAGCCATCACTGTTCGAGTCAAGAAGCAGCATCATGTCATGCGCATCTTCTCCTGGTGCACCAAGCTCCTCTATCACCTCTGTAAGCTCCTCAATGCTTATTTTACCATCTCCGTTCTTGTCAAGAAGGCGAAATACTCTATCTCTCTGATCAAACTCAATCCCTTTATGATTTCCGCTTGGAAAATCTTTAAGGCGCAAAGCAGCCAGTTCAGCTGCAGCCAGCATGATGGTCTTTAAACGCTTTGCCTGAGTATCAACAAAATAAAACAATAAATGCCAATTTCCTTCTTTGTCTTCTCTTAGGAGTTAGGTCTAGATGGTATAAAAATTTCAGATAAGCTTTTCACACAGTAATCAAAGTAAATCTTCTTAAGAAGATGAATGAATATGGATAAGTTCAAAGAGAACACTAACCTCCTCTGGATTAGTAAGACCAGCCTTGTATAATGAATGAGATGCCACTCCACCAACAGCTAACCTATCCATTTCAGTAGTTCTTATCTGTATTTCCATCAAGGGTCTAGTCCTCCCAATCTCACTTACATCTACTGCCATATGCAAACTTCTGTATCCATTCCCTTTTGGCCTAGCAATATAATCTTTAGTCCGAGAAGGGATTTCTTTCCACATAGATTGGATGATCTGGTGTGCCCTGTAGCACGCTCTCTCTCCAGCTTCCAATGTATTATCTGCAGGCTTAGGATTCAACACCACTCGTAGCCCAAGCACATCATTGACATCTTCTGGCCTCCGACCATCTTTCAAGAGCTTCTTCATTGTGCTGTAACGACTTTTATAGCGACCTTTAACTGAGATATCATCCACCATTTCCGCGAGCAAGGTATCAGCTTTTAGCGACTGAAGCAGTTCGTCCTTGTATACGTCAATAAGAGATATACCTCCTGTCTCCTGACTTCTCAACCATGTATCCACATAAAGATAGGAATAAGGAAACAAATACTGAAACGAGAGATCTTCCAATTCAAGTGATATGTAGTTAGTTCCCACAGCATGAGCAAGAGGAGCATATATTTTCATAACTTGCAGAGAAATGATCTGCTGCTGATACCTTGGAAGGTGGCCAAGATGCCTCATCATGTCGAGCTTCAAAGCCAAGTCCAAAATCAAAGCTCTAATGTCATAGTAAGTGAGACAAAACTTTCTCAAAGCAGCAGCATTCTCGTCATCCAGAATGTCTACTCTAGATGCAAAGTTCTTAACACGCAAACTCTCGTGCACCAAATGAGCAGTTGCAGAACCTATCTGACTTCGAATTTCATGCAGATTTAACTCACCTACTTCCAACACCTCTCTCAATATTCCAGCAGATATAACTTCTGCATCCATCTGCAATCACATTTACTATAAAGAAACAATAAACGGCAATGAAATTATGACACTCAACGAGAGCTTCTAATAATTTCAGTAAGAGTTTGTTTGGATAAATTTTAACAAACACTTGTATGAAAGTAAAACTTGAAACGATTTTACAATGACTGTTTTCAAAATAATAAGTTGAAAACAGCTACTATACTCTTAAAAGGTTTTTTAAAAAAAATTCTATGTGTTTTGTTGACTGCAATTGATTTTAAATAAATTGGTTATGTGTGTGTCTGGATACATTATGTAAAAGTGAAAGGCTAAAAATCAATTGTGGAGGCAAAAGCTCCAAATTCTAGCTTCAAGTTAGAAACAATTATAGAGACGATAAATTCTATGCTAGAACGTCAAAACATGTCAAAATCAATTATACACACTCTACCGCCTCCAAAAGTTTTGCCAACACATACATATAAGGTCAATTACTTATCTATTGTAAACTTCCATATCTATTATCTAACATTATCCATCAACAACATTCTAAGTTTTTCTTTTTTTTAATTAGTTAAGGTCAACTACTAATCTCAATCAAAAATCATTAAACTAAGACTAAACAATACTGTCTTCATCGCTCTCTAAATGTCATTTTAAGATAAGTTTATTATCCTTATGTGTCATTTTTTATTATCATCAGATCATAAAAAATGTTTGACTTTAATAGTAACTTCTAAAGTCACGTATACAGCAACAGTGTTAAACTTTTTATACCTAAATAAATACACAAATATATAAATTATGAACCATTACATTGTCTGAAAATGAATGAAGATGAGAGTGATAGTACCTGAAGATCAGCGAGAAGCATGGCAATGGATAAAGCTTTAGAAAGAGGAGAACGACCATCAGGGGTAAGAGGAGAAGTTTGAAGAACAGGAATAGAAAGTTTCAAAGATTTGAAAAGAAGACCAGAGGAACTCGTGGACAACACCTTCATCCTCTCAGTCAAATCATTGAAAGCACCGACAAGCTCTATCACCATCTTTCCACCGCCGGGAACTTCTACAGAACATGCTCTTGGAGTGGACCACCGGAGGGTAGTGGCGCGAGTGGGTCGGGTGGGGAAGAAGAGTGAGAGTAAGCGGTGGTGAGTGGTGGTGGTTTGTTTGGGAAGAGAATGGTGGCGCGTGGGAAAATCGGAAGCGTGGAAATGTAAGAGTTCCATTTTAGGTTCAATGTGAAGTTGACATCTATGAAGTGAGATGTTTTTGTTTCTCGTTTAAGACAACAAACACAACACCAATATTTGTGGATGAAACTTCATCTTGTCGTTGCGGTTTCATTGGTTCTCTCTTCTTCTAGTGGACTGGGACCATACTCTCCTAAACTCACCGTTTCATTAATTAAAAAAAAAAACAATATTTGGTTGGTCGATGCTATAACTCAAATAATGCATCTTTGGCCATAACTAGTTTGATCTATATATTAATCGTTGTAAATTCAAATTTCTATGCAAAATCAACAAGACTGTATGTAGAACAAATAACAATGACCATCAACAACCATGCAATCCAAGAAGTAATATAAAACTAACAACAAATTTAACAACATAAGTGTATCGTAAGGGTGAAGATCCTCTCAATTTCTTAAATAAATGGAGATTATCAATTACTATAGTTTTCAATTCTTGATATTAAAGAATAAATATAAACAAGATAGAAGAACATGCACACCAAAACTATTTATTTAGTCAGCTTAAATTGACATTCATTTTCGATGAAACAACTCTTCAATCCGCTATCAATGAGTCTTTACAAGAGATACAAATAAATTACAAGAAATTATCTTCAACAATAAACTTCAATTTTTAACCCTTTGTATTCCCTCACTCAACCCGCAAGATCTTTCAAAAAGACAAAGAGCTTTAACCCTTCCTCATACAAAATTTCTCTATCCTTGCACATTACTACTAAGTATTGTTATAACTACCTTCTGCGTTGTTGTTCAATATTCTTAACCTCAACCTTGGGATGTAGTGAGGAGGGTCTGTAGGGACATTAAATACTCAGTGATGGCCCTCAAGAGCATGCGAGTGATGACCCTCCTCACGCTTGAGGATCCACTTGCATCGAACTATCCTTGACAGTCCCGTCGGTTGTGTCATTACCCCACCAACGTCTGAAATATCTTCCACACTTTTGAAGATTTTTTGGCATCCATCTACCTTTGTTTTTTAAGTAGTCCCTCAAGTTTCAAAGTCTTACTTTATTTGATCTCAATTTTTTTCATGAAAGTCTTCTATTATGAGTCTTGCACTTCTTCAGCCTCAATTAGAGCATAAAATACCAGATCTCAATAGTCATATTATTTTGGTGCAAAAATATATCTTATTTTTCTATCTTTTACAGGTATCCAATATTGTTGGTTTGTCTTCTTCTAATCCGACTAGTGGAAGACTCCGCCTCACTGGGTCTTCTCTACCACATATTCCAAACGTGTACATCCATCTACCATGTTTCTTTCCCCTTGTAACCTACAAAACTCACTCACTTGCAACATTTCCGGTTCAGTTCCATCACCTAGAAATCCATGTTTATCCGGTACTATAACTTAACTCGTCTCACAAACATGCACCAACCCAAAATTACATGTCTCGTATCGTATTTACCATGCGAGTTCTAACTAGCTATCGACGTGTGACCAATATATCCACATGTATAAACCACACACCGTTATTTTTTCATCATGTTAGTAGCATGAGCCAATAGATATAAGTATTAGTAATGTCGTTGTTAGCGTAGATAATAATATGGACAGCACGTGCTCCAGTTCTCGGTGTAAGGTGCAACCACCTTTCTATTTCACGGCGGTGCCAAGTGCCAACACTCCGTGCGGTGCAGACATGTTCAACCATGGCGGAGCTGAAACAACACCACTCCCTCCTTCTCCGCCTCGGTCTCTCTACAGATAACCATGCCATGTCTCGTATCATCAACTTCTGCTCGAAACACAACCATTTCCACTACGCTCTCAAAGTCTTCAACACCATTCCGAATCCAGATACCTTTCTCTACAACACCCTTTTCAAATCCCAATCTCAAATATCCTTCAATGCACTTCTTTTCTATTCCCAAATGTATCTAGAGTAATGGTTGGTGGACTTCTTTAGTTGGTCCAGAAAATAACTTTCATGCTCGATCATTTCTGTGCTCCATAATTCAGTGAAGATGTTTTTTTTTTCCACTTTTAACATGCTAGGGAAGTTATTGGCAGTACAAGGTTCCATGGTCGGTTCTTATTTATATCCCTGCTAGTTTCATAATCATTTCTTCACTCTAGAAGAAGAAAAATGGTGTTATAAAATTATTAATTTCAAAATCAAATATTGGAATATATTGGCATATATTAATAATTTATTATCTTTAAAAAAAAAAGTATTAGGTGTGTAAACTTCAAATGCCAATATTTTAACAAAATGATTATGAAAGGAATCACATACTAATAAAATGAATTCCATCAAAATATGTAACCACTGAAGAAAGAGTTTACCAAATTGAACTTCCAGCCGTCTGTCATCTCCACTTGGGTGCCACTTCCTCCGTTCCTTGATTGTTTTTCTTTTTTGTTGTTGAAAGGATTGATTGTTGTTTTTTAATCACTAATTACTTTGCAAATTCACATTACTTTTACTGTTAATATATCTCAATTATTACTCTTTGATGGCCTATGTAAATTTATGCAGATGCATATTTTCAAAAGAAATTCCACAAAGTTAATAAATTAGCCTCTTATATTGTAAAATAAAAATAAAAATTAGTATATATATTATTACTTTTGGAATAAACCATTAATTTAGTTCATAAATTATATTATCCACCCTTCAATCTAGTATTTAAACTATATAAATGCAATAAATAGTTTTAAAGTATGTAAACTCTTTTAATTTAGTCACGTTGTTAAGATGTGAATGACTAAATCCTAAATCGGAGAATTTTCATATATTTATGATCCTTATACTTATGGATTAAATTGAAGAGAAAAATAGTTTAGAGATTAAATCAATGTTTTATTCATTATTTTTCCAAGGATACGATGGAAAAAAATGACTTAAAGCGTAAACAAGAAACGAATGCAAAAACGTTTTCTGGAATTGTGGTTGGTACGTTTGAAACCTAATCGGAGAGAGGAAGGATGCTTGGTGGAAGTATAAAGGTAGTGAGAGTGGCAGGTAGGTACAACTATTCCATTTCTCTGTTTTGTTTGGCCCACACCTTGGACAGACAACTCATTCCACTTCAACCTTTGCTATTTCTTTTGTTTTTATTATCCTCTTCACTAATCTAATCCAATCCAATCATTTCAAACTCAACAACTGGTATCAACTAATTCATTCATTCCTGACATCATTATGCGCATGCTTTATTACTTTTATAAGTACGTACATATCTATATACTACTATAGTATGTGTATAAAGATCATCATCTAACATAAAACGTAAAACGTGCCAAATCATCGTTGTGGGAGTACCTAATCATCGTAACAAAATAATTGTGTACATAAAACCTGCTAAAATTTAGCTTCACAACATAATGACGCCGCTGTGGGATTCCAACCTTGGGTCCTTGACTATGAATCATGTAGAGAGAAAATCAGGTTGTGTGCAGAGAATACATCTTTGTGCTCAAATATTCTCTAACAAAATTTAATCACAAATACTCTCTCCGGTCTCAAATATAAGAAAAGATTCTTTTTTTTTTAGGTTTATTGAGTAATTAATGTATCTGGTCTATATTGTAAAACAGATACGTTAATTATTCAATGAACCTAAAAAAAGAATTTTTTTCTTGTATTTGAGACCGGAGAGAGTAAACAATAAAGAATACGTACATTATAATGACATCTTTATATGTCTAAAAAAAAAAAAAAAAAACATCTT
>Ga0228711_1008593_pt1 | contig 14228 bp, 5 predicted proteins | sample MedpolnodulmetaG_2_FD_177996 | JGI IMG/M metagenome (GOLD analysis project Ga0228711, IMG submission 177996) | Root nodule microbial communities from Medicago polymorpha collected in Santa Monica, California, United States - brown nodules | ecosystem: Host-associated > Plants > Roots > Nodule...
CATACATAACTTATACCTAATGTGTTTAGGTTACATGATAACATACTTATTCTCGACTACCTAAGTCGAGGCTCTAGAATCTTCCCCATACTTAAACTGAATTCCTACCCGAGCATAAATCAAGAATATTATCGTGCTCTCATATGCCACTCACCATTGAAAAATGTTAATGTTAGTCATGCATATCATTTATAATACTTCAATATGTAATGCGCATTAGTTTCTTGACATTGAGGCTTTGTTAAAGTTACAAAAGTTTGCAAAGAAAAGCATCGGATTGCATTCTGGACCACAAGAAGAATTTTCAAAAATGCTGTGTAGGTGCTGCACGCTTAAGCGTGCTCCCAAGCGTGCAGTTCGCTTGTCAGTACGCTTAAGCGAGCTTGTAAGCGTGCAGAGCCTGTAGTTACGACGTTTTGCACGCTTGAGCAAGCAGTGCATGCTTAAGCGAGCATTTATCAGTCCAGAAATGCAGAATTCGTATTTTTGACATAAAAACCTCAAAATCAAGCTTTTAATGATCACATTACACACATAAATCATGGAAAACATCCTAGGTCCTTTGCATGAAAACAATTAACACAAATCCAACAATTTAATGGCATAATGGGTACTAAAATCATACATTCATAACTTAACAATATCATGCTTTCTCACATAGATACACACAAACCCAAGGTGGAAAGCTATCTAAAGAACTCACTTGATAAATTTCAGAATGCTAGCACAACTTCAAACTTCAACATCTAACTTCCTTCAACATCAAAACCTAGCTCCTTGATTCTTTCTTTGATGATATAGAGTTGGAAATCAAGCTAAAACCAAGTTCCTACTTGCTCCTAGTTCATGAGAGTACTAAATCTTGAGTACAAAACACAAGGGAAAGGTGTTTGCAAGCTTGATGGGAGGAAGGGAGAGAGAGAAGGCGTGAGGTATACAGAGAAGGGAGAGCAAATCCCAAATTCTGAATTGTAGAGAGAGAAAGCATTAAGGATAATGAAATATTTATGACCTCCAACCCTCGTATACTCCTTACGCGTAAATACCAAAACACCCTTCGTTTTAATCGTATTTTATCTTGTCTTTGATAATTACGCCCGTGCTTAACCGACACTGCATCATAAAACATTCTTTGTCATAAACGAATTTCCTGAACATTTATCCTCTGCTACGTTCGGCTGGTAATATTCCAATAACTAACGAGTGGGGTATTACAAAAACAGGAAAGACAAAAAATGATCACTTGATAAATAAATTTATTCTCTTTATTTTGACATTTTCAATCTTTGTAGTAAATACACAGATATTTTTGTTGATAACAAAAATTGTCAACCTAAGATAAATATTTTTGTTGACAACGAAAATTGTCAACCTAAGATACATAAAAATTAATTTTTACTTTTATTTATATTGGACTCCTCTGGAAAATTCAGATTACAGATACTTAATAGTAGAGATAATGCTAGATATAGCAAAACCCACTAATTATTGGTGCAAGAAATACTAACAACAGAAGGCTTTTATTTATATGGTCAAGTCTTTGCATATTTCTTCATATTATCCAATGTGAGACATTTTCCCAACACTAATTCAAGACATATCTCAACAATCTTCAACAAGAAATGGCGAGAAACGAAAACAGATGGGAGGAAACATGAATTTGTTGTGTTGAATAGTTTTGGTTTTGGAGAAATTTTTTTGAACGGAGGAAGTAAAATGAGAGAAGGATTCTAACATGATGGTGGTGGATGAGTTCTTTGGGACTGTTTTTTCTTTTTAATGAAATGTATATGGAGCTGGAGTTAAAATTATGACATTGATGAATGTGGTGTGTATATGTTCTTTGGGATTGAAAAGAACATAGACGAATTAATGAAAATACGAGTTTGATGAATTTTTGAGTGATGAGTTGTTGGCAAATTAGGAATTTGGTGTTGAAGTTGAAGATTAAAGAAGGGAATACTTTTTAGGGTTTGATGTTTTAATTAAAATATTTTATGTCTGTAAATATGAGAAAAAAATTAAACAATTATATTTTGATATAATGCAATTTTTTTAATTGTAAAAATGAGTCAAATGTTACTTAACCAATATATGTACGCCACATCGTCAAAAATGTGCCAAATTGTCAAGAAAGTAGCAGCAAGGGTATTTTTCATATTTTTTAAGGACATCCAACCAAGCCACATTTGCACGGACCATTTGCTTATTTAAAACTTTTTTTTACTGGACTCCCAAAAGCACAATAAGGGATACTAGGGTTAAGTATCGTATTCTATGGTTTAGATTGATAATTGGATGCCTTGAGAATGCTCTCAAGGGTTGTATTTATAGTCTTCTATGGGCCTGATTTGTGATTACTTGGGCAGCAAGTAATTGGGGTATTTTGGGTATTTGGGCGCGTTCTGGATGCTTCTAGAAGCGGGTAAAGGTGGCGTCCTAGGGAGGACGCGCCTTTGAGTCTGAGGGCCCTTTTGGAGGATGCTGAGGTCTCTGGGAGGGTCTAAAAGCCCTTTTGAAGGCCTTTTAGGTCTTTAGGAATACAATGACAGTTAAATAAACCTATTTGTTAAAAATATGTAGAAACAAGACAAAAAAATTATCACTTGATAGGTAAATTTATTCTTTCTATTTTGATACTTTGAATATCTATAGTAACTACAAGATAATTTTGTCGATAACGAAAATTGTCAACCTTATTTTGATACTTTGAATATCTATAGTAAGTACAAAGATAATCTTGTCGACAACGAAAATTGTCAACCTAAGATTCATAAAATTTTATTTTACTTTACATTTATATTTTGCCCCTTCGTTAAATTCCGTCTAGCTCCGCCACTCATCAAAGATGTGGTATAATCTTCTCGTTTCTGATTTCCGATCAGTTGATACTACTTGCTTTCTTCTCTGTAAGTTTTGATTCAAGAACTTTTAGAGAGTTAGAAACTTCAGCTCTGGACACAGAGAACTTTGAAACAACCACAAAGAAGACGAAGTTCAAGACATTTAGTATCGCCAAAAATGCATAGTAGTAATCAAGATGAGAAGCATTCAAATTGTTCAAAATCCACCCTCGACCGCCATGTTTCTCAGTGACATGTGAAACTGTTGAGAGAAGAAAAGTGCTGAGAAAACTACCAATTCCAGTAGTAGTTAATGAATATGATGTTAATCAACATCAATAAATTTTTTTGGACAAATATAAATAGTTTTTGCAATAATTTTTTATAAAATATTGTTAAATAATCACTAAAAATCGTTTTCATCATAATGGAATAACTTTATTTTTTTTTATGCAAGGAAGTACTATTTCTATTTCTTTAAGATGGACGAAATGATAGTAGTCACTGAAAATTCATATACACAAGTGGAGGAACTAGAGTTTGAAGTTCGGTCACAACTTTTGACTTAACAATTTCAACATTCTTGTCAAATTATAATATAATTTAAAGAAGAAAGGAAATGAAATTTGTAAAAATAATTACACATTTTGTTTTAAAAAAATGTTATATATGATTTTTACATATATTAATAATTGTAATAGATAGAAGAAAGAGTTTGACAAAAAGAAAAAGAATAGTAATTTTACATTTTTTTTTTGAACTAAGTGTGAAGAACATCAATGAGAAGTGTAAACATCTCGATAAAGTCTGCACCTTCAAGAAACTTCCATCATTTGCCACTCACTCATATATATTATTAGAAAAAGGAAAATATTGTACAAGTTATCTTATTGATTATTAGTATGTTTCTTATTATTATAAATGCAAAGTGAAATATAATGTTTCTTTGGAAGTAAAGCATGTTGTATTAGTTAAAGGATCTAATTGAAGAAATAAATATTTTTTTTAAGAAAAGAAGAAATTGATATTATAGTGAATACTGAAAATAAAATTCATTTTACTTTTTTTGATGAAAAAATATAAACAAAATCTATTTTAATTTATTTTTTTATTAAATTGACCCTCATTGTGAAATATAGAGTATGGGTTTCTTTTTTACAAACAGTATAAATTATATTCACAACGCAAAAATATGGCTTAGTGGCATACTGGTAGTATTTTGAAATAAACTCAGAACTTGAGTCACCCTTGGAACATATTTTTGGCTTTATGGAAAATTACAAGCAGGGAAACACGTTAGAAAAATAGAAGGAAATGACAAAAATTCATGAGAAAAAGATAGTCAAGTCTCTTTCTGCATAGAAAAAATCGGAGCTGCCTAAAGATACATATGAGGTGAGAGATATTTAAGTCAAGGGGAGCTTTTACGGTGCAGTTAGGAAACTGACTTTTTTGAAAAAGATAATTTTAATTTTAATGTTTGATTTATTTTTAAATTGTTGATTACTGATTAATGATCAATAGTAATTCATCTAGTAATGTTTGCAACATCTTGGACTTATATGTACTATTTTATCGTTGACATCTTTAACATGCAAACATATTTGATGATATTATGTGATAGTCTTGAGTGTTGCACTTTGTGGGGCGTTACACTTAAAATAAGGTAGGATAAAATTAGATTAAATGTAGTCTTGTTAATCTGATGAATTAATGATACTATGGGGACTGGACTTTTGATGCCACTGTACAAACAGTGGGGTGTTACTCACTACAATTTTGATGTTGTAGTGTTAACTTCATCAGAAAAGTCAGTGATTTGTTAGGACCTAAAGTAGTGCAAGAGACTATGGAGAAGGTTAAGATGATTCAACAGAACATGAGAGCGTCTTAGAGTAGGCAGAAGAGTAATCATGATAAGAGGAGGAAGGACATTGAGTTTTAGGTTGGTGATCATGTTTTTTTGAGTGTGAATCTTGTAACCGGTGTTGGACGTGCTTGGAAGTGTCGGAAGTTGACTCCTCGTTTTTTTGGACCGTTTGAGATTGTTGAAAAGGTTAGGGTTGTAGCGTATCGGATTGTGTTACCACCGTCTATGTCGAATCTTCATGATGTGTTTCATGTGTCTCAGTTGCGGAAGTATGTGTATGATGCGTCTCATGTGATTCAAGTGGATGACTTAGAAGTAAGTGATAATTTGATCGTTGAGACTTGGCTAGTTAGGATTAAGGATCGAGAGGTGAAGCGTTTATGAGGCAAAGAGATCGTTTTGGTGAAGTTGATTTGGGTTAGACCAACTGGTGAGAGTGCTACCTGGAAATCAGAGAGTAGGATGAAGGTTTCGTATCCGAAGTTGTTTCCTTCAAGTAATTTTCGAGGGCGAAAATTCTTTTTAGAGGGGGAGAGTTGTAACAGCCCGATTTTCGTTAGATTTATTTTAATTCATTTTTATATGTGTTTATATGTGCTTGTACGTGATTAATTGTCTGTGTGTGTATTTTGGTTGGGATTATTAGAATTCGGTGTTAGAAGGGTATTTTAGTCATTTTGGACTTGGGGGTATTTTGGTCATTGTGTGAGCAAGGGTAAATTAGTAATTCCACTGTGAGGATTATTTTTAGTATTTCAAGTGGGAACCATTATTTTACTAAGTTACTAGTGGGTTGTGGTAATTAGTTAAGAGCCGGTAGCTATTCGTTATTTTTAACCGTAAGTGAGTAGAAACTTTGTGAGTTAGTTAATGAGAGCTTTAAGTCCATTAAGACATTTTGAAGGTTAAACCCATTAGAGAGAGAAAGAGCTAGAGGAAGAGAAAAACGGTTAGAAGAGAAAAGCTTGAAGATCAAGAATGGGGTAGAGATTCAAGGAGCTATATTGAAGTTAAGGCTAGGTTTGTGCTCAATTGAGGTAAAGGGGATAATGTTCTATCATAATCTTTAAGTTATAATCCCTTTTTTTACTCATATTCAAAAGTGCTTATTTGTGAAAAGTGATAAACTGTGAATTTAAATGGTGAAATTCGGGCTCTTATTTTAGTGCTATGTTTGAGTATGTGGATTTGATGATAATAAGTTGTTGATGTTGAATTTACATGCTAGTGATATATATATATATATATACTTGTATTTTTCTCAAAATTAGTGAAGTATGTTATTGTTGTTGTTGGATTGTTGAAGAATTCATGGTTAATTGATGTTGTTGTTGTTATGAGATGTTGTTTGATGATTGATGTCATGGGTATTCATAATCATGGAGTTGTGGTGTGAATTTGAGTTGTTTTTGAAAGTTTTATGAAAAATGGGTGAATTGGTGATTTGTGATGGAATGATGTTTTGATTCAAGTATTATATGGTTTTGAGTGCCTTTTTATGTTCATAAACGTTTAGACAAACTTTAGGGACAAATTTGGGTATTGGGGAATCAAAATTGGGGTTTTGGAGTGAAAATGGAGTTTTTCCCGAGAGTTGAGTTTGTTGTGAACTGTCCAAGCTCGCAATGGCGAGTAACTGGTGGCCATGGCGAGTGAAGCAGTCTGTCAAGCTCGCCACGGCGAGTAAATGGTGGCCATGGCGAGTTGCTCGGTACAACAACTCATGTTTTATTCGTTTTAGGGTTTTGGGGTCGATCCGGACCATTCCAAACTGATTCTTTTGATGTAATTAAATGTAATTATGCTTTTTAAACCTATGTAAACATCAATTGAATTGATTTGAACTTGGTTTGATATATCATACCTCAAACTTTTGAAAACGTCAAGAACATCGATTTTTTCGAAACTTGTTTTTCTTAAGGAAAAAGGGTGGGGTTAAGGTTGTATACTGATTTTATGATTTCTAAAAATGGTTGTGATTTATTTCATTGAGTTTTAACTTGTTTTTATTTGAAAGTGGAATTCTTTTGAAAAAGAATAAAGGGAGACGAACCTTGTGATTTTTATGATTTCGTCGCACTTGGCCAGTGAATCGCACATGTATACTCAATTGTACTCATATGTGATCTAAATGTATACATAGTTGAGGCACTAGAACTTGTTTGCTTAGTTTTGATTCAATTGTCTCAATTGTTTCAAGGTTGTATGAATGATTGTTAGGTGTGGAATATGATGATATCATAGTATGGTGTACTTTCTTCTTTACTTGAATTGTGAGAAATTGTATGAAGTTGTTTAGTTGTGTTGAGGTAGTTGTCGTCGATTATTGCATATATGCTAAATGATGGTGATATTGTCGGTGAGTGCATATATGTGAATATATGCATAATGTGTCATATGTTCATGCATTCATAGTTATGAGATATTTATATCCAGTTGAGGTGATTATGATGTGTTGTTGGCATCATGGGGTGACGGCCTAGACGTTGTTGGTGACGGTACCACATGCATGTAGGGATCGTGTCTAGGGGCATAATATGTTGTGGCATGTGTCCTAGTCGTTTTAGTGCTTGGCGTTTGATGTGATTGGTGGTTTGCATAATTATGATGTTGTGAATTTGTTTGTGTTGATGAATAATGTTGAAGTTAAATTATCTCTCAATTTGAATTATTTGAAGTTTACTTTGATGAATACATTTTCAATTATTTATCTCTGATTATAATTGATGTGAAGCTAACCCCCAGTGATCTTTGGTGGATTGCCTACCTATTTGTATGAAAGGGTAGACGACGTGCATGATTAATCTTTTAGAGTGCTTGGTGAGTTGCTTGAGGATAGCGGGAGCTTCCTCTGTTTATCTGTTAGAGTCTTAGTTTAGGCTATGATTAGGATGTCAGACTTTATGTTATGCGGGATCGATTATGTTGTTGAGATTTTACCCATATGTCGGGATTTGAAGATTTTATATGGTGATGTATGTTTGAGTTTATGACATGAATATTTGGAGATGTATGTTATATATCCACTGCGATTTTTGACGAATTTTTATATGTGTGTTTTGAGGTTTATTGGAGACGTGACATATATTTCTTGAATATTTGTACTATTCGCGTGTTTTATCGCTTTAATAGAAATAGGGTGTTACATGTACCGGCACGAAACCAAATTGAAAAAAAGAGGTTTGTGATGTTTGCAAGCACGAAACTTAGATTTTGAGGGTGGTGAGGTAACTTGACCGTCAACACGAATAAAAAGTTTACTCACTAGCAACCCACGGCGACAAAAAACAGCGAGCATTCATGGCTATTTCGAGCCTAATGGTCCATTGTCAAATTAATAGTAACTCGGGTAAGACGGCGGCGGCGGTGTGAATCTGTTGAGAAACAGAACCACCAACCGAACACAATCGACTACACTTAAAATATCTCGCTTGAACAAACACAACCAGTCGCATCAATGACGAACATACTCCAACACTATGATGGAGGCGTTTTGAACAAGAAACATTACGACCCAAAAAAGGCTGCGACAAATTACAAAACTCAACAACAGTGTCAGATCCGCAAAGAGCGAATGCAGATCACGCATATCAAAGCAAAAACGCACCAATCCAGATCTTGCTAGTAAACCCAGATTTTGAAACCGCAAAACCTTGACAAACCGTTACTTTACTACTAGAAGAAGCCAAGAACAATTTGGCCGTCGTCGTACTATTATGCATTACCCTGAGAGGGTTGGGGTGTGATGGTGCGAAGAACAACTTTCATCGCACCACCAGTTGTCATGGTTACATCGTGGAGGCAGAGGTTGGATTTGGGGGAGTGAGGCGACGATAAGCTTAGAGAGAAGGCCGAGAAAGGTATTTAGGAGAGAGAAATGTTTTTTTGTTTTATTTGTTCATCTTAGATGTTTATTTCTTTATATATTAACAAAAAATTGATGCATCTATTCTGAATGTCAAATAAACATTTATCAATTTTGAAACAATAATCGTAAGGTTTGTATTATTCTTGGTATAGAATCAATATATTTTTTCTTTCTTTATACATTGTGATTATTTATTTTTAATGGAAGTTTTACTTCATTATTATTTTTTATTATAATAATTATTATTATTTTATTATTAAAAAATATTTTATTGTTGTCGATGCTCTAATATTAACAAGGATGATAATGGGCGTCCACAGGTATACATAGTAGTTTTTTTTTGTTTTTGAAAAGAGGGTATATACATGGTAGTTAACTCTTTCTATTTGATAAAAATGCTATTTATGTCGTTCTCACATTCGTGTGAATGTTCGCTTGACGAGTATTAGTGGATATTAGGGGTGTTCGCGGTGCGGTTTGGTTCGGTTTTGAGCATAAAAGTCATACAAACCGCGAGATAAAAAAGCATGTGGTTTGGTTTGGTCCGGTTGATTTTTAAAAAGTCATCCAAACCAAACCAATGCGTCTTGGATTGGTTCGGTTTGTGCGGTTTATCGCGAGATAAAAAAAATATTATTAACTCTAATATTGCCAACTTGTTACAAAATAAAAATAGGATTTTGTTGTTTATATGATAAAATATTAGGTAAAACTTATATCAAAATAGGTAAAATTAAGAAGAAACATAAGCATGAAACAAATTACAAGGAAGTAAAAGAAATAAATTCATCACTGGAAATGAATTGAAAGAGATGGAAAAGAATTAGAATCGAACTTGATGGTGCAACAATGCAAAAATCGAATCGAAAGAGATTATTCTTGAGCTATGTAATTGGGCTAGTACATGTTTAAGTAATATTCATTATTCTTGCGGTTTGGTTTGGTTGCTGAGATGCAAACCGCAAACTGAACCGAACTGCGCGGTTCATTGCAAAAGTCATCCAAATTCATCCGAACAAAGTGCGGTTTTTTGCAGTTTCGGTTTGGATTTGTTTGGTTTGCGGCTTTTTTATTGGGTTGGTTCGGTTTTGAACACCCCTAGATATTACCGTATTTACAAATATTTGCAAATATCAACAAGTAAAATGAATTTTTTATATGAAAAAAAATGCATTATTATAAAATAATTGAAATTATGTAGAATTTATCCCTTAAATTTTATTATTAATAATTGTGGCACTAATAGTCATTTTTTAAACAATGTCTCTTAAAGTTACAAAGTCGAGCTTTTACAACTGAGCTGACACCTCTTAGCCTCATTCATTCTATTTTCATAAGACAAAAATATTATACCATACACATTTACTAATCAAACAAAAATCATTAATTAGTAAATCCAGTTATGTTTTATTTTATGACGAGAATATTTTTACGTAAGTAATGCGACAATTGTATAATTTTACTAGTTTAATAACGGGTACGGATTGCTGCGAGTTCGGGTACTTAAAATGTGTTTATTTTATTCTATATGTGATGATAATTTTATGAAATTCAATTAATTTCATCTGTCGGTGCATCTATTAATTTACAGGTACTTAAAATATCGTTTATTTTATTTTATATGTGTTAATAATTTTACAAAATCCACTTAATTTCATCGGTTTGTGCTTCTATTAATTTACGGTACTTAAAATATGGTTTATTTTATTCTTTTTGCATGTATCCATTTTGATATTGCCTCATACCGTTCAATAAAGAATTTTATTTTGGAATATCATGCATATACAATTTTGATCATCCTTGATTATACTCTAACCGAACAACGTCGTGATTAATAAGTTTGGTGATAATTGATGTCTTTCGTACTCAAAACGTGTATCGCGTGGTTAAGTATTAATAAGTTTGGTGATAATTGATGACTTTCGTTCTCAAAACGTGTATCGCGCGGTTATGTATTTTTGTCATACTTTTCGATTTTCAAATTTCAGAACTCTCACTCAAGTCTCAATAAGTGATTTTATTTTTTTTTTTCCTTAAAAAAAAGTGATTTTATTATTTTTAAACATTTATCAATCAGTACCGACTACCGACATCTATAAAAGAAGATAATAATCGGTGGCAGAGCACACATGGGAAGCACATCAATGAAAATGACAATTACAAAATAAATCATAATAGTTCATATATATAAATGGTCTTGTTAATCAGTACTCTAAGGACAATGGTTAAGGATTCAAAAGAGGAAATAATTAATAAATTTAATGAAGAAAAACTTCATTTTTAATTTTCAATGTAATGAAAACACAAGTTCAAATAAAAAGTTTTTTCTTTAGACTTTTAAACAAGTGCAGTGCTTCAAATGCACTTGTTAGCATTTCCCTGTATTATATATCGATATTGTAGTTTTTTATTTTATTTTATGAAAACTCGGTATCCGATTCAAGAATCGACCAATCCGAGGGGATCAATCTCACCGCCCACTTGCAGGGACCCCATTTAAAGCCTGAGCAAGCTCTGTATGGACTTAACCCACCAAAATTGGCACCAGAAGAAATCGAGCCTGAGACCTTTGAAGGAGCAAACTTAAATATCTCAAACCAACCACTAGGCCAACCTCAAATGGGTTCAATAATGTAGTTAAAGAGGATAGTAAAGAGTTTTGTAATCACTAAACTATTTCACAAATTTTATTTTACACAATAGTACAATTTTAAAAAAAAAAATATTTTGCAATAGTACAAAATTGAGATTAAAGACCTCTAATTTTAATCTATTAGTGATAGTTGTGTTTAACAAGTGTAAATTTCTTTTGGATATCCACTTCTAAAATGAATGGCTCAAGATAAACCTTATCCCAAAAAACGATGACCAAAATTGAATTGGCTACATATAAATGCTTGATTATAACCTGACACATACACATACATAGGTTGATACTCGCCACTATTTAAACATGTTAGCATGCATACAAATATCACAATTGAATCAAAAACCAAAAATATGTCTTCCTCCAACTACTCTTTTATCTTATCCATCTCCTTAACATTCTTGATCTTACTATTGAACAAGGTGAATGCAGCAGAAACAACTTCCTTTTCCATCACAAAGTTTGTCCCAGGCCAAAAGAATCTAATCTTCCAAGGGGCTGCTGAAACTACCACAGGGAAGTTAGAACTGACTAAGGCAGTCCAGAACTCTATTGGTAGAGCTCTTTATTCTGCCCCTATCCACATTTGGGATAGCAACACAGGAAATGTTGCTAACTTTCAAACTAGCTTCACCTTTTCCATAAATGCACCTAACAGTTACAATGTTGCCGACGGTTTAGCCTTCTTCATTGCACCAATTGATACTCTTCCCCAATTACCAGGAGGATACCTTGGAGTTTTCAACAGCAAAACTTACAGTGCATCAAGTCAAACTATTGCAGTTGAAATTGACACTTTCTATAATTCTGCTTGGGATCCAAGTCCAACAAGTACAGGTATCACACCTCGACATATTGGAATCAACGTAAACTCTGTCGAATCAATAAGCACTGTGCCGTGGACCTTGGAAAACAATAAAAAGGCTAATGTTGTGATAGGTTATAATGGTGCCACAAATGTGTTGAGTGTTGATGTGGATTATCCTTTGATTCAACATTATGCCTTTAATAAGGTTGTTCCTTTGAAGGATGTTGTTCCTGAGTGGGTAAGGATTGGTTTCTCGGCTGCCACTGGAGCAGAATATGCAGCACATAATATTTTTTCTTGGTCTTTTGAATCAAAGTTGACCCTAGGTTTTAATAACATCAATGCCAACGTTTCAAGCTCTGTACAAGCTGCAGAGTGAAAACTTATTGATTACTGTGTATGTATGTGTGACCAACCTATCTAGGAAAACTATAATAAGACACCCGGTCTATTTATAAGAAATATTTGATTTTTTAGATTTATTGAGTAATTGATGTATCTTGTCTACAATATAGACCAAATACATTATTTATACAATAAATCAAAAAAGTCAAATGTTTCTTGTAAATAGTTTTGTGTGTCATCTTGTCATCTTGTATGTCAGTCAATGGTCACACAGTATCTTATTTTTAATAAACAACTATCAATTTTCTTTTAATAGTTTTGTTTGTTATCCTAATCCATTTGATATATAAAACGATGTATCATGATTTTATGAACAAACCACTTCAATAATCAAATAGGAAATGTGATTTCATATACAACAAAGTAGAATACGACTTGTCTAAAATAAACGGTAAAAGTATTAAAATCTCACATCTCATGTCAAAATTCCACACTTGATCCTTATTAAGTGTTCGCTTTCTCTTTGGAAGAACAAATTGATTCTAGCTGTTCATTATAAAGATCGGATTTACAACTAGGTACCGCGTGTTGCACCAATGCATGGGTTGGATTATAGCTTGTACTTAAAAAATAATAATTGTGATAAGTATAATCACATATTTTATTGATCTATAATATTTTAAATGCAGTGATATGATTATTTTAATATTAATTTATACTAAAATATGAGTATTCATTAAAACATATGAGAATTTGTATTGATTTATATCGTAGATTTGAGTAAATATTGTATGGACATATAATATAGTTGTTGGTGGATCCTATAATATTTAGTAAGTTGAAAAACATATATTATAGTTTATCTTAACAATGCAATCATATAAGAAAATTCTTTTACGCTATCGTAGTGGTGTAATAATATGTTGCTTGTTTGTTTTTTTTTTTTTTTTTTTTGGAATTTCATTTTCTTTTCTATTAGAGTTAGAGTCAATGTCAATATAACTCATGAGAAAGATTGCAATAAGTTCAATTTAGGATATAATTAATCTTTGGTGGTTTTGTCTTTTTCATCTTTTGACGATGTTCTTTGAAATTACGAAACGTGACCTAACCGCTTACTTTTAGATTTCTATTTCTTATTTAAGGTCTTCTTTATTTATTGAAAAGATAATTCTTATGGTGATAAATTAGCTTATTTTGAACTTTCCTATCAAACTTTCATTTCTCAAATTTTATTCTGACATTTATTGGTCCATATTATTTTAGCCAACAATTTGGTTTACCTTATTGTCACTTTGCTTAATTCATATTTTTGTTTGTCTATTTTTTTTACAATTGAAGTTTATGTTCCCAGGTTTATTTAATCATATATAGACATTATGGAATAATAAAGGGTGATATGTTTTTTTAACCTATGCTTAATTACATTAATATTAGTATTATTAGATGGAATAAGAGTGAATTTTTTTTTTCTAAGAGTTGCACATCATCACGGTTATAGCTTAAAAAAACATCCAGGCTTTTTAAAATTCCAAAGACACATTTCAATATTAACGAGTATTGCTAACAACACTCTCTAATACTCACTATTTTATTGGTTTAAATCATTGTGTATCCAAACTTTGGAAATAGAACCCACACAAAGTGGTGGGACATACAATAATTTCATCCAATAAAAGAGTGAGTGTTGCTAGCATATTTCCTCAATATTAATATGCTTTAAAGATCAAAGGTACATATTCAACCTAAGACACTTGAAGGTGAGAAAAACACAAAAAGGGGGTTGTATTGTCAATTAGTTTTTTCTCCATTTTAAATTAAGTCCAAAGTCTAGAGTCTGATTTTGG
>Ga0228711_1008595_pt1 | contig 14228 bp, 6 predicted proteins | sample MedpolnodulmetaG_2_FD_177996 | JGI IMG/M metagenome (GOLD analysis project Ga0228711, IMG submission 177996) | Root nodule microbial communities from Medicago polymorpha collected in Santa Monica, California, United States - brown nodules | ecosystem: Host-associated > Plants > Roots > Nodule...
CCACCGGCATAAAAAAAAAAAAAAACAAATCACTCTTAGATTTGAAGCTCAGCCCTCACAAATGGTCAGGTTGATGATAGGATTTTAGCTTTCTAAGCATTGTTTTGCCAGCAAGATTAAGATGGTGATAAAGAAGAATTCCATCTATCTAGCACCTCTGAACATATCTCCCTATCCCTGATTTGGTTTCTGAAAATTTTCTCTAGTTATAAGTCCTATTTAGATAAGAAAACCAATAAAAATGATTCTCCAGAATCTATGTCACCAACTAATGAGCCCCAAAGTGATGGTGATATGAGTCTCACTAGTGGTGAGGAAAGTTGTGAGAGTGATTCAGTTTTGCAATCTAGTTGTTGGGAGAGAAATTGGAACTACCATCAACAATCAAAAGCAAAAAATTTCTGAAGGTATATAAACTTTAGACTCAATTATTTTTGTTTAGTCACATGTCCTATATGTCAATCCTTTTTATGACTTGGTAAATCTACCTTTCACCATACATAAATTTTACACTGAAATCACAATTTGCTACATGTCATTATGCCATGTATTTTATATTTTTATATTTATTATTCTATTAAATACTTATCTTATATTGAGTTTTTAAGCAATTAATTAACTTGATTTATATTTTAATAGAATAATAAGCTAATAATCAACAAATATAAGTTATATTTTAGATCTAACATGATCTTTTATGTCTTCGTTGTTACAACACAATGGTTGGCTTCGGGGTCGTTTTATGCGGGTGTTATTTCTATTGGTTATTAGCTTGTTATTCTATTAAAAGATAGATCAATTTACATACCTAAAAACTCAATATAAAATAACTATTTAATTGAATAAATAAATATATAAAATACAAGGCATAATGAGCTGGAGCAAATTGTGATTTTAGTGTAAAATTCACATATGGTGAGAGGTTGATTTCGAAGTTATAAATATTTTTTTTGAACAAGCAAAAATGAATTATATTAACACCAACACTGTAATTGTTGCAGCAGAAGGTGTGCCACAACAATACGGAAAAAGAGCACAGTCAAGTCAATATACAGATACAAAAACAATCATAAATATAAGATATGATTTTTGTTTTTTGAGCAAAAGTCATTAAAAATGATTGACATATAAGATATTTGACAAAAATAAAATAAAATTGAGTCTAATAAATGTGTATATACCTTCAGAAATTTTTCGCTTATGATTGTTGATGGTAGTTCCAATTTCTCTCTTAATAGGGAGACATCATCAATTAGATTCTGAAACTGAATCACTCCCACAACTACCCTCATCATTAGTGGAATTCATATCACCATCACTCTGGGCGTCATTAGTTGGTGACAAAGATTCTGAGGAATAATTTTTATTGTTTTCCATATCTAAACATAACTTGAGACTAGAGAAAATTTCCAGGAATCAAATAGGGATAGGAAGATATGTTTAGAGTACTAGGTAGAATTCTTCCTTTCCATAATCTTAATCTTGTGTGAAAAACAATGCTTAAGTTGTAATCTTATCATCAACTTGATCATTTGTGATGTGAGGGTTGAGATTTAAATCTAAGAGTACATTAGTTTAAGAATTTTTATATTCAAACTCAAAAACTAAGAGGTGCTAGTTGGAATTTTTGTTGTTGTTCATTAATATGACATGTAAACAGATTTGGAAACACGATCCACATGAAGGCTATTCGATTAAAGGAGTTTACCATATTCTAAATTAAAATGAGTGGCAAGATCGGGCTCCATTTACAAAATTAATTTGTAACAATGCAATGTCTCTTAAAGCATATTTTATTTTGTGGAGTACTTTGCACAAGAGGATTTAGACCAAAGACAATTTGGCTCATCCTGGGATGTTCATGCAGTCTCTGTGTTTTTGTGGTTGCAGGAAAGATAAATTTATAAATAATTTATTCTTGGAGTGCAACTTCTTTAGAAGCATTTGGACTCATATTACATTGGTTGGAATTTCTTATGTTCTTCTGACTGATATCTACACACACGCAATGCAATTTGGTGGTTCTCATTTGTTCATGAGGGATATTCGCCATTGTTGTGATATTTTCCAACAAAGAATTGTCTCTTGATTTAATAAGATTAAGCTTTATTCTTGATGGTGGTCGAAGACACAAAAACCAATAATTTTTTTGGATAATAGCTCTTGGTTGTCTAACCCAACTATTTGTATGTGTTATTCCATATTTTAAAGTTGTTTTGTTGGCTTGATTTTTTTATTAGGTTGTTTGTGCCTTAACTTTGCTAAGTTCATTTTGGCACACTTGTGTTTAAATGATTCTTTTTTTTCTTAGTGCTTAAATGATTCTCACTGTTTTTCAATATAATTCATTTGGCATCTTAAAATAAATTATTTTAGTGCAACTATTTTTCTATATTTCATGTAAAATATAGGTCAAATTTACCAAGTTGTTCTTTTCGATATTAGTATGAAAAACTCATTCAACTTTTCGCATTAAATATTTTTGAATTAAATAGGTATATGAGAATTATATTAGTAGCATTAAAGTAGTTAACTCTTACTCATAATATTGACCAAAATTTGAAATATTTTTTTTTGTTATAATAGTGACCGAATATCGTCAAGTTAAAAATATTTTTAAATTCAATCTAAGTTGTTATAATATTTTTAAACTAAAAATATGTTTATCATACACATTAACTAATCATTCTTTTAAAAAAAACACTCTTTTAAAAATCGTGAAAAATTTCATCATTTTAGATTTATATATGAAAGAGAAAATTTTGAGAATAAGGTGGAGTGAGACCAGTGAGAGGATAGCTCTTGGCCGAAAAGCAGAGAATTGATTTTGTGATTTTTCATTTTTGTCCAATTCCCTTTCATCTAGTTCCCGTTTTAAGTTACCCTAATCTCCTTGTATTCTTAGGGTGTATTTGGATTGAGGATCTAGAAAGAGAAGGAAGGGAAATATTTATTTTTCTTTTTTAAACAACGGACTATATAACCTGTTTTTCTAAAATAAATCATGTGTGATTGACTTATTATGATCGTTTATCATGTTAATATGTTAACTTTTTAAAAAACATTTCATAGTGTTCGCAATTTAAAAATAAAAAGTAAACCTTCCCCTCCCGTCCACTCTTAAACCCTCCATCCAAACACACTCTTAAAGTTTTACTAATTTTTCATTGAGTTTGGGAAAAGACTAAAATACTTGTATTTTTTTTTTTGGTTTGATTTAAAATAAATCTAATTAATTTCCTTCTCGCTAATAATGAGAATTGGGTTATTACAATATCCATCTTGTATAAGTTTAGGTTCTTTGGACATGTTATAAACCTAATATTCACTTTGAGTGTTTAAGTCATATCTTAAGAGTCTTTGTCACTCGGGGATGTTTATATTCAGATTATACACATCCTTTCTATATCATTATCATCAAATATTTAATAAGAATGTTTTACTAAAAATATTTAACAAGATTGTAACCCCAAAATGTTTAATAAGATTAATTTAATTTAATTTAATAAAAATGTTGTTATCTTCTATTTATTATTCATAATTTCTCATTAATTTTTATTCTTTTTTTTTAGTATGATGATATTCATAATGAATCAGGCCAGAGAAAGTACGAGAAATGAAAACTGATATGTCGAAATTCCCTTTTTCTAAGAACTTAATATATTACATGTGCCACTCATAAATGACACGGGATGGTGTATCTCTTCCTAAATCTAACCAAACCAAGTACAGTATTACAGACAATGATAGTAGTAGTACCTATTACAAGGTGCTAACTCCGCATGAATAAAAAAATTTATAAATACTTTTTATAAGTACAATTTATATGATAAAAAAAGGTAAATACATTTAATATAAAGGTATGCCTGTTTAAATCTATAATTCGCATTTAATGTGTGTGACATTGTCCATACAGAGCTTTGCTAGCTCTGGCTTAGAACGGAGCCCCCGCAAGTGGGGAATAAGATTAATTCCTTCAAATTAGTCAGTCTTTGAATCGAATACTGAGTTTTAAAAAAATTGTGTGTGACATTTGCTGCTAGATTCTTTATAACCAAAAGGAATTACAGATATCTTCTGCATAATGGACACGTGCCATGTTTGATGAGCCACTTGTCAATGCAAGGTAGATGAAACATATGATGACAATGGGGCAAGCTTCTTGCTGTCTCTCCAATTTGGAAATCCTGAAGTTGCACAAATTTACAATGTCAATTTCAATTGTGGTTGTGCTTTGTCATGTTTGATATTTGAATTTTTTTCAAACAAATGTGTTTGGTAAAGTAAAGTTATCACTGTGTTTGTGATGTATAATTGCCAAGACAACTAAAACTTTTATATTGGAGATGCAATTGTAAGTCTTACATACCTCAATTTAAAACCATTTTAGATTTTCTTAATAATACTACTGTGAATAGGATTTTTTTCAATTTTTTCTTACACGTGTTTGATCTCAATCATTAAAATTTATTTTTGTTAAATTATTTTCTCTCTCATTTTTAACGGATGGTGAAAATTTCAATGAATTTTCATGTCACATGAAATGATCCATCCCATATCAATATTAGTGTATACAAAAATAATTGCATAAGTTAGAAGTTATAAATCAACCTCAAGGCAAACTGAACATGAAACTCTATTGCCACAAGCATCAAAATTATTGTCACTTGTGATTGAGACTATTGGGATCTTTTCAACCGAAGCTCCTGGTAAGCCTGTGTCACATCCAATGTCAAATATATTTTGATACTCATCAAAGCTCATTTCACTTTCACCTGCACCCATCTGAGAATGGAGAATATAAGCAAGTGTATATTCAATTATTCATAACCAAATTTATGTCTCTCACTGTGGATAAAGCAATTTAATTACCTGACTTTGAACCGCATTCAACATGGCTTGACCAATCCTTTCACGTACAAGTCTCCCACTCACTAGGCTAGTAATAATATCAATCTGCATATATACAGTAAACACAGAAATGATTACCAGACCACACTACATGCCACAACTAAATACTAAAGTAATGGTAATGGCCCTGACTAGACAAGTTTTCGAGCTTATAGGGTAATAAACTTGTATGACCAAAACAGACCTCTTTGATAACAAATTTTTTCACGGGCTTATAACACTTTTTAATAAGCTACTTTCAATACTTATAAGTTATACCTTATCATTTTTATCTCAATTTTACCTTTGTTATCTTAATTGATTTTTTTTTGAATAAGTCTTAATTGAAAATAATTAAAAATATACTTTTATGTTGTTTCATATTTATTAACTAAGTCAACCGTTAATTTTATCAAACACTTTGTTGAGATATGTCTTGAAATCTCTCATGTTGATTTTTTGTATTGCATTATGTCCCATGCGCTACGAACATGGACTACGTACTGTGCTAAACACAACATGTTTGGTGTTTCCGGCAGAGACAGATCTAGAAATGTGTCAGACGTTGGGCTTACAAAATTTAATTCTAAATAATACATATAGTATTCACTCTGATTTTAAATATAAACGATATATATATATATATATATATATTCATGACAAATTACGCTTGTCGTCCATTAACTTAATTTCTGATAGTAAAAATGACATGAAAAAAAAAGAGAAAGGACGAAAGCGTTACATGAAATTGTGTTAAGGGACAACGAGAGTAATTTTGCTTATATAAATTTAGACTTAATACAAATATATAAATCCAGGAGGTTCTGTCTCTGGGTGCTACGCTAGGCGCTTGAGCACTATGAACTAGGTGTAGGCGTGTGTCTAGTTCTATAATATAGGCATTTTCAACATAGTTTTGAGGAAAAAGAGTGAGACAAACTAGGGTTTATTACAAGGAGGAATTCTTAGACGATCAAAGACTATTCTCCAAGGGTTAGGAAACAATCTAGAACCTTTTGGTGAGTGAAATCACTGAGTCTCTTGATCAAGTAAAGATTCTCGAAAAAAGAGTTGAAATTAGGGTTTATTATTGTTAAAGATTTATTTCTTGTAAAAATTATATCTCTCTGTAGAAAACCATCCGACTCACCAAGTATAAGAGACATCCCATTCCAGAATTATCGGAATGCCAAAGATCAATAGAACATTCAAAGACTTCAATTGAGAAAACAACTCCTGACATAGCACCAACAACGGCACCTCGAATGAAGCCACTCTCTGTTTTTTGGCCTATCAAAGCTCCAGTCATAGTCCCCAACAAGGTTCCCACTGCCAACAAAACAAGTCAAGTCATCAAACCTTAATAATCCCGAATATGTCGCAAAAACTGAATGATTTTAAAACAAGACAACACGTGTAAAGACAAAAACAAAAAACATTTGAAATTTGAAGAAGAGTCCAACACATTACAAAAATGTGCAATTTTGTCTAAAGCGCGTTAAAACACCGTATATACATCATCTGATCACTATCATAAGAAGAAAAAAAAAACTCATTTTTAAGCTCATTAAATAACTGATGCATTTAATAAAAAAAATGAGTTTGTTTTACTTATAATAGTGATAAAAAGTATTTACCACTAGAAGAATTTGAGTTTTTAAAAATACAAAATCGCACACACAAATCAGAATGGGATTATGATTTATATATACCAAATGCAAAGCAGAATGTTAAGATCGCTGTAAAGATGTTTCGGATGATGACTGAGAGGACGAGACTGCCACCCCATTTGACCCTCCCAACGAAATTATCAAATAAATCAAATAAATGGCATTGATTTGTCACAAACTCCATCAGGGTATATCAGAAGTTGAGGTGTTGTTCTTTCTACTTCTCAAGATTGAGGTTGAAGCAGCCGTAATATGTAATGAGTTTATATAGAGAGAAGTCAGAAGATGAAGATACGAAGCTTTATCCTTTCCACTAACTAGACTAGATGGATGCAATGAAATTACCCGCATTTATAGCTGGTCCCGAGGCAGGCCCCTTTTTTGGGATAACACTTGAGTACAATGTTATATATAAGAATGCTAACAACACTCACTTTTCAGCACTACCTTTAGCACCAGGGCCGGACCTTGGGTATGCAAGGAGGTCAATGGAGCCGGACCTCCAAAGATATGTGCCTAAATTTTTTTTTATAGCCCTGTAGTACACCAGTAAAAAAAATTCCTTATTCTCTTTCTCTCTGAGACCATTCGTTCCATCACCATCACTCTATCAGATTTTCCTTTTCTTCTTCCTTGAGTTGATTTCCTTTTCCTCTTCTGTTGTCTTGTTTTAGACCTATTAGAATTGAGGGTGGTTTGAAGTTCCTCATGTATACGGTAGTGATTTTCACCTTTGGGTGTATCGCATATATACAACACCTTGTATTTATCTTTTAAATTTTTTAAATAGAATATTGTTCTTTTAAAAAAAAAAAACGTTTTCATTTTATTACGGGTCTCTTTTTACTTACAGAACCGAGCTTCCAGATTTGTAGGAACGACTCTGTCTAGTACTCACTCTTTTACTGGATGAAATCAATGTATGTCACATCACTTTGTGTGGATTCAATTTTCAAAATGTAGACTCACAAGAGAATGAGTATTAGAGAGAGTGTTCAAAATAGAGTGTTGCTAACATTACTCATGTTATATATCATTGATCATTGAGGGTGTGCCACGTGGCACATCCTTTAAAAAAAGGCTTAATAGCAGTTTTGCCTCCCTATGTTTTAAGAAGTTGCGATTTTGGCTCCCTAACAAAATAAAATACAAAACTGCCCCCTAAGTATTGCTCCTTTTGCAATATTGGCCCCCCAGACCAATTTTGACCAAGTCAATGCACACGTGAACGCCACGTGTGTAATTTTTTTTAATTAGAAATATTTTTTTTTAATTAAAAAATATAAAAAAAATTATTTTTTTTATATTTTTAATAATTAAAAAAATTACACACGGTCCACGTCAGCTTTGACTTGGTCAAAATTGACCTGGCGGCCAAAACTGCAAAAAGGACAATACTTATGGGGCAATTTTGTATTTTAGTTTGTTAGGAGGCAAAAATCGCAACTTCTTGAAACATAGGGGGCCAAAACTGCTATTAACCCTGAAAAAAATATATCAAATAAATCATTTATAAAATAACATTGGTATGTGACACACTTTAATTGTCAATGGTATATAACATTAGCACCTAATGGTACACAAATGCTATCCCGTTCTTTGGGGGAGTGCAAACAGTTCAATTGAGCTGAGCCTCCCAAAGTGATGATCCTCAAGAAAAAAAGAGTATTGCATGTTATCCACCCCCACTCAAAGAATAAAATTGATATTCCCACATCAAAAGTTGCTACGAAACACCACAAAATTACCAATATGACCTCATCAACTGCCGATGGATTTTAACCGTCAGTAGTTAACTATCGATGGAATTTGAGGTTAAATTTGTCATTTCATGGTGTTTCTTATGAGTGAAGTGTGAAAAGCAGTTTTCCTCAAAGAAAGAAAAAAAAACATGATACATGTTTTTATTTCTAAGTAAAAAAAACATGTTCCATGTTTCTATTTGTAAGTAAAAAAATGTGTTCCTTAGTAAAAATAATTGCTAATTTTGATTTGGGTGGCTAATAATCATTATATGAATGTTATGTTCAATTAAATAGAAGATTGCTCTTTTAAAAAAAATCTGTTTTTTTATTAAGGGCATATTTTTACTATGAGAGTCGAGCCTCCAATTTCATAGGAACGGCCCTGTCCCGAGACATTATAAAATGCTTATTAATTTAGGTTAGAGCAAAACAAAAACGTCTGAAGTTATATATATTGTTAATTTTCTTTTTGTTATCGTGATATTCGTACGATGTTTATACCGCTGTATATCAATGACTAACCTTTTTTGGAGAGCATGTGAGACATACAAGATGTATTCTCTCATTTCAACTAGATTTTAGATTTTTTTTTCATACGCAAAATCAAAGAATGAAATCTTTGACCACATCTTAAGGAGCCCAAGTCCCTTACTACTTAGACCAATCCATTGTTGACACATACATATATTGTTAATTTAATCACTAAAAAAAAATTGTTGTTAGTCTCATAAAAATACAAAATGTTTCAGTAAAAAATATAAAATGTTATGTTCAAATATTACACCATCCTAAAATGAATATCCCCTAAAACGAATAGTTCGGGAGAAACTAAGGATATCAATGAGGGTGAAGACAAGAAATACTTCCCTCTCCTCTCTCCGCCACTCAAGTTGTCCCCCATTTTCATTCCCCGCTAGGGGGAGATTCTTTCTCTCTCGTCTGCAACCACATAGATCCTCATAGTTCTCACAGATCCTCTTTATCATGAAAAAATAACTAAATTTTTAATCAATTAATTGTTACAAAGTTACTCCCTCCGTTCCTTTTTAAGTGTATTTTTAGGGCGAATTTTTCGTTCCTATTTAACTGTCTTTTTGGTATTTTAAGAGTACGATTGGTCAATAATACCCTTTGTCAATTACTCTTATCTTTTACAATAAAATTAATTAATGCTATCTATTTGGAAAACTAAAGTTTGTTATTTTTTTTAAAACAATGTTTGTTTCTTGTTACCTTCAAATTTAAACAAAATTTTGTTACAAACAATGGTTCCAAAAGTTAAAATTATATAAATAAGATGAGTATCAATTTTTAAAAATTTCAAGTGCAAAGTAAAAGAACGAATTTGAGAGAAGAAAAATAAAAGACTCCATGAATGTTCAAAAGGAAGAAAAATCGGAAGACTCGTTGGAATTGCTGATGAGAGGTGAAGAGAGAACAATAGTTGAAGACTCATTTAACAAGATACAAGAACAAGATGACGATGAAGAAGAAGAAGTTTCATCAATATAATTTTTATATTGATTTAAAATAATTAAAAAAGATGTGCACAATATTGTGAAAATTGACAATTGTTTGTTACGAGAGAGAGCGCGTACAAAAAAAAGGAATTTGTTAGAGAAAAAGATAATAACCGACAATTGTTTGTTACAAGAGAAAGATAACATATTAATTTATTGGAAAGATAAAGTGTGTGCAAAAAAATAGGAATTTATTGGTTGATTAAAATGAGGGTATAATAGGAAGAAAATGTGCAAAAATACACATCGCTATTTTAGTGTTAATTTTCTAAAAGGACACTTAAAAAGGCCTTGGTAGTCCTCAACGCACCGGTTTTGGGGGACTTCTTAGAAACAATGCTGGCTTATTCATCTCCGGTTTTTCAGGTCATATTGCCCATTCGGATGACATTCTTCTTGCTGAATTACATGTCATTCACACGGGTTTGTAGATGGTTAGCAACTTGAACATTGTTGATTTTGTGTGCTACTCGGACTCCCTTCATTGTGTCATCCTCATCAACGGCCCAACCATGAAGTATCATGTTTATGCCACTCTAATTCAAGACATTAAAGATGTGGTTCAGCTTCGAAACACTCCTATCTTGCATACTCTTCGCGAGGGTAATTGATGCGCCGACTTCCTTGCTAAGTTGGGAGGTTCCATGGACTCGGCTTTGTCTAACCATGCCACCCCTCCTGACAATCTTTTGCCTCTCCTTGGAGATGATTCTTGGGGAACTTTTTTCCCTCGTGGCTAGTCTTTTTTTTGCTTCTTATTTTTTTTTTTCTGTTTTCTTTTATCCCTTGTAACCAAAAAAAAAAAGATAGAGTATTTACCAAAAGATATGCCAAGGTTTTCTTGATGGCTGATGTATCAAAAGTCAACAATACTCTTTAGTGCAATAAATCAATAATTCATCAATATGTGGTGTAGAAAGATCTCAAGTTTTGATGTCAAAATGTGTATGTAACAACTCCCCTAACCTAAGGTCGTACGTTTTTGGAGTGAGCGTGTAATATATGAACTGACCAGTCAAGACTCAAGATTGTAGGGTAATCAAATTACTGATCTATCTAATCTATATTTAAACCAGATACATTAGTTATTTAATGAAAAAAATAATAATTTATTTGCTTATAATAGTGATTGAAGGGACAAAGTTTCAGTAGATTAGGTTTAACTTCTTAAATAAAATAGTGATAGGAAGGAAGGAGTACAATAAATAATAATATTAACATATAATTTCCAGATCTTTAAAGAATACTCGATTGAGGTAGTATTATTTTCTATTTCTTATTTCTTAGCTTAGACTTTTTATATTACGCAATCCAGAATATACCTGAACCCCGAAATAAATACTAACATTTAATTTCCAGATCTTTGAAGAATACTGATGTCGTACGAATCTTGTGCATGTCCAATTGGAGCATTATTTTGAGCCCTCCTTGTCAAGCTTTTTCTTCTACAATCTACACTATATGATTGGTGTAGTCAAGCTAAGCAATGGCCCAAAAGTCCAATTATTATATTCTACTAATATAACTAGTAAAATATACTTTCAACTCGTGGGAAAAAGATTATAACAAAACAATTTTGCTTTGATCATTTGAGCTTATGATCCATTATAATCTGCTATGCACTTAATCTTTCATAGTAAAGATGTTTTTGCATTCTTAATGTGATTTGTCATACAAATTACTTTATAGGTAGACAAATGATGTATAACCTTTCCTTCACAAAAAAAAATAATGCATAACCTGATTATTAACATTGGTATTTTTTTTTTTTTTATTATTAACATTGCCAATTAGAATTAGATGTTCATAATAAATCATTTTATTTTTCTTGCAAGTTTGTCTCTATCACTGTGGGTAGTTAGTGTTGTTTTGCAATTTGCATATTTCCGTGTGCGATATTCTTTGCTCAAAGTCGTTTATTTTCCTATATACTCCATGGTTTCATTTCATCACAAAGACATGCACTATCCAATTGAAATTAAAAAAACATTTTTGATAAAAATCACTAAAGTATTCACGAAGCACATTTTGTAAGTGTGATTCTCCAACTAATTTATTTTAGAAAAAAAACTTTCAGAGTCTTTTATCTATGTCGTTAACTAGCATTTTAGTTTGTTCAGAAAGCTAGTTGGTTATTATAGTTAATTGTGGTAGTTAAGGCCGTTGCGTAACTTGTGGAACAAGTTATGATGGTAGCAGGGCTGGACCTTGGGGAGTGCAAGAAGCACTATCGAACCGAGCCTCTAAAAACTATGGGCCTCAAAAAAAATTATAATACCCACCCCCATTGAAAGAATCACAACAATTATTTCTTTTTTGCATAAACCATTCGTTTCCCCCTTTCCTACGACGTAGGAGTGACATTCCAAATGACACCGTTAGGTAAATTTCATCTCTCTTTCACTTAATTTTATTTTGTTTTGTTTCGTGTTTAAAAGTTCTTCTGATTCTGATTTTTTAATGAAGCTTAGCTACACAAAAAGAATTGCGTTTTGATTTTACTGGAGCCCATTTTAAAAATAGAACCGAGCCTCCTATTTTATAGGAACGGCCCTGATGGTAGATAGCATGTGAAGCTACTTTGTATATAAGTAATAGTTCATTCATCAAGAATATTCATTCCCTTGATAGAAATTTTAATTTTCACATAATTGCAAGTTGAGTACTTTTCTCTTATTCATCTTTGATCCATTTCTTCAAAATCTTAGAACCATAATTGCTCTAACAGTTAGCATGACCCTATTTACATTCTAAGTGTGATTTGTCGCGCAATTATTTTATAGAGAAAGAAATGATGTATAACTTGAGTATTCACATATCAAAATAGAATAAAATGCTCTTGAATCATGACATAAAATGTTGACTAGTACATTTATTAACTATTTACAGGTTTATCTTTGCTGTCATTTAGCTGTCCTATTTGTTAATATCTTAGTAGAAACATTGAAGTGAAAAAGAAAATCTAATGGAGAAACTCCCCGATACGAACCCTCCACGAGCGTTTGCTTTGGCAAACGCAGAAATTATTGACACAAAAAGGAGGGGAACATAGTTTTTTTTTCCTAATAACTTGTCTATTCAACTATCTTATGCAGATGTTTTGGAACGGAAGCTTTTGGATGAAGAAGGAGATGAGTGGATACGGAGCAATGCTCGTATATTAATAGTTATTACTAGGCCCTGAAAACACTGTCACGCGATGTTTTAAGACTAGACAATCATTTCCTACAAGCCAAAGAAGAAGTAAATTAATATGAGAGGTGGATAGCAACAACTATTATATTATGGTCATGAAACAAAATCCAAACCGCAGAATAATATGCTTAGGAAGAAATTGAACTTTGTAAAGATATCAGTTTTCCAATTGTTGCCATAACTCCAAAGAATTGCAAAGATTGCACAAGGCTGTAAACCACCTCTCCACACAAAATACATTTTCTAACTACATTAATGACCTTATAGGCCAGTTGAACCTATAAGCACCAAAAATTAATAAAATGATAGTGCAAAAGAAATCAAATTTGAGAAGATATTTCACTTTTGATGAATTATTGATCTGAAACTATCTGCAAACAATCTATCAGCCGATTCAGATCAGACTCAGTTTCCTAATATAAACATTGTTGTATAGCCGTAACTGTAAAACCATATTTATATTTGTATTTGTAACTGTGCCAGTACAATGACAAAGGAGATATAACAACCTACAATAATCTATATGAAGGTTTAGTATTCATTGACATGCATCCATTTGGCACATGACCACTTATCGCCCTTGATCACAGGACAAGCACCTGAAAATTATCACATACAGATAGGTTTGTAAATTTATCCTGTTTTAAAGTGAAAGTTCGTTAACACAAGCACTTTAATGCTTATAAGATTGATAGTAACTAGAAAAAGAATTTACCGTGCAAACTCGATGGATCTAAAGTTGCATCAGGCTTCATGCTCCAGAAAAGTATAGCATTACCCATCTTTGGCTTAATTGATAGTCCTCCTTTTCCACAATTGGAAATCTCATTCCACCAAGGCACAGAGCTAAAATTTCCCTTGGCAATTGGGAACACCGTCTCACCCCCTTCTTCAACATCCGAACTGTATCATCGAATTACAAAAAAAAAGTGAACACCAATATCAACTTCGTATGAACGATAATTGAAGCCAACGATGAATGACACTGAAGTAACTTACAGGTACATCAGCATTGTTGCTATGCGCTGACCCGCATGCCTAGTACTAAACGTATCCAAAAAGTAGTCATAATGAGGTTCATACTTTTGTCCAACTTCATAATGGAGAACATTAAAGCTTTCGCCATTCTCTGCATATTGTGAAACACGGCTCAAGTAATGGTTGTTTTAAGTATTGGGTGAAAAATAACATACTATCTCAGCTTCAAA
>Ga0228711_1008597_pt1 | contig 14226 bp, 3 predicted proteins | sample MedpolnodulmetaG_2_FD_177996 | JGI IMG/M metagenome (GOLD analysis project Ga0228711, IMG submission 177996) | Root nodule microbial communities from Medicago polymorpha collected in Santa Monica, California, United States - brown nodules | ecosystem: Host-associated > Plants > Roots > Nodule...
CTCTGAACTCACTCAGACTCTGAACTACTTCAGACTCTGAACCTGAGGACAGTTATCTAGAACGTAAAAGAAGAAGTTTCCAAAAACACAATTCAACCCCCCTTCTTGTGGTTTTTCTCACCTTCATATGTATCATGGAAAAGCGTATGACTGATGATATGAGTTATCTTCTCCAAGTCTGTCCCACTTGAGTGTAACGAGGTAAGTAAGTCAATGATGTAGATGGGATGAGTAATGATCTGAGCACAACTCTGAAAAGGTATGTTTTTCCAGAAAAAATGTAAAGAATAAAATATGTTTTTCTTTCGTTACTTGAGGACAAGCAACAGTTTAAGTTAGGGATTGTGATGAAAGGTTATCTTACGTTATTCTTAGCATGTTTTTCATTCATTTTCAATAGGTTTTGGCGGAAAAAAGGAGGAGTATTAGAACTATTGCCTATGATTTTGAAACTTTTATAATGTTTTCTATATTTGAGTCTGTAATTCTAGTTTTCCCGAGACATGGAAATTTTAGGGGGTTTATGAAGTAATTCACGAAGAAATCATGCACATCGGCAAATCAAGAACATCCAAAGATTTGTGAAGACTTTTGGAAGATTCAAGAGGTCTCAGGAAACTTTACAAAGGGAGGAATTATGTTCCCAGGTCTCGAGGCAAGTTATTTGGAGGAATACACCTAAAATGACGGAAGAACGGAGAATTTGGGCCTGAAACACACACACATGCGCCTAGGGCATGATTTCATGCGCCTACGGAATGCCTTGTGCCTAGGGCATGGTGTGTGAGCCTCGTGCATCCAAAATGTGCGAGGCGAAAGTGTCTTTTCCTGCTTTTATGTGGGTAATGCCTGCTTTTTTAGCTCAAACCCAGGTAAAAACTCTCACTATAAATACCAGCCTTCCTCATTCATAATTTCTCGTTCGGAACTAGAGCAGTTCAAGAGAAAGGCAGTTCTAGGAGCTTCCAGATGGGTTTCTATCTTCTCCTTGTTTTTCTTGGGTATATTTTTATGTCTAATAATTTGTTTTTAGTTACCATGCGTAACTAAATCTTTTTAGGTTAGAGTTTTAAGATGAACATTTGTTTATTTTGTTGAATATTTATTTTATTTAATGTCGTTTATATTTTATTTATTTTCTGTTCGATATTAAGTTTTATTATGATAACGTTTATTTTTGTAGTAGCTTTAGAAATTTAGGTTGTGATTGAGCCTAATATTGATATTACTATCCTAATGCTTATATCTTAATATCTATATCTGGCATACTAATATCAATTTGTCTAGGAAGTAATTAATTATAACTTGCGAAAGATCTCTCTTCTCTCCTTCTCAAACCCTAGTCGTCACCCCCCTTCTTCTTCTTCTTCTTGTCAGAGGGGTGATTTAGGGTCAATTTTGACCCAAAAATCACCCCCTCCGATTTGTTTTTCCTTCTTTCCTAATTTGACCCAAAAATCACCCCTCCGATTTGTTTTTCCTTCTATCCTAATTGAATAAGTGATTTCACATATTTTCTGTTTTCTTATGTTTGTTTTTGAGATTTCGTCGTCTCTGCACGACTCTGTTTGTTTTGATTTCTCGTCTTTGTGTGGTGCGTTTTTATTTCCCGTCTTAGTGTGGTGTTTATTTGATTTAGGTTGAAAGATTAGCTTTGAGCAAGTGCAGATAAGATTAATGACAATGACTTGGCGTCGTCAACGTTGCAGATCCGGAGACATGAGTATTCCGGAGACTTGAATATAGTCATATTAGTCATATTTGTAGGCATAGGTATTTTTTTCATTTTATGCTATTAACATAGATGTTGTGAGTATGCTCACCGATCCATCCTTTTTCTTTTAGCGAGGATTTGTATTGTATCGTTGTACTCTATCAATTTGAATGAATGAATATCGTTTATTTTTGTCAAAAAAAACTAGCGAAAGATATCGAGAGCGAGAGGTACCCTAGTAATAAGTACTTAGGACGTGACATTACTAATATTGAGTAAAATCTGCTCAACCTAGAAGGTAACTAGTTAGTAATTAAGGAAACAGGTGTCTTCTTGAAGGAAATAAACCATAAGCCTATTAGAAACATTCTCTTAAACCCTTGGTAAGGTAGACGCTGATAGGGCTGCCCGTTTGTAGAACTACTAAGAGAGAGAGTGAGAGAGTGTTGAGTGTCTTAAGATTCATAGATGGGCTGACCTACATGAACATTGGCCTTGATTGCCTTTGGAAATCTTGGAACGCCAATTTAAGTATATGTTTTCAATTACCTTTAAGGTTGTAAGACCCCACACGTAAGGATCACCGTTTGACCAGCAAGTGCAACCAAACATTGGAGGGATAAACCTAGTCAACCGAGATAGTATAGACTTTGCACGTAAGGATCATCGTGCGATCAGCAGGTGCAGCTTGACGACCGATTTGGTTAGACTCGTCACAACAGTCTCATCACTTGTATAATCTACCTAAGATAAATACACGTGACATTACTGTTATTTAATATCCAACATATAAATAAGACGATTCGAAGAATCATATCCGCTGCTTACTTTTCTGCAACCAAAAACAGATAACTTGCAATCTCTATTCCTTTTACTCTTTTATTTTTATCGTCAATTAAAAATAAGTAACGCAAATTGTTTGGACGAAACGAGAATCTTTGTGGATACAATACTCTACTTATCATTTTATTATTTGGTAAACGATTTGGTACACTTGTCTAATCCACACATCAGTAGGGGATTGATATTTTGGGATGAATGTTTTATAATTCCAATTATACCTTTAAACAACTTTTTCTATATTAATTTTATATTGTTGGCGATATTAAAAAAGATAAGGATTTATATTATATTTGTTAAATTGTTGTTGTTATTGAAAACGATAAACAAGATTTTTTGAGTTTGTTGCAATTTAAAAGTCACAAATATTTGTACTTATAATTTTAATTACAATCAAAATTTCATATAAAATACCGTTCATAATTTACACGTGTTAGTGTAATAAAAAGAGCGAAAAAGAGGGCACGTGAGTGCCCGTATTTTCGCTATTTAAAAAATATAAATAACTTATATTATTTATTTATTTATTTTAAGGAATATATATATATACACACATACACACATTTAATCAAATCAAAATTTCATAAAATAACAACGTTCATGATTTACAAACGTTAATCCGAAGTAAAGAACGAAAAATAGGAACGTGAGTGTTGTTCCACTAGTAATAAACCATAGCTTGTTTCGGAGTCTCCAACAATTCCCATATTGTCTTCTTTCCCTTTCTTGTTCTCTACTTAATGTGCCGTCCCCTAATTAGTCCTAATTTAAATCTGTCATCTTTATAATTAACATAGTTTTCTCCTCTTGATTATTGTTTCAAGTTCAACCATGAAATCCAATGGAGCATTGACACCAAATCAACAGGTTAATTAGTGTACCTCTATCATGTTTTAATTTGTTTCTCAATTATCATAGTTTACAGATGTATGTTCGTGTTTTTTTAGTTTTAGTTTCAGTATACATCTAAAACTATATAGTCCTTTTTTTTTGTTACATCTAAAACTATATAGTCTGCTATGATTTTCATTTTATTTCATTAGTTTCTAATTTTGTTAGTTTCTAATGACTTTAATCAAACGGTACTGGTTGTTCATGAAAAGTTCAAGTCTTCAATTCGCGCTAATTAAAGTGATTCTTGACATTGAGTTGGTAAGGACAATTCATAATATATGTAAAGTATGAGATTCAAACCCCGGATACCATCAGAAAAGAAAAAAAAACAATCATAAGATTAAATAAAAATTTTCCCAATAGATATATTGTTTTTCATTTTCTATCTATTTTTCTTTTCAAACACCGGCCACCCAAGTATTTTTTGTCATCAAGTTTTGGTCCTCGGTGTTAAAATAAATTAAAGTGACACTATTTAGAGAGATTAAAACCAAAAATGATATATTTATAGGAATAAAAACTAATTTTTACCATAAGTTTTTTATCTCCATAAATATAACATCTTTTTTTTGACAAAAAATGTCATCTTTTGTTTTAGTCTCCATCAAAAAATTATGCCATGTGTGTCAATGACGACTAAGTATGTTGACGAAAAATATTATGAGGACTATTGTTTGAAAATAGTTTTAGGACTATAAAAACAAAAATTATATATTTACATGGATAAAAAATATTTACATGGATCAAAAACTTACTTAACTCTAATTCTAAGTTAAAGCTTGTGATTATAATTAAATTTCTAATTTTCAAGTATGTTTATTATTTTCAAGTAATTTATAATTCTAAGTGTTTTTTTTGACAAAATTTTATAATTCTAAGTTAAAGCTTGTGATTCTAAATTCTAAGTATCTTTGTTATTTTCAAGTAAAATTGAATTTGCCTTTGGAATGAATTCTAGGTTAAAGCTTGAGTTTATAATTTGTCTCCAAACATAATTTTAGAATCCAACCATATATTTCTAAAGTCAGATCATTCCAATTATATATAAGCTTACTCCCTAGAAGTTATAACTCTCAACCTGTACACATGTTGTATCCGAGTTGGTGGTTCTTGAAAGATACTTATAGAGAATATCTACCACTAGGAAAAGTTTTTTTCTTTTTTCTTTCTCATTATGATTTTATACGATAACAAAAAAAAAAGAAAATCTTCCTTTGTATTAATATTTGTGTTAAATATATTTTTGTTCCTTATAAAATAGAGACCTTCTAATTTTAATTTCTAATTAATTTTAATAACTTTTTTAGTCCCTACAAATTATTCAATTTTTAAATAAAAAAATAGTAAAAGAGAAATTTATAAACGATTGTGCCACTAATTACAAATTACAACCGTCTTAAGTGGGATTCGAACTTTGTCTCTTGATGTTACAAAGTCAAACTCTTACCATTGAGCTTATACCTCATAGACTATTCCCTTAATTAAGTCATAATATATTTTTGAATGAATCATAACGTTTTATCAACATATTATTTCTGTATTATCTTCATTTCATCTCTTATTTTTTGTTATCTTTAAACAATTGTTCTTAATTATATGCAGGAACCATATATTCGTACTAGAGAAAATCCATTCTTTGATGGCCTTTTAAGCAAAGGTGAACACACAAAAACCTATCACAAAATAGCAATTTTTTGCTTTTAAAATTTTTCAAATCTCTTTGAGGAACTAATAGTAATAATGTTTTGAATCTTTATCAGATAGTGATGAAACCAGAACCAAAAATTTGGTCACAGATATGTCTAAAGAGGTTATATATCTTTCACCATTGGATAATTCAGCAATCTCAGATTTCAACTTTGAATCCTTTGAACACTCTTCATCTGAAAAGTGGTTAAAAACAAGCAATGTTGCACCATTTATACAATTAGATATTCAATCTAATGAAGAGTTTTCACATTCACAAGAAATACAACATATGGAAAAGATATACACTATTACTAGAAGAAATGAAAAGCTATCAAATGTTCTTCTTCCACTATCTGCAGCTTCATATTATAATGGAGTATCACCAAAAATGGAAATTGTTGAATCATGTGAAAGTATTGACAAACTCAATGCATATTTGAAGGCAAGAAAGGATGATGTTAATGTTGGTGTACCTGGAAAATTCTTACATGCTGTAATTGGATCTGATGATGCTGGTAATTTTCTTCTTTCTTATAGATTCTATAATATGCAACTCAAAAGCTTACCATAAATAAATATATCTTGTGAACATGGATTGTAAAAATTGTGGTCCGAAACTGCAATTGCAACCGCAATATAAATGATTTTGACGTCTTTGGACCGACAATTTTGACCGCATCAACCGCATTTTGCGGCAATAGAGAAGGTTGCAGTGTATGTTAGCCAAGTGTAATTCCTAATGTTCTATTAAGAATTCAGTTGAAATTATGCTTATTTTACATAACGCTTGTTTAGGCGAGCGTTGCCTGAATTATCACTTCAAATAATGTTTTTTCAAACAAGAGTTATTGGATAATGTTTAGATATATTAAAGAATCTTACATTGTTTGAAAATAGAAGCTAGTAGTAGTTTATAAACATTTGTACTTTTCGGTTTACTAAAACGCCTTTTAAAAAGGACAAAACAGTTCTACCAAAAAAAAAAGGACAAAACTGTAAGTCTTACGCAAGACCCCCAAAGTGGATAGTACCTCGAAAATGTGGCGTGCAAGAAAGGGGCCTTAGCTATAGGCACCTTAGTTTCTTAGCATCCCTCAAATTCGAGATATTGTTTCAGTACACCCAAAAAAAAATACTATATTAATTGAGAATCGAGGCTAATAGTAGCTTATAAACATCCACACTCTTCATTCTATCAAAGACATCTACAAAGGACAAAACTGTGAGGGCTTATAAACACCCACACTCTAAATTCCATCAGGGATTGTTTTATAGAAGTTTCTTGGACATTGTTTAATCATAGCACTCCTCTTATGTTTTAGTTTCTTGAATTATATATTTTCTAGAAGTTATCTTTAATTTATTTGAATTTAATTAAATGCAAATTGTGTGTAGATGTTGGAACTATAGCTTCAACCATCATGTACTCTTTTTACCTAAATGTAACTTCAAAAAGTGATCAACTCTGCATAGTACCAATTATCAACATTAACAGATCAAATCTTGGCTCACATGTTGAACTCAAGTGGTTGCTTGATTCATGTCAAATTGATCAATCATCTCTAATTTTTGCTGATGAGGTTAGTGTAATTCACAATATAAAGTTCAACAACCATATTTTAAAAAATAGGCCTGCAAACATAATTGCAACATTTTTAGACAATTATTATTAGATTTACTTATGTGTTAATCAAATTCAAACAGATTGATTTGTCATATTATGATCTATTTGGAAGTCTTAAGATACTTCTGTTGAAAAGCAGCAAGATTGCTAATAAACAAGAGGTAACAAATTATACATTGATTGAAATTATGTTCTGATTTTATTAAAAATTGTTAGATACTAACTATGTATATTTATTTTGTTCTTTTCACCACAGAAATTGAAGCAGGCCGTGGTTGAAATTTTTCACTGCAGAAAGGTTAATTTAGTACCCAAATTTTGTTCTGATTTTTTAGGGGACCAATTTTCCTCATAGTACATTTATAATAAGTTGCATAAATCATGTGGGTCTCATTTATCCATATGAATTTTAACCGATCAAAGAGTGTGTGTTGAAAAATGTGTTAAAATGTCTGTTGTTATCATTTCTCGACAGCATATACACACAACTCACATTCTAGCAAACTATTTTTGTTCAGGGCGAAGCAATATATCCATGGGTAAAAAATGTGACAACAGGAGAGGTAATTAGAACTTAAATTCCCTAATGATAATTTTTTTAGAAGACCAATTATAATTTTGGTTAATTTAATAATTTGATTATAAGAATCACAGTTAATATGTTAACATATGGTTACAGGAAAGTTCTTGTTGTACAGCTATAGCTGAAAAGTTTGTAACGTATTCACCAGAAATTTTGACTAGCAAATCCTTCAGTAAACTTCTGGTACTTATTTAACTTCTTACTAGCTCTCACTTTTTCCTCTAATGTTATCTATAAAATTCTTTCAAGAAGTTTTCTCTATTTCTCATAAACTTTCCATGTCATTTAGATTTTCCATTTCGAATTATACATAACAACAATAGATGATCCTGTGTTTAAACAGTAATCTATAATTTACAAAGACTGAGTTTAAATACTGTTCTTTGGGCTTAAAGCTTTTACGGGTCCAATAAACTCAAAGACCTACTATTTTCAACTTTTGATAAATAAAAAGGAGAATTTCTTTTCCTACCCTACTTGCTTCTTGCACGCCCTTCACATTTTATATTTTACCCTGTTGTGATTTTATAATCCGAATCATTTCTACAATATTTCAGATTATATAACCTGAATCGACTAAAAACTCATAAAGCACCTACAAATTACCATGGTTTCTATAATTATTTATCAAACAGTTAGAAAAATACTATTAAAAAAATATAAATAGTTTAGATTATATAATATGAACCATATCAAACCCCTCATCAGACCAGTTACAAAGAGCATTTGTAGTCCATAAGTCGACACATATTGGATTATAAAACCTAATTTAAAAATGCAGGATCGGATTATACAATTTGAATTATGTTAACATAGAGAACGATATTGTTTATGACAATAAACACACTGATCCAGTATCAACATAGAGACTGAGCCAGCCTTAGTAGACGATGATGTGTTGGAACTCGCGTGTCTGGCGGCATTTGGCGTACCGGTGGAAGGCATAATCTGTAGTTATAATTCAATATGTTAGCACTCTGTATCAGAGTCTGTAAGGATTTATGACAGTGAGACCCTACACTGGTATAAACACCATAGCATGCGGGTGTCATTCCTTCTAATAACCCTTTTAGTAACCCATTAGTTTGACTTCCTCGAAGTGTTAACATATACATGCTTACATCATCATATACAAGAAAATAACTCATAATATAACTTGTTTAACATTTACGTAAATAAAAATTTCCTTGTTGTACCGATAGTAGTATAAGGCAGCCAGCTGCCTAGTCCCATATCTAAAAACAATTCAAATTATATATACAAAAATCAACAAGAAAAACTCAGAATTTAACACATTGTATTGTTTCAGATCATATAATCCGAAAACATAAACAATCAATTTCAGATATATAATCTGAAACAACACAACACTTAAAAAATAAATAAATTACGGAACAAATGATCGAAGAAATCCAACCTAAACTTCTGATAAGTTACACCAAAAGAACTTTAAGAATGACGCAATGTTTGCTGGTTCGAATTTTGGGTGTTTTGAAGTTTTGTAGGGGAAAATCGCAATTGTTAAAATGAGGGGACAATTTTGGATGAGGCTTATAAATAGTCATAGTTTGATTATAGGGCTAAATATATTTTTGGTCTCTATAAATATGTCAACTTTTCATTTTAGACCCTCTAAAAAATTTCTTCAACTTTTAGTCCCTCAAAATTTTTCCAACTTCACTTTTGGTCTCTCCTTTAAAGTAAACTCATACGTATAATTCATATTTTTAAACAAAAATTTGCATAAAAATTCATAATATTACAAGAATTTATCCCAAAAAAATTAGTATTATTTAACAAAACATGAATAATTTAATATGAATTTTTATATTTTTTACGCTTAAAAATTCATATTTATTTATGTTTTGTTAAAAAAAAAATTGAATTTTTTTTACAATATTCTACACATTTATGCACAATTTCATTAAAAAAAATACAAAAATTAACTTAAAAGTAGAGACCAAAAGTATTGATTGAAAATTTTATAGGGACTAAAAGTTGAAGGAAAATTTTAGAGACACTAATGAAGGTGAGAAAAAACACAAGAGGGGGGATTGAATTGTGGTTTCTTTTTCTTCTCCTAAAACTAAAGTCACTGATCAGAAGCTGATAGAGTTCAGGTTCTGATGCAATGTTCATAGTCTAAATGCAGCGGATAAGCAAAGAGAAAGAGAAAGAAGAAAGACACAAAGAAATTTATAGTGGTTCCTTCCACAATCCGGAAGTAGTCTACTCCTCCTTGCACTTCCAAGGAGAGTTCACTAAAATCAATATATGATTACAATTGCTCAAGATCAATAGCAAGAGACTTCAAACTACTCAAGCACAACTGCAAGAGATTTCCTATGCTCAAGAACACAATCAAGAGACTTCCTATGTTCAAGCACAACTGCAAGAGACTTCTATTCAAACAGAATTACAAAGAAAATTGTTTGAGGTTGAACACTTGATATACAATTAGTGGTGTTCACAATACAAATCAGATAAGACTTTTAAGACTCGAGAATTTCTAAGATATGAAAGTTGTTAAGAAATTCTAAGTATTTGATGCACAACAATTTCAGCAGAGCTTTGGCACAGTTTTAATGTTGTTGAGTCTCTCTACAAATCTTCAAGTCTTCATTCCTTTATATAGAGGTATGAAAGATACGTTGTAGAAGTGTCAGCACATCAAAAGAGTAGTTATTGAAGCTTGATTATCACCAATGATATGTTGCTTGATTTGGTTAATGTTCTAGGAAGGAATAATTCGAAATTCATTCCTTGTTTAGAGAATTAACTATCAGATACAGTTGAAGCAGTACTATGTGCAAACATGAGTTGTGTAGTGGAATAGTGGTTGTACAATTGTACTATTGTCCTTTCTCTCCGCTTTTTTAGTGGATAAGCATCAAATGTCTTCTAATTTCTATGAAATAGTCGTTGCCCCAGGCTTCTATTCTTTCTGCAATCTTGTGTCTTCAAATAACCAAGTTAACTAACTTCAAGTTCAGACTTTGAAGGCTTCAGACTCTAGTGACTTCAGACTCTGGTGGCTTCAGACTCTGACTATCAACTTTTGATGGTCCTCAGACTCTGCCTTGCAACATAAACTTCCTTTGTAAATTCATTTGCTCTCATATGTTCTTCCAGAACCAAAACCTTGTTTTAAGATTTATACATTTTAGTTTATGGTCTGGAACACTTGAACAAATATTAGCATATCCAATTGAACTTTTAATACATTGTTATGATCAAAACTTAAGGTGAAAATGTCACACACATTTTGTTCCAACATAAAAGACTATAATATATTTTCCATCTCATTTTCACCAATTTACGATTTTAGTTTCTCTATCTTTTAATTTAATCATTAAATATTGTTTTAAAAAATAATACTTCAAATGGAAAATATGTAAAATGCTATGAATAACATTTTCACATCAACTTTTGTAAAAAATAAAATGAAATACATTTTCACAACAACTAGTAATTTGGCTGCTTGTTATTCATCATGAACCATCAGCAAGGAAAATTTCAAAATTTAGTAGTGGAGAAAATCTTTGAAAATATTTAAAAACTATATTTTTAGTAGTGGAGGAAATCATCGAAAATGTATAAATTAAAATACTATATTTTTAGTAGTGGAGAGAAAGAAAGTATATAATTAAGCCAAAAAAATGAATTAACTTCTAAGTAATTTGTTAAAGATAGGTACCTAAAATTTAGTCATGTCGACATTGTCTCTTTTGATTAATAAATATCTAATTTATGTTAGTCATTGATCCTTACTATTCTATTAAAAATTTAATAACAGTGCACTTATGCTTGAAAAAATAGTACATACCTAAGAATATTTGGATGATATTGTAAGAGATCTCTTTTAACATAATCAAAGGTCTTAAGTGTGAATTCAGCTTTAAAATTAAAGCACTGTTAAATCTTTTAAGAGAGAATTTTATCACTCACGCGGTTTTATCTGAATCAAAGAACTAGTATCTGATTCTCTGTAGTTAAGTGAGAGGATACCCGATTCACATTAAAAGAGAAAGATAGTGCATATATCAACATGTAGTTTATTTTTCTTCTAAGAAAATACAGATATTTTTACAATTTTTTTACAAAGTAATGTAATTAAATGACACTGCTAAGCGTAATTTGATATCTATATAAAACTCTTTTTTAATTTTAAATTTTTTAATATTGTTATTAATTGATAAATTTTATATTAACAAGTTATTTTTTATTTTTTTAATGTGTTAATACATAATTTCCAAAATTAAATTTTTATTTTAAATTTTTTAACGAATGTTCCAAGCATTTCCCCTAATTTGTTTTCTAATTCCAAATTGCATGCATGTGATGTTTATAAATGATTTGCAGTTAGCTGGCATTCTATTGGACACTGCAAATCTGAGGGACCCTCATTGCACGTCCAAAGATAAGTATATGTCTTCATTATTGATCAATGGGGCTGGTCGTTATGGATGCAATGGTCTTTATCAATTATGTATGTCCCACACCATTTCCTTACCAAAATAGTTTTGTAGCACATGTAAAGTTCTATCAAACTAGGATAAATTTACAATGATTTACTATATAGAGATAAAGATTTGACTAGATTTATTGCAAAAAAAATTATTGTTTTTTACTAGGTTTAATTATTTACATGATGTGATTTTTTGTAGTAAGGTACAAAATGCACGACCTATCCTCACTTCAAGTTGGGGATATACTGCGAAAGGACTTTAAAAAGTGGAAAGGACAAGGTATTCATTTTTACTTATCTATGTGAATTTAATAAATCTTATCATAGTTTGACATACATGTGGTACATATTATATTCTTTGTGGATGGTGTTGCGGCTTTGTACATTCATCTAAAAATGCCTAACAATATACACCACACCTATATTTCACCAATGTGCCCCACCTCATTTCATTGTGAGATTCCCTCTTATTTATTTGTTTGAAAGCTATGAAGCAGATATATTTTTTGGATTAGACGTGTCTTTGTGTCGAACATGTTTTGTATTCGACACTGACACGACACCAATACATATAATTATATTTAGCTATATAATTTTTTTAAATTATTAACAGTGTCGGCGTGTCAGTATCTGTGTTTCGTGTCCGTGTCTATGCTTCATATGTTGCAAGTTTCCGTGTTTATGCTTCATAAATTACAAGATTATGAGAAATATAAAAGTAATTCTAAAAGTATGGATAATTGATTTTGAAATGTTCTTGTGTTCTAGAGTTAAATTGATCATACCTTCAAAATTACTTCTTAAGTTCCTTTAAACTTGTTGTCTTCATAGGAAAAAATTTGTTGCCATTTCCTTGTCATTAACTCGTTCGAACGAAATTGCAAATACATCTTCTAGAATGTAAAATGACGTTCAAGATGGTATATTCGTTAACTCCTATACTTAGAGGTTATTATGTGATATACGAATCGGACATGTTATATTGCATGTTGATCTTAAATCATTATCAATTTATTACGGACTAGTATGTCTGTGACATTAAGGTTATTTCAATTGATTATGATCTTAAACACTCTCTTTCTAGCACTCTCTCTAACACTCACTCTTCTATTGGGTGAAAGTCATGTGGGTCTCACCACTTTATGTGGGATCCATTTTCAATGTGTGGTACCCACATGAATTTCACCTAATAAGAGAGTGATTGTTAGAGAGAGTGTTAGAAAGAGAGTGTCCATAGCACTCCTCTTATCACTAATTGCAATTGTGCATGTACCAAATTATTGGCAAATTAGTCGTTGAAAGATCAAAATTTCATAGACAAATTTTACTTTGGTGTGAGACCATTAATGTCATAACAAAGTGGAGGGACCACATTTGCTCTTAACATGTCACTTGATAGATTCTAACTATAAAAGCAAATGGAAGGATTATTTTGGTTAACACTTTATAATGTACAAATGTATTTATCAATTTATAAAAATTAGGGGATATTTTACTAACTCAATTCAAAAGATAGTTAATAAATATAACAATGTTGCAACTCATTAATCATCAATTAAACTCAATTAGTCATGATTTAGAATTTTATTGACTACAATTTTCAATCGTACATTTTAGCTAAAATATATCATGTATATTTCAACACTTTTTTTGGGTGAAAAAGAATGTATAAGTTAAATAAAAAACATCATATAAGAGAGGAAAGATAGAGCTTGGAGAAGGGGGACTATGTCGATACCTAATGTAAGAACATTGTGCAAGAACAACACTTGTCAAAAATAAAAAAATTAGCATCTAATCACACAATTGACTTTAAAAAAGAATCTGCATGTTTTTTTTTATTGTCATTGATTGGCTTGTTTTTATGTCTAATTTCAATCAACAAAGCAAATAACGCACTAAATTATTTAATCTTTAATATTTGTTAATTAAATTAGAACAAACTAATCACAATCAACATCAAACAAATAAGTCAAGATTCAATCTAACCTTTCGGCTTGCACTCACAGTTTCCACTTTTTCAAACCAATCGTTGGATTGCACCTGTGTGACGTAATGTTACACGATATTGATCAATTTAAGTATGACGCTTGACAATACAATTCTTTTAAACGTAAAAATATGTCAAAGAGAAAGAGAGAAAATTGTTGAAAACTTCATGAAATAAAAAAAATGCTAATAAGTTTTTTGTTTCCTCTAAGAAATGATAATAAGTTGTCTTTATGGCTATTGTTAAGAAATTTATCTTGAGAATGATCAGTGATGTAATGGTGGCAATAATAAAATCATCAACATGGTGGCATATCAAGTGTCGACAAGTGTCATAGAAAAAGTTCATAACAAGTGTCTTGATATATGACCTAGCAAAAAAATCATCAACGTATCTTTCAAAAAAAAAAAAAAATAATGAAAGG
>Ga0228711_1008598_pt1 | contig 14225 bp, 7 predicted proteins | sample MedpolnodulmetaG_2_FD_177996 | JGI IMG/M metagenome (GOLD analysis project Ga0228711, IMG submission 177996) | Root nodule microbial communities from Medicago polymorpha collected in Santa Monica, California, United States - brown nodules | ecosystem: Host-associated > Plants > Roots > Nodule...
CAAAAAAAACATATTTTCTAACCTCAAATTAATTTATTTTTGTTGAAGAAATTTGTTTTTATATTTATATTATAATTTTATCACATAACTTAACGTGAGTTTTTAATAGATGTTTTGTATACTTTTTATTTTGTTAGGTTTTTCCACAGAATTTTTTTTTTCATCAATAGGCATAGGTAAAGCTATTTAAAAAATATTTTTCAGACAATTGCTTTAAAAATATTTTTAAAAAATCATATAAATTGTGTTGCCTAAGGGTCCGTTGGGTTCAACGGTGGTGAGAGGAGGGATTTTACTAAAGGGGAAGGTAAAGGAGGGGATATATATTAATTAAATATGTGTTTGGTTCAAAGAGAGAATGGAAGGGGACGAGAGAGATATTAATTAAATATGTGTTTGTCTAACATGTGCAACATTGCACTTGTTAAAGGAACCTCAAGTAGTAATATTTTATTGAAAAACCACAACTATTTATTAAAAAATTACATATTCAATACAAAATGTTCAAGTTTCAATACAAACTTACTACTTTAAATTTATTAACATGTGCAAATTTGCAGATGATAAAAAAACCCATTAAATATATATATGTTTGGTTTACAAGGGGAGGGAAGATATTTTATCACCAAATTACTTTTTTATCCTTCTAATCTTAAAACAATATTATGATTTTAAAATTAAACATGAAAACTCAATAGCCAAAATCTCCATAAATAATCGAGCAGAAAAGTTGTAACAAAATATTGAACAGTCATAAATATTGTTTGTGAAAAAATAATTTAATAAGTATTAGAGCACAATATAATTTTTTTTATTGATAGTTATTTTTTTCTCCTGATAATCCATCTATATAAATATGTAAAAACCAAATATATTGAAATAAAAAATTAAGACTAAAATACATGCCATTCATTAAAAATAAGAAAAAAAATCTTAATAAAATATGAAGAAAAAAATGCTTAACAAATAAATTGAAAAAAAAAAGTTTAGCATGTTAGCAACAAAAAGTCCAGGCAATAAGAATATGTTGAAACATGAATAAACAAGCCTTACATTTTTAATAAGGACAACTTCGATATTTTAAAATAAATGTGAGAATAATTATGTCAATATAGTTAAAATTGTATTAACCCATCTCTCCTTCCCTTCGCCCTCCACCAAAAAATTATAATTTGAGGGGAGTGATAAATGAGTTTTTTTTAAGAGGCTAAAATGAAATATATTACCACATCAAAATGGTCTTCGTAGCACAAGGTGTGCTAAGGAAGCAACACCAAAGTACAAGCTGAGTCTGAACAATAATTACAAGGCAACCGCCAAATCACAAAAAACAAAAACATGAAAGAAATAAACATTTAGCCAATTCCTAAGATGGTAAATGAATTTAGCCATTAGCTATTATAGTTAGAGGGGAGAGTAACATATTTCCCCTCTCTTTTCCTTCAATCCCTTTCTAAAAATTGAACCAAACAAAAAAAAATAAAAAATTATCCCTCCCCTTCCCTCTTCCCCCCTCCGAAAATCCCGAACCAAATGGACCCTAAAAGTTTTGGAAGCGTTCAACAGTTTTTTTTAAAGGTAATGTTGAAAGATAATGTAGGAGTCCAGTAGATCAAAAAGGTAGATAATTTTATGTTTATTTTTTTGACAAAAAAAAGAGGTAGGTATTTGCAAAGTTGGTTTGACACAAATTTAAGGTGAACTTTCGGTGGCTTTTCTTTTCTATTTGAACCCATGATCTTTAAGATGAAGGTGAAACGTCTTATCAACTAAGTCGCGTTTCCTCATCACAACTGTTGCATATTATTTAATTTCATTATTTGAATGTGATACATTGATTTTCATTTTATTCATAAAAAAGTTTTACAACATTGATCTATGAAAAATGAAAATGAATTTCATTCTTTGAAATCGATTCTTTTCTTTTGTATGAATTAGATATCATTTACATACAATGTTAAGATTAATCAATTAATTAAGGTATGATGGTATTCGTAATAGATGATAAAATATTTTATCAAGAGATTAAACATTGTTACATTTTCAAAACCGGATTCAATCATCCAGTCAAACTACACAAAATATTTTACTATTTCATTCAAATACTTTTGAATTTAAAATTGATACGTTACTTTGGATTCATTAATTAATTGCATTGATCTTGTCGGATAGAACTACGTTTAATTTTTTCTGCTAATAAGCGTTGATCTGTCACATAGATATAGCTGCACCTCTTTACATACCCTTGATTGGGGCCAACTCCTCTATGGTGGCCGTTTGTGACAATCACTTTACTCCAATGGTAACTCAAATGTTATGTGAACGTGTACGCACCATTTATTCAATTGTGCTCCACTTTTTCCTAGAGTTTCTGATTAAAATGTGCATGTATGGTTACCAAAAAATAATGTGCATGTATGAAAAGAAGAGGCGTATTGGTTCTCCTCTTTGGCGGTTTAGACTTTTTGTCTTTGGAGATTAGAATTACAAATACAAACAAAGTCAAGGTCGTTTTGATTACATTGTCGTAATCCTAGTCCAAGGCCAAAGAGGAAAGAACGATTAACATCATGCCAAGTTTGATAATTTTGGGGTACATTGATGGAAATTGATTGAACCCTTTTTTGACACAATTTTTTTGATAAATAATACAATATTGTTTTAGACCTAGAGGTTGTTCACACATTTGTAAAAGTTGTACTCCCACTAGCATAAAATATAATAATATAACAGTGTGGCGTGGGTATAGAAGTTTTTTTTGTTGTTGATATTTTTTTTGAAGGGTTGTTGTTGAGAATTTTCTAGTTTACATTTGATTCTTATCACTAGAATCTTTAACCTACTAGAAGACACTTCAAATCAAAATATTCCCACAACTTAAACTCTGATTGTTCCTTAAAAAAAAAAAAAAACTCTGATTGTGAATGCTAGATTTTGAGCTAATAAATTATACGTCTATATAAAAAAGAAATATCTCGGTTGGTAATTTTTTTTTCCCTTCTCACAAGCATTTTTTGTTCCTATATCTGTTTTGCCTGAAAAAATGAAAAATTAATTCAACAACTTTTTTCTAATGATACATTAATCCAACCGCTAATTTTATAAAACATGATCAATTAACGTCCTGTATAAACATGTTTATAAGCTATTCACTATAAATTAATCCGTTATAAATTATTTATGGGAAATGCTAACCGGTGCCTCCGGGGCATTGATTAAGGATATGAAAAAGGAAGTTATATAGTAGTTAATGCATTGAAATTGTGTAATTAATTTATAATAAAGTCAAAAACAGTTTCCTTTTATGGTAATAATTCTCTTTTATGGTATGCTTAACCAGTGCCCCGGGGGCACCGGTTAGCAGGACCCATTATTTATTGACTAACATATCTTCTGATCACCTAAATTCTTTGCATGAGTAATCATCGAATACAAATAGACGACTTCATGAATCAAACACAACTTCTTTTTCAAGCTGCCAACTCTCTAAGCATTACATTTGAATTTTTTAAATTCATTAACAACATACATTTCATAATATTTTAAAGGGTTTTGCTAGGAGACACCCTTTAGAGGTGTCTTTTAGCAAGTCACACCTCAAGGTGCGATATCCACTTTTTAGTTATAAATTTGCTAAAAGATACCTTCATAAAAATTAGTTAGTGTCTTTTAACAAATGCCAATAGGATAACTTGCTAAAAGACACCTTAATAAAAGATGTCTTCCAGCAAAATTCTATTTTAAACTATTGTTTTCGTGGTGGATATTTTTCTAATTCATATATAAAAAGGATGAACACTCATCAAAAAAGTCTAAAAGAAATTTTTTATCTTAAAAATGGTACATTCAATTCTTTTTAACTTTAGATATCAACCTTTTTTTACATAAAATTTATAATTTATTTCACTTGTTAGCGTGACTCATAAATAAAAAAAATCAACCGTTTTATTCTCAAAAAATTTTAAAAAGACAAAAATAAATTTTTTAAATTTAAGAAATGAAAAAAAACATGGTATTGTTCTTTAAAAATTATACTAATAATATTTGTAAAATAATTATCTTTATAAGGCAATTTTTTTGTATAATTAGTAGTTAAAAAACTACAAAGAAAAATAATAAAATATATCTCTGAAAATGAAAATGAAATATATGTTTGGATATTGGAAAGGCACACATACCATACTACATTTGCATGGTGCATATGATATTCTCACACACACAACAACACTCACACACGTACATATACACAACCAACAACAACAACACCAATAATCTCACCATTACCGCATCCTCTCTTTTCTTCATCAATCAAAAATATAAAAATTAAAAAAAATAAAAATAAAACTTGATATAACAAAAACCGAACACAAGGTTAACCCATATCTAATATCTTCTTCTTCTTCATCTTCCATTTCACGAACCCTAATTTCATTCATCAATCACCATGCTTTCTTCTCCATAGTGAAACAACTCTTCACTTTTTTTTCAACATTACGCATTTCTTCGTTTTTTCTTACTGATTCTTCCACGATCGTTACTTTCATCGCTTTATCTTTTGTTTCCTGATTCAATCGCTACCCGATCCTTCCATTTTTGGAGCTCCACGTCTCGATCTGTGAGTTTTTTTCGTTTTTTCTTTAATATATGTGTGGCATGTTCGCGTTTTGATTATCGATTTTTCTTTATTTTTTGTTGATTTTTTTTCCCGATCGGTTTGGATTTTTCTTACCGATGACGGTTATTCAGTTTTTTGTTTGTTTCTGATAAATTTTGGATGATCGGAATTAAGATTTGAATTATTCGTTGAGTGTTAATTTGAAAAGTCGTTTTTGATTTTGAACTTTTGACGGTTTTGTTGATTCAGTTGAAGCAATTGGTGAGATTTGCAGGTTGGAATTCATGTACTTTGTTTTGAAATGAAATGATTAGAATAAGAACTTGTTTGTTAGTTTCTGATTTTGTTTTTCTGTTAAATTGTTTTAACTATTTACCATGATGATATAGAAAGTATGTGTTGAATTTAGAATGCAGAAAATGGTAGATTTCTTTGTATGCTTTTAGGTACATTGTTTTTTGTTGTGGAGAGTGTAGTTTGCTGAAATTTGGTATCTAATGCCTTTTCAGTATGTTTTTTTTTCTTTTCTGATGTTGAAATGAGGATTGCTACATCGATATTTTTCAAACTTTTGCGCATGACGCGTGGTTGTTGTTTTTGCTGAAAAAGGCGTCTCGATGAATGCTGTTATTTCATTTGTGTAATTGCTTTGATTATTTTTATTGCAGAGGATTTTTTTGCTGTTTTCGGGGGCTATAACGTGGGCTATGATTTGAATGGGGAGAGGATGCCAGAGTTGAGAAGTGGAGCAAGAAGGTCAAAGCGGCTTGGAGATCTTCAGCCTGGTCCACAACCTGTTGATCAAGGAGAGAATTGGGCAGAGCCTGCACAGAACAGAACTAGGAGGAGAGTTGGAGGTGGAAGAGGAAGAGGTGGTAATGCCACAGGTTTAGGTAAAGGGTCTTCACCAGCTGTACCCACGAGACGAACTGCAGCTGGTAGAGGCCGCGGAGCAAGATTGATTGATTTGGATCCTCAACCTTGTGACCTCCTTCCAGAACCTGTTGAATTAAGGGCTCAGGAACCTGTTTACAATAACGTAGAGGTAGTGGCCAATAATAACATTGCGATGGAGGGTGGAAGTGGTGATAAAGGGGTGGCAGCTGAAGAAGATGCAAGCACAACCCCTGTCCCTGAGAGGGTATCTTCTTTCTTTTGCGTTGCTTCTCTTGTATTGCCTTAGTGCATTTTCAAAGATATTGCTGCAAATTTGTTTTAATGACGTGATTATTCGTTGTATCATTTATTAATTTTTTTTTTCCATGCTTTGCTGTTTTTCATTAATGTGTTGAACATATATTAATTGAGCTGTTCTGGAATTGAGATGGTAATCGAGATTTTGGTTTTGCATTTTATTTAAAGAATGTTTGTTAGGTTCTGGTTCACCAGTTCATTCATGAAAGAGTTACTAACATCCTGTCAGTATAGATTTGTTGGTATCTTAATTTATATTAACACACGTATGTATGCAGGTGCAAGTTGGCAACTCTCCTGTATATAAGACAGAAAGGAAGTTGGGTAAGGGTGGTTTTGGCCAAGTTTATGTTGGCAGAAGGGTTAGTGGTGGCTCTGATCGAGTAGGTCCTGATGCTATTGAGGTATTACTCTGACATTCGATCTTTCTCTATCTCCCTCTCTCTCTGTCTTTCGGATCCAATGAAATATTAGTAACACTGTGGTGGATGATACATTACCTTTTTCTTATTTAACTCTGTTTGAAGGTTGCACTCAAGTTTGAGCATAGAAACAGTAAAGGTTGTAATTATGGGCCTCCTTATGAGTGGCAAGTTTACAGGTATAAACAATTTTTCTTTCATGCATGAAAAGGCTTACCAAGAATACATTTTTTTAAGCATTTTCAAGTGCTTTAATTTTATTATATCCAATTCTAACTTTTGTATTTTTGGCATTAATAAGTAATCTGAATGGCTGTTATGGCATTCCCGGGGTTCATTACAAGGGTCGACAAGGAGATTTCTACATTTTGGTGAGATATGGTTTCAACTTCCCTTTATCAACATATATTGGCTGGTTCTTTTTTCTAAAGGAAAACAAATTATTTCAGGTGATGGACATACTTGGGCCCAGCCTTTGGGATGTATGGAATTCTCTTGGTCAATCGTAAGATTTGGACTATTTGTTTCATTATTTAGGTTCACTTAGTATAACTGTAAATTCTTTAAGTTCATTCGATTTTGGCTCCACTGAATTTTTATCATCTTGACAGGATGTCACCAAGTATGGCTGCTTGCATTGCAGTGGAGGCAATATCAATTCTTGAGAAGCTCCATTTGAAAGGGTAAATCCTTTTGATATTTTTTCAGAGTCAATAGTAATATTCCCATTTATTATGAATAGGTTGTGGCTGAGCTTTTGATAAATAAAACTCGTGTCATTGAATCAGGTTTGTGCACGGAGATGTAAAACCAGAAAACTTTTTGCTTGGTCAACCTGGAACGGCTGATGATAAGAAGTTATATCTTATTGATCTTGGTTTAGGTATGCCGTCTTTTCAAGCCAGTTAGTTTTGCGTTTCCACTGCGTTTTAATTTTCTCTCTATCCAACCTTGGGTTTTTGTTATTTGGAGTTATACCATATTTTGCTTGTGCATTAATGTTCCATACCATGTGTTGTCTTCAGCTTCTAAATGGAAGGATGCATCATCTGGTCAACACGTTGAATATGATCAGAGACCTGATATATTCAGGTTTGTAAATGTTGCGAGTATAACATGGCTATCTTTTGTGTTTTCATATTGACGTATAGATAACATGCCTTTTTGTGCAGGGGAACGATAAGATATGCTAGTGTACATGCACATTTAGGTAGGACTGGCAGTCGAAGGGATGATCTTGAGTCACTGGCATACACATTGATATTTCTCATAAAAGGGAGATTGCCGTGGCAGGGTTATCAGGTGTGTTTTGTATTATCTCATCGTGTATAGATTATTGCTTGCTTCTTAGAGGTTTTATCTTATATGGTATGATTTCTCTCTTTCCCCCAATCTACAGGGTGACAATAAAAGTTTTCTTGTTTGTAAGAAAAAAATGTCCACTTCTGCGGAGTTGATGTGTTGCTTTTGTCCCGCCCCATTTAAGCTGTTCCTAGAAGCAGTTACTAACATGAGATTTGATGAGGAGCCAAATTATTCCAAGCTTATATCACTTTTTGACAGCTTGATCGAACCATGCACTCCATTGAGACCTATTAGAATTGATGGAGCTTTAAAGGTTATTTTAGCTTTTTGTATTTATTTGAAGGTTTTAAGTACTGTTTCTTTTCAAATATTGTTATTTATCTGAATGCTATACTTTTTTTATATATAGGTTGGTCAAAAACGAGGAAGGATGCTTATTAATCTGGAAGAAGATGAGCAGCCTAAGAAAAAAGTGCGATTGGGTAGTCCTGCTACTCAGTGGATATCAGTGTATAATGCACGCCGTCCAATGAAGCAGAGGTAATTGATATATCTTCTATATGGCATCTTCTAAATGATACTGTTATACAGCGTGTTGCAATGTGATATTTTATCTCTCAATGTCTGTTTCTCTTCCTAGTTTTGCTTTGCTGTTTCTTCTCCATTCATTCAACCTTCAACTTTACTTCCATTTTTTGGCTCCAAAGGCTGGGGGATATCACTGTCATACCAAGCCTATGCCCTGAGTTCTCCATCTGCTTTGTTACACGATGCATCATATTCCCCGCAAAGGGTTGTTTATTAGAAGCCGTCTCTCTATTTTGCTTGATTTAATAAGTAACACTTTCTTTGGTTGCAGATATCACTATAACGTAGCAGACAATAGGCTCCGGCAGCATGTAGACAAGGGCATTGAGGATGGGTTGTATATAAGCTGTGTGGCCTCTTCAGCGAATTTGTGGGCCCTGATCATGGATGCAGGAACAGGTTTTTCTTCCCAAGTTTATGAGTTGTCACCGGCCTTCCTGCACAAGGTTGGCTTTCTTTCCCCGATCTTTATATTTTGTCTTCTATTAAGCAAATCTTCAGGAATGCTATAATTGATGCATGGCTGCTGCTATTTTGACGACCTCAGGATTGGATTATGGAGCAATGGGAGAAAAATTACTATATCAGTTCAATAGCTGGTGCAGTTAATGGCAGTTCCTTGGTTGTCATGTCCAAAGGTTTGATCATTACGCCCTTTTGCAACATTTATAGTTTTATGACCTACTCCACTCCTTCTTTTCTCTTCGTATTGTCCATGTGATTTTCATGTACTATTTATTATTTAGGAATTGTTGTAGCTTGCCTTTCATTGTCACCATTACCTTCACCTTAGCAACACATGCCGAGTCGTAGATATTTTTTATTTATTTTTTCTGGGTTTGTCTATATTGTTTTTTTTTGTTCTTTTCTGGTTGCTATGCCATTTAAGTTGTCTGTAGAAGCACTTCAAAATTGTAGACGTACACCGCAAGTGTTTGTCATTTTTTTTCCAATTTAAATGTTACCTTTTGTATCAACATGGATCTGATGAGCTTCATATGTGCAATCCTGGACTCATTTGGCTCCCTTCAAGAAGCCTGCGTTTGGAGAGTCTATTTGCCTCCTTAGCCCACTTCGGCAGTGTATACATTTTTATGGAATTACTAAATGATTTAAAAGACATTGATTCTCTCCATGTTCAATCTGATTTCCTAATCATGCTCCTTAGATTGGTAAATTTCATGTTGGAGACATGTGGCAGTCTTTTTGACATATTAAACCTACGAGACAACACTTCCTTGAAAACAACGTAATTAGATATATATAAGCTGGGACAAAAAAACTCTCAAAATTGTTTTATCAGGGGGTTCTTTTCTTTTCCTCCTGGGATGAGAAAAACAGAATATTCTTCGTAATATATGACTTGATGTATGTTATATAATGGTAGAATCCTTGTTGTGCAGGAACTCCTTATACACAGCAGTCCTACAAAGTGAGCGAATCATTTCCTTTCAAATGGATAAACAAGAAGTGGAAAGAAGGGTTCCATGTTACCTCCATGACTACTGCTGGCAGTCGTTGGGGCGTTGTTATGTCCAGGAATGCTGGGTATTCTGATCAGGTATGTAACATTTTAACATTGTTTTTCTGGTCATGTTTGATTTTTTATTTTTTTTTAACACTAACATACCTATATTTCATTTGGTGATTCAAGGTTGTGGAGCTGGACTTTTTGTATCCAAGTGAAGGAATCCATCGAAGATGGGAAAATAATTACCGGATTACTTCTATGGCTGCTACTAATGATCAGGCAGCCTTCATACTTAGCATACCAAAACGCAAATTACTTGACGAGACTCAAGAGACTTTGCGGACATCGGCTTTCCCCAGCACCCATGTAAAGGTATATTTGCATTTATTGTCTTCTATTATATGTTGAGATTTATGTATTTTAAGCATTCTGGATGGTGTCTGGAAACCTAGTTTTTACAGCCAAGGGGATAAGAGTCCTCAGTCCTCACAGTCTACTGTAGTGTTCCACTTCTATTCTTCCCCTTTTCTGTTTTTCCTTCATAACACATTACTTTATTGTTTTTTCTCCCTTCCATTATTATTTGTTAACTTCAGTGGAGAATTGTAGTTGAGGATCTGATTGCTGTTGACAATGAATAACGATCAGTTTCATCTCTTTCTGCAATTTTAAATCCTGATTGTTTTCAAGCCTGAAAGTCTGATTTTTTTGTTGTTTGCTACTTCTAGTTGTTGGGTTTTTCCTTGTAGTATTAATATCCTACTTGATGGTTTTGCAGGAGAAATGGTCAAAGAATCTCTATATTGCCTCGATATGTTATGGGCGAACTGTTTGCTAGCTTCTGCAGTGAACATTTGCTATATCCTTCTGGAAAGATGGGAGGACTTGATGATTAAAGTTGGAATGGGTAGGGTTATTTTTACCCCCAAACCCAGTCACTACCGAAAAAGTCTTCCCATATTAAAAATTGCGTCATAATTGTATAAAAAAGAAAGATAAAGGAGAAACAGAAGTGAGCTATGCTGTGTGAGGGGCTCGTGTTCAATGGGAGCAATTATTTGTTGATTAGTGTAACATGTTAAAGGGGCTGGCTATTTTGGCCATGTTTCTTGGCCGTGCTTTAAAAAATTTACGATTTTGTATGTATTGATATAAATTTTTAACAACATAAACATTAAATAATGAATTCTAAGCTATAATAATTTCTAGATTTGAAGACTAATTCTCCACAGTCCATGACTAGTCAGTGCACGACATCACAGCAACTGGGGTCACTTATAATAATTAAAAGCATTTTCTTTGAATAATCAGTGCATGCTCGTGAAAAATGACCCACTCAACGGTTGAAGATTCTTGACAGGGTCAGGTCACTAGCAATTGTGCATGAAAGAGTTGTATTGTATTAGACTTGTGTTAAATATGATAACGTAGTTTAGCTATCTGCAAGCAAGGATTCCAGGCTCAGTTAGATTACAGTAGAGCATCACCAATGGTGGTTTTTAGCTTGTCATAAACACTGAGAGTGCTGAAATAACGTCATTTTTAATTGTTTGTGTCTTGAACAACTTGCGAGACACTCTTTCACGGAGAATTCCTAAAAAGTTGGCTATTCCAAAAGAAAAATGTTAACTAGTGTCCTCGATTAATATGAAAATTTTGCATTAGAAAATGATGAAAAGTGGAATGTTTCACTTTAAAAAAGTCAAAAAGTTGTTGTCTTTAATAAAAAATTTCTATTTCTAGCTTTCTTAACTAGTACCACACAACCCATTACAAAATTAAGAACTAAGCTAAATTTTTTTAAATAGAACTAAGCTAAATTCAAAGTAACTTGTTAAACTAAATTACTTAAAAAACCCCAGGAAAAGTTTCCCGCGTGATTAGTTTGATGGCTTCTTAAATAACTTACTTTCCATCAAACCACCACACGACACACGTCTTTATTGTATTTGGAGACCAAAAGTCCTATTTAGGTTGATCATCTAGACCATGACCGTTGTTGTTGTTATTATTTTTAGAGAAAATTACACAAATAGTCCCTTAACTTTATTTTAGGTAACACTTTTGTCTTTTATCTTTTTTTGCCACGATTTAGTCCTTTATGTTATAAAATGACAATATCTTACCATTTTTTATGAGGTTTTTTTTAAAGAAAATTGATTTTCTAGGCTTGTATGATGGAGGTTTGCGTTTGTCTATGAGTTTGATGAATTTTTTTTGGAGTTTTTGATTATATTTTTCATAAAAAAGGATAACTATGTTGTTATTTTATAACATAAAAGACTAAATCGTGACGAAAAAAGATAAAGGACGAAAACGTTACCTAAAATTAAGTTAAGAGACTAATTGTGTGATTTTGCCTTATTTTTATAATAAAAAAATGAAATATACTCAAATAAAATATCGAGTTCATTCTTTTTGTTACCATATTATTCGTGTGAAGTTTCATCACTGTTTTTTTTGATTAATTTTTATCGAAAAACCGATGAAATATACAAAATGTATTCTAACTTCTAAACCAATTTTTTTTATACAAAAGATTCAGAAATCGAATCCCTTATCATTTGCTTAAGGAACCATTTATCATTTGAATCAATCATGGTTGATAAATACCAAATTCATTTTAGTTATTTGTTAGTACTTAAATTCAGAAAGAGATGAACTTTGAACAGGGTCGTGGGTCCCATGCACCCACTTTGATTCCAAGCTAAAATCAAAGAGAGGTTGAAGCACGTGGCTTTTAAATGTCACAATTTTGGGTTAGTATCTCTCTATTTAGGATCTTCTCCTATTTTATTTGAAGAAATAAATATACAATAAAATTTGAAAATAATTAATGACGGTTGAACTACCATACTAATGGTAGGATCAACTGGATAAATTTTGTGTTTATCTTTTTTCAATAACAATCTTTATTTATTTTTATACTAATTAATAAGTAAAAAGTATCCTTGCTCCACAATTTCACAATATAGGTTCCTCATTCTGTCAAATAAATGCTATAGGGTTCCTCAAGTTGCTGAACCCAACAACCATTGATCTGTAAACCCAATTAATTTTGTACAATTGGGATCTACCATCGAATACATTCGAGAAATTTTTGAGCAATGCTAGGGGACAATTGTGTATTTGTGTTGGAGTTCACGAGCTACTTATGCATGTGAATTTGGCGCGCTTACGCATGCCAATTCGGTCCCTGCCAAATATTTTTTTGTCCATGCTAACCGGTGTCTCCGGAGCATGGTTAAGGAAGACAAAAAAAAAGTTTTAATTTAAATATATACCACTTTTTAAATTTTTGAGGAGTTGAATACACAAATTCCAATATCATATTATTATATTTACTTATTTAACCGGTGCCCCTAAGCACTGGTTAACGAGTGTCTCCGTGATACTCTTTAAGGATCTCAAATTTAAAAAATATTCCTTAAAAAAATCAAATGTTACAAATTCTAATGTATTGATTACACAAATTTTTAATATAAACTTACTATTAAAGGTGCTTAAAGAGTGTCCCAAAGACATATTTCCCATTTTTTTTACACCTATTTTGTGACATATCTTTCACATTTTAATTTTTTTAAACAATCTTTTACATTCTTATTATATATATATATATATATATATATATATATATATATATATATATATTATAATATATCGTATAATTTTTGTGTCAACATCGACATTGTAGTATTGTATACTTTTTATCGTTGCATAAATTGTCCTAAAATGTTGATTCAAATAACACACATTTGATGATAGGTCCATTTTTTTTTATTTTTCAGTTATTTTTATTTTATTTTATATGATATTATATTTAATCATTTAATGAATAATTGTAACACATATTTCCATACACTTTTTTTTTCACTAAAATTTAGGTGAGTCCCAATTTTCTTACAAATGCAGAAGTCATTGTTTTTTTTTGCTGTGGTGGTTGAGTTTGAACCCCGAACCTTACATATTTTATACATTATCCATACCAACTGAGCTAAACTCACGAGGACATTAATTTACTTTTTTTGAAGTAAGGAAAAACCCTTCTACGCCGGGCTTATAAAAAATAAAATAAATCTTCTACCCTATGGGAAAAAGAATCAGTTTATGCTATCTTTTCATATGCATGAACCATGCATTTTTATTCGTTTCAAGAAGCATGGTTTTGTTCTATTTGATTGTTTTATATCATTTTCTTTAGAGCGCAACTGTATTTATTTTATGTGTACTATATTATTTCCCTTAGGCTCTAAACTATAACAAATATAATAAATTATCCTTAAATTAATGTGAAATTTGTAAATATTATCCATAGGGTATGTACAAATCCGTTAATATACTCTTTGGTGATGGCTGGAGTTTGTGTAAAATGAAAAGAGAAGATGAAAATAATTTGACTGTATATTTTTATTCAGAAACGTAGAAGCAATATATACACAGATACGTATCTCTAATGTGATGATTATGCTGTTATAACTCAGCAATCTATTCCTACAATCAAGCTATTCTAATTTGACTAATATAACTGTTATCATATTTACAGCTAGAATCATGGGATACAATTAACTCTCATAACAACAAGAATCATAGAATATAGTTGACTTTCCTAACACTCCCCCTCAAGTTGGAG
>Ga0228711_1008601_pt1 | contig 14223 bp, 4 predicted proteins | sample MedpolnodulmetaG_2_FD_177996 | JGI IMG/M metagenome (GOLD analysis project Ga0228711, IMG submission 177996) | Root nodule microbial communities from Medicago polymorpha collected in Santa Monica, California, United States - brown nodules | ecosystem: Host-associated > Plants > Roots > Nodule...
GGAGAAAGGAGAGAGAGAGAGAGAGAGAGAGAGAGAGAGAGAGAGAGAGAGAGAGAGAGAGCATATAGTGGAAAATAGGTTTGGGTTGTTTCGACATGTGGAAAGAAAACATGTAGACTTTTTAGTAAGAAAAATACTTCAAATGGAGGATAATTAGATTACAAAAGGTATAAGAAGACCTAGAAAAAATATAAGAAAACTATCAGAATTTTTTTAGAGATTAACAAATTTGATCAAAATATAATTCATGACAAAACGTTATGGTGTAATTTAATCGAAGGAGTCGATCTCATTTAGTGCTACTTCTTAGATTATTTATAGTTTACAAACAATTATGATTTATGTAGACTCGTCTTGATACTGATGTCGTAAGTCCACGAACAATTATAGTTTACAAAAACAATACTTCTTAGATTTTAAATCCAAAAATGTTAACATTCTAATTTTTTTTACCCCAACGGTGAATAAAAATTATACTCAAACTTTTCTTTTAAAAAATTTATATTCAAACTTTTAACACCAAAAATAGTCTCTTATGGTGGGTTTTCTCTTTCTTTGTTTTTTTACGGAAAAAAAAATGGAGTCCTGGAATAAAAACGCAAACATTTTTCAACTTAAACGGGCCTTAATTATATTTATATTTTTAGAAATACCTTATTTCAAATCATGCATATATTCTTCGTGTTTCCCTAGCAATTTCTGTCTCAGCAAAATCCAAAAATAAAACATCATAATATCCTTTAAAAATACAACAAACTACACGGATGGAACATAATTCACATGCCACATATGACATGATTTACATGGTTTTGTCCATTGAAGTTTTCTTAATGTGATTTTAGAGATTTGCTTTGGATATGTTTTTTGTTGGAAAACATTGAACAAGGCAAATAAATGCCATGATCCTCAGGTTCTAACAAGTGGGGTTCTATATGCTCAAATCAAACTAAGCAAATGTAACATTTAGGGGGATGCACCATGCTTAAGCATTAGTGCTTACCAAAACTAGCAAAGTGGACCCATTAATCCAAATTGGATCATATAGCTTTATTTTCGTGATGAATTATATAGTTTGCTTGGGAGGGTCTAAAATTTTAATTATTATTATTATTACTATTAGATTAGAGAATAAAGAATATGATTACTCTTAATGATCTGAGCAAGTGACAAGTGTCCATATTCCATATGTGCAATTAAACTAACAATCATATAATAAGAAGCAAATTATGTTGAAATCTTATTGGGTAAGATGCTCAAAATATTGAGAATTAGAATTAGAAGAAGGGTGTTTTGGCTGTTTATTTAGAAAATATAAAGAAAGGAAGAGATGGGGTAACCCTGCACATGGAGTATGGTCAGAGTTGGAGGTTTGCAAAATATATGTGCCTTTTTAAGAAGAGTTGAATATTAAATTATGGTTATTTGTTTGTTAGTAATATTTTAAGTTGCATGTAAAAGAGATGAACAAAAAGGCAACATTTTAATAGTCTGCCAGCCTTGCATCAACAATTGATTGGTAGAGTTGATTAGGCAGCAAAAGAGAAGGTACATTGTCCGGTAGAATTTGTAATGTTATTTTGTCTTCTAATAATACTTTTTCTTGAGTACAAAAGAGGAGAAATAATAATACGGTTTATATTAGACAGTTAAATTTTGGGGTTAAATATATCTTTCATTCTTGTAAAATTTTAAATTTGGTTTTTTTATTCCTGCAATAAAAAATTAACTTTTAGTTCATGTTGAATATGAGGAATGGTTGCTAGGTGAATAAATGATGACGTCTTAATGTAAATTTGATGAAAAATTTGAAGTGGAACTACTAAATTTCAAAAAAGATAAATATAAGAGGTCAAAATCACTTCAAAACAAAATTTGAGGGTCAATATTAAACTAAAACGTTATTAAAAAAAAGTTTTTGAGGCTGAAGTGGTTAATTTTATTTGAAGAGGTCAAAAATGAAATAGATTAAAAAAAACTATCTTTGATGGACAAGGTGTGCGTAAAAGGAAGCAAAGAGACTATACATTATAGCCAGACAAAAAAATATCAGAAAACAAAAGTCAAACATTACAAGAGAGTATAACTCATACAAACCAGAAGATCAGACCACCATGAATTGAAGTCGTAACAAAAGTTAGGAATGTGCGACTTCAACCACCACCAAGAATAAAACTTAATATGATCTAATAATAGGTCTAACGATAATTCTTTGTTGCTAAAAGTACGAGCATTACGCTCCTTTCAAATACACCATATACCAGTGAGTCAGATGACTTTAAGACAAAACCTAATATCCTTCTTGAACTCATGGAAACCGTCGAATTGCAAACGATGCTCTTCAATATCAAAGTGGTTAATTAACTCTACCGAATGACGAAGATAATTTTTGTTATTGAAGTTGGTCGCCATGGATTCAAACATTTACGGATGAAAAAATATTAATTTAACAACTAACTATTGATATTTTACTCTTGAAACAGCCATAGTTGCTACTGGACATATTTTCAAGTGAAAAATCTATCAATCAACTACCACTACTGCTAGGTTCTCTTTCCAGTTATGCATGTGCTGGTTTTGTACTTTGAATTTAATTGAACACTCAGATATCCACTTCGTGCGCAAAAATGAACCCTACTGCACGAACTGCACGGGACAGAAAAACTTACCAACTTTCATTATTTTTAGTTTTTTTAACAAAAAATAAAAATAAGATATTTATATTGTCCGTTTTTTTTTGAATCGGCAAATTTTATTAATCAACAAACTCGTGCAAGATGCACTATTAAGCTCGGGTCAAAAAACAAAACAGCAACAAGGGAAAATGTGGCCGCAAAAAGCACCGACACACCCCCAAAAATCAATAGAAAATGTGTTTTACCTTGATAACCAATAGAAAATTAAGTATTTGTATCTAAGATTTAATTCAACTAACAATGTCGATATTCTTAATTGAATACCTTCATTCGAATTCAAAGTGAGAATATCGCAATTTTATGATATACATGTGATTCAAGTTTTCAATCATGCACAAGTTAGTTTTCACAATTAAATCAATAAATTTTATCATTAAATTGAAGGGTTAATTAAGTTTTAAGTCCCTATAAATATTCACAGTTTTGTTTTTAGTCCTTACAAAATTTTCCATCAGCATTTTTAGTCCTTACAAAATTTTCCATCAGCATTTTTAGTCCTTATAAATTTTTCCATTAGCAGTTTTAGTCTCTGTCGAAAATTTCCATCAACAATTTTGGTCCTTAAAATGCTTAAGGAAAATGTCACAGGGACTAAAAAGTGTGATTTTATTTTGTATGGACTAAAAACAAAACTGTGAATATTTATGGGGACTAAAAACTTAATTAACCCTAAATTGAATGATACATGCATGATAAAATTTATTGATTGGTTTCTTCAAAAAAAAATATATTGATTGGATGATTAAAGAGACATTTGTGCATTGTATAAGATCATTTTCCTTGTGCATGTTAGACAAAGCCATGAAAGAAATATAAAAATGAAAGGTACAAGGAAAGAGAAGTAAAATTGAGATTAATTTTAATTGCTTGAAATCAATTTTGGTTGGTCATCGTGCTAACATAAAACATTGGAGTGTATTTCTCTTAAAGTTTCATGTTCGATTCTCCCCGTGCCAATTTCGTGTGTTAGTTTGGTTTCTTCAAAAAAAAATTCTTAGAGTCATTCTTTTCCCTTGTTTGGTTGTGTAAAAAGGTAAAAGAAAAGAGAGAAATAATATTATGAAATGAGATAGATAAACACCTAAAAAAGCAAAATAAAGGGACAATATTGAAACATAGAAAAACATTTTGTTTTTTCAAAATTTTCCCTCACTTTATTCTAAGTTTGGAAATATTGCATTTTGTCATTACTACTAGTTGAAAACCACATAATTACTTTTTTTCTATCGTCAAACTCAAACACAATTACTTTTTTTTAATTGTCGTGCTTTCTTTCATTTTCCTTTCCTTTCTCTTTTACCCCCTAATTTATAGGTTGAATTACACATTCCACCCTCATTTATTAATTTGGCTATATTACACCCTAATTTAACATTATCTATAGCTATTCCCCCTTTAACTTATTCAACAAGGCAAACATAACCTAGCAATTAAGAGGACACCAACAAGGCAAAACATATTTTGTTAAACTTATTCAACACCTTGTATTCTTTTATCTCTTATTTCCCATCACATCACAAATTTATCATACTTATCATATCTTTTTTTTCTCTGTATACACTCAAATAATGCATATTCATCCTTAGGATAATACTCTTGTGGAAGACAAAATGCAGAAAAGGTGGAATGATCCTATGATTCAATGTTTGATTTGTGAAATTCTTTGTACAAAAAGACCTAGAATTGAAATATTATCTCCAATCCGTTCACAAGAATCACCGAGAAAGAACTTTATTATCATTTCTCTTCTATATATGATGTTTGTGCATCTTCTTTGCTCTTACTGTACGTATGAATTATTCATGCTTTTAGTACTTGAAATGAAATCTATCTCAATCCAAGCAACCCTTTCAAGCACTATATTGAAATCTATCCCAATCCAAGAAAAGAACATGATTGTATATTGAGGTTTATCTTCATTCGAGAGATGTAGCACCGCTCATCTTCTTTTCATAGATTTAGGCATGTAGCACATTTTATTTTGCATTTTTGCGTATAAAAAATTGTTGCCAACTTTGTCTCTTCACTAGGATTTTAAACATCTTATGTTAATAATAGGCTAAATTGTATATTTGGTCTCCTAATAAATTTATCAATTTTATTTTGACCCCTTAATTAATAAAAGTTTCGTTTTGGTATCTTAATTTTTGTCAATTTAATCTCATTCTGTTAATTTAATCCAAATATCTAAGGTGGACCAACATTTTAAGTGATCCACCATAAACCTTGTTAACTTTTTAAATTTTAACTCTTTGATTTATTTATTTTTCAAATAAAGAACCGCTTGATTTAGAAGGTCTATAGAATTTAATAGTGGATCATCAACACCTAATTTTATTTTATGTTTCTTCATCTTTTTTCCATCTTCTTCTTCATCTTCATCGATCTTCAATAAAAAAAAAACCCAAAAACATAATTCAACATTAACCTTTGTAATTGAACATTAAATTCAACATTAACCTTTTGTACTATATTCTCGGTGGAGTGTTTTTCAAAGTCTAGGAAAGAGAGATGAAGCGAAAGTTGTCGTGAGAGAGAGAGGGAGAAACTAATGTTGTTTTGCATGACGACCAAGTCATTGATCAAATCTATAATTGACCAAAGTTGAATTGTAAATCTAAAACAAATGAACACTATAACAACATGGAAACTATAAAACGTAATACTACGACGGCAAACAAAACAACGTAGCAATGAAACGACAAAATAACAAAAAACCTGAAAGAAAAACCTTATCTATGTAAAACAAAATACTTATTTAAGGAATGAATTCTTTCACGTGACATTAAAGTTCGTTGAAATCTCTATCATCCATTGATAAAATGATTAAATAAGATTTTTATTCCTATAAATATAGTGAGTTTCGTTTTTAGTCATCATAAAAAAGTGTCACGTTTTAGTCTTTAATGAATTTTCCAAACATTGTAAGATTATTATAAAGGGTTTTTCCACAGAAAAAATAAGCTCAAAACTTGATTTCTATGGCTAAATTTTCTTTATTTTGACCATGAGTTTGGTGTTTGAAAAAATATAAATATTTCATTCATTGTATCTTAAAAACACGTGAGATTTTTTGTTTTGTTTTGAAAATGTATATTTTGTAAATGAAAATAGAAGGAAGAGGTAACTATAGGTTATCTAACATGGATCTTGTTAAAATACATTAATTAATACAAGTACGTCACTACTCACCACCTTTGAAGATGCTACAAAAACCGCACACATTAGTTTTGTAATTATAACCAAACACCAAGGGCATGTCCCTAACGTAGCTACTATAAATCATCAATCTCCCCCCACTATACAAAGCCCCCCACAATCTCTCTCTCTCTCTCTACACAAAACATTGCAACTTGGTCCAACAATAGTAAAACAACAACAACATTGTCAAGGAAAGGAAAAAAAATGTCTTCAAAGTGCAGTAAAATTCGCCACATTGTACGCCTCCGCCAGATGCTACGACGCTGGAGAAACAAAGCACGTATTTCATCAGCTAATCGTGCACCGTCAGATGTACCATCTGGACACGTGGCAGTATGTGTTGGAGCTAACTACACCAGATTTGTGGTGCGTGCTACGTACCTTAACCACCCTATTTTTCAGAAGTTACTGGTTCAAGCTGAAGAAGAGTATGGTTTCTCTAACCATGGACCGCTTACTATTCCTTGTGATGAAGAATTCTTTGAAGAGGCTCTTTGGTTTATTTCCCGGTCCGGTTCAAATAATGGATCAAACCGGTTTGAAGATTTTCAGAGACGTTGCCACGTTGGAATTAGAACCAATGTGGATTTCTGGCCTGAATCTCGACCGCTACTCCATGGTCTAAGTGAAAAAACCATTTGGTAGCGGTCTAATTGAACCGAACCAATTGATTCGGTTCAGTTTCTAGTGGTTAACCCACTTGGATTGGTTCGGAGAATTCATGTTTGGTGAAGAACGATCCAAGTGTTTTGAATTTTATTATTTTTCGAGTTCGGTGTGGACTCAAAATCTAGCTAGAGATTGTTTCGGCCAATATTCGAATTCAGATTTGAGTTTGAGTTTGAATTTGAGGCTTCAAATGGAGCGGCACAAAATTCAAGAGAAGATAACTGATCCGGCTCTGACTCGAGTGATTAGTCTTTGCAGATAATCAAGTTGGTTTTTGAAACCAATTGTGACTTTTACTTGTCACATTGAAGACTCTCCCAAGGATTTATTTATACAAGGTAAATTGTGGGTTTCACATTGTTACCCCAATTTTCCTTTTATATTCATATGGTGATGGGATTTTTATAGGCCATCTCAGTTGTATTGTATTTAATTTATGTGCATTATTATATCTTGCACTAAAAAAAAAAAGAAAACAATTTTACAATGCTCCGGGGGATGCTAAGGAGATGGCTACAACTGAGTCGTCCCGAGTTCGGATCCTAGTGAAGGTAGCGAGTTGATGATGATCATTATTATTATTTTCATTTCTGGTAACTTTTGTAAACTACTGTGTATGTAATCTTGATTCATGTTCATGAAATGAAATGGAGCTGTAGAGAATATTGAATTTTCAAAATTTCTTCGTACTATCTCTTTCATTATTTGTATTGACTACTATTTGTGGCATCTTTTCACCACTAAAAAATTATAATTATTTTGTCATTTTTTATCAAGTGAAAAATAAAATAATGTTTGAAGTGAAATATTTTTAATTATTAGGGGAAATGAAAAATTGGGTTAAGTGATATATAAAAAGTAAAATTGATTTTTAAATTCATCCATGCCTCGCTGTTTTTTAGTATATAGTAAATGATGTATTATTATATTATGAAAAATATATACTATAGTATTATTTGTTGTGTATGGACGTTGCAATCAAAGCAGCAGTTGTGGGAGTTATAATGATACCAACCCACGTGAACTTTAGAACAAAGTCTCTGCTTTTACTTGCTCTGATTTCATCTGATTCTGATTTCTACCAAGCACCAACCCTTATCATTCAGGTTTCTTGCACCCACTTGATATTTTTAGGGCAATGGTCTTCCTACAAGAATTAAACTCAGATCCACTTAAATTGTGTTGGAGTCCTACATTATCAAGGTTTTTGGATTGTTAAATGTATGTGATTGGATTCAATATTCTTATCTTATGAGTTTGTTTTTGAAAATGAAATTCAAACTCATTTAGCACTGCTATAAATTAGTGACACGCTTACTCGAGACTTATTTAACTAATTTGGTATTTGATAGTACATAATGTTCGGAGACATGTGTCATGGCCATAACTATAATTCATATGATAAAAAAAGTTGCATAAACTTTTTATATATCGAGATTCGAGTTTGAATCTGTTGTTGTTCTCCATTTCTCTACACTAATTTATATGTATGAATTTTATTGTTAAACCATCTGAAATAAATATTTCCAGCTCAGTTACCTTAATCTTTTTTTTTATATATATATATAAAGCATAATTCTTTATGTTTGTAAACAGCAAAAAGAAATGGAAAAAAAAAATTAAAACTATTAAGCCAAAATACGGTGATGAGTGATAAACTAAGCAAAGGATAATCATTTGACCCCGATATTGGGCTTGCATTTCCTAAGATTGTTGTTCCAACTCATAACCCATTGTTGGAATACCTTTTTTATTGCTTAATATATCATTGTACTAGGCTGTCATGAATAATTTTTTGAAGAAAAAAGTATCCTTACAATTTTGATGATGATATATTTTTTTTTTAGTTTTGACTTAATTCTTATAATTATTTAAAAAAAATTAATCATTACATTTACAACCATTCTCACTATAGCCAGGGCTTATAACATCATCAAATAATTAAAAATGTTTTTTTCAATGAGTGCTCATTTACGTGTTTATATTTTTTCCTACAAAATGCATCACATCCGTTGCTTCTTTAGCATGCATGTGCTGCTCTTGTAAGCACTTAATTATTGTGGGTATGTGCTCTTTTAATTAGTTGGTTGCTTTTTTTAATTGCCCAATATAGGCTAGGTTGAAGTTTGGAGGTATTGAGATGAAAAATGCCTATTGAAATATTTTAGAAAGAAAACATTGTATATTGTAAGGGTTGCAAATAGAATGATTTAACTTTGAGTAAATGAGAGTGAGGCCAAGGTTGTAAATATATTTACTAACTTTATTTCTAGCGTAGAAAAGAGACTAGAACAACAGCAAACCAAGACCAATGATCCATAACTACGAAAAGATAAAACATTGTATCTTTACCTAAAACTTAAGACATTGAAAATATATGTCTCCTCTCATATATATTTAACATTTAGCTTATTCATAGCCAGTTTGAAACTAACTATAGTCATACATGAATCCTACATTTTTATCATAAAATTTTATATCAAATAATAAAATTGCAATCAGTATAAAAAACTACAATTTTTTTATTGACAAAAAACCAGAGAATCGCATATATAGTTTTCTTCGTATATCCAATGAATTTGTTTTTGACTGTTTTTATTTCTTGGAACTTGCAAATAGATTTAAAAACATACGCCAGGACCCAATTCAATGGGCTTGACAACCTTATTTTATGGTACATAATCCATGGTCTCCCTTTTCCCTATAGAATGGAGAAATATTTCAACGATTGGAGTAAATAGAGTTTCTTAAAATTGTAAATTAAAGTCGTTTTGTGAGCATAATTCACCAGACATTGTATAATCTATGTAGGGGTCAGGGTATGAAGTTCAGATATCTCACTTATTTCATCTAATCACTAGGCTACTTGACAAAAAAAAAATCATTCAAAAATAAAATTGTAAATTAATTCAATAATATATTAAATTCTTAACATATGGTATTTGCTTATATATTGAATTTAAAAAGAAAAATAATTACAAGCAAGTAGACAACAAATTACGTCATTAATCATTTTCGGATGATAAAATAAATTCTTTTAAACTCTACATCCATGAATCTAGGTGAAATAGTATTGTTATGCATGACTCTTTAAACTCTTTTTAGAATGTCAACAATCTCTGGTGTCGATACTCAACATACGAACTTGATTTGATTGTTGACTGATATGTTTACTTTTTTTCCCTTTCAATTAGTGTCTGCTAATTGAGCAAAAGAAATATCATGTGACATTATGATATAGCATGGGTATCCACCATGCATGTTCGAAGTATTGTGATCATTCATATCCTTTGACAAAATATGTGACTCAACCAGTAGAATAAAAATGTCAATATCATAGCTTCTTTCTACGATACATCTAGGCTTTAAGGTTAGGGTCTCACAAGATTTGAAAGAACAGTTTCATAGATTTGGACACATGTTGTACAAGAGAAATCCTATATGAGCCGGAACTAATGAGAAACATAGGTAGTGAAAGTGGAAATCATTGTCACATATTTTCATATGAAACATCAAGAGATTGAAACGTAGTAAAAGACCAATTGACTAGGTAAGGCTTTCTTTTTGCCTTAGAAAGCCTGAAATAGTCCCATCATTTAGGATATAGAATAGGTGGTGATGAACCCAAATTAGATCAGCATTCCAATTTCCACTCATACTAGAAGGTACACAGTACACATCAATGACAATGACTATGAATAATGCCTTCTTTAGAGTGAATATCTAGAGTATGTAGTGAAATTCATACACCCTCAAATTAAGATATGATGAGGCTTAAGCTACCTTTAAACAATTGTTGGTAATTTATTCATCAAGTAATCAAAATTAATGAAATAAGTAAATACGTAAGTGGTACCCATAAACTAACTTTTACTTTTTTTGTAAATTTGTTCATGTGATTAATTTTGATTAGTTGATGGATAAATTATCTATAATTCTTCTAAGGTAATCTAAAAAATTGTTAAAATATAGGTTCTCAAATTCAATTCAAATCAAACAACTTTCTTACCATTTCGTGTGTTTCTTCATTTTAATCAATCATTAACACTTTTAACGAAAAAGTAATGAGCAAAAAAAGTTGAACAAACATATAATTTCCATATGATTCAAAATAACTAATCTGTCATAACTACAATTTGAAAAGACATCAAGCTTTGTTATTATTTTTTAAATGGATCCATAAACAAATTTTGTTGAATTAATCTTGGCAGAAAGCCTTATGAAAATAACTAGGGGTGGATGAAATTCATGGCTATAGCCACACCAAAATTCTGCTGAAAAACTTTTACATATGAAGAATGAGTATAACAAAAACTTTTACATATGAAGAATGAGTATAAAAATGAAGTGTTAGAGGAAGTCGACGGTTTATTTTGTCCTAATTAACAATTGTTAGAGTTATGAATAGACATGAACTAATAAAATTATCCTAAATAAAATTATTAAAATTGTCATTTTGAATCTTTAATTTAATTGAGCAAATTATTTTTTGAGATTATTGTTTTAGCAACACCAAAAAATTAATTCTGGATCCGCCTCTGAAAATAACACGCTCGAAAGGAGGCTTCCGGTGCATGGCCCAACAATGTATAGGTTGATGAACATCAATGGTTTTCAGGTCCATATGGCCTAAAAGTAAGTTATGACAAAATTTGGTCGAAAGCATAATCTATAAAGGTGAAATGGATCTTCATGCTCCTTCCCTTATGTAATTATCCCTGCCACTAAAAATATTTGAAAATTGCTCTTCTCACCATCAATTTTGCTCCAAGACACTTAAAAATGCGGAAATACCCCCATCTGCCGTTAATTGCAGTCGGGGGTCAACAATAACAACATGTTAATTGCCGTCGGAAGTATTTTCTTATTTTCCTGGTGTTTTGGAGCAAAACTGATGGTGAGAAGAGCAATTTTCAAAACATTTTTTAAAAAATTTATTATTTAACTGGGCCTATCAAAAATTTGGGCCAATTAACTAAACAGCCCACGGATCTTGAGAATCTAAACAAGTGACCCTTAATGGAATGGGATTTACTTTTCCCACGCTACCTATTTCTCGCGTGACCTTTTTTTTTTACGAAAATACCCATGTGATTTTTGGATTTTAGAATCACTCAATACATGGAATAGATTACTCAATACTTGGAGACATGGGTTGCAACTATTGATCCTATACACGTATCACAAAAAAGACCATTATTTTTTCCATCCTATAAGTTTCTCGCGCGTCCTATTCAGATTTTAAAATCTGAAATTTTTCAAGGTGTTTTTGGAGGTTTTATGGAGTTATGTCGTTTGGATTCTGTAATCTTAACTGCATAGGGCGCACGAGAAACTCATAGGGTTGGAAAAGAAACAATCCAACAAAAAAAAAAGCAACATTACAGCCACAAAAATTACAAATTGGTAAGTCAATAAAATGTGAGTAGATGGGGACACGAGGTTCCAATTTCTGGTCTCAAAGGGTTGATTTATCATCATAACAAGTTGCATTCTTTCTATTGTTTTTTTTCCCATTTCAATAAGCTGAAACAACTTTGTTTTGTACAAACATGCGTGATTACTCTATATGACTATTAAATGATCTGATTATTCACTAAAATTATATCATTGAAATCAAATGCACACAAATAACCAACCACACATTTGGCAGATAATAGAGTCTTTTAAACATGTGGTCATGTGTTCGATCCATGATCAGTGCGTATGAAAGATCATTGGTGGGAAGATGTTGGCCGCTTAAATAGATCTCCATACCTTGAATGATTAATTTCTTAGCTTTGGAAAATCAAACACACAAAATTAGCTTGGCACACAAAGTCAAGCATCATGCCTTTACATGCTATATTGTTCCAAGTATTTTTGATACAAATGTAAAATAACCTAGTAGGTGAACCAAACCATAGCTGTGACATGTAAAATGTAATTAAAGTGACCATGCAAAGTGGCCAGAATCAGATGACACTTTACATTTACATATATAGAGTTAGAGAATAGCATGTGACCACCTTGAAAATGTGTGTTTGCAGTGTCATGTCCAAAATTTTGCAGCTGCATGCCTGAACTGGTAAGTGTGAGTGGGCATGAATTCAATCCTTTCAGTGTACTAAATTGCCAAAACACACAGAAACCAACAATTAACATTGATGATGAGGCACACTTTCTATGACACCTTATGTGCACCATTTTCCCCACACATACAACCAATTTCATATCGTTACAAAAGCCACTATGAGACATGGACTGGTACTACTTGGTGTCATGCATATGAAGTGAAACACTCTCCCTCCATTACCTTTCTATGTATAATGTTTTAATTAAAATCATTAAGTCACCATTATTATACTACTTTTTTACTTTTATCCAAAAAAAATTACAATTTTAAAAAATAGTCCATAAAATTTAATAGTAGTGAATAATTTCATGTAACATTCTTTGGCATCCTAGAGTTTTATATGGCATTAATTAGTGGACGTTTAATATCAAACCCAACAAAATTATGTGGTACCAATGTTTCCACCTTTTCTAAGTATTTGCTCCATCCAAAAAAATATATATAAATTGAAGTGAAGAGAATTCAATTGAAACATTTTAATTGTCTAAAATTTTAATTTTCTTAGATTTTCCAATTATCTCATCCAATCTTGTTCTTAGTTCATAATTTTCATTAATTTTTAACTTGTTACAAGTATTACGCAGCACCCTTTTATGGTCTAGCAAGATTTCCCCCTCTTCACACTACTAGAAACACTCGATTTTCCTGCGGAATTTCCTGCGGGTTATCTTGAAATTTCCGCAGGAAACCTGTTTCCTGCGGATTTTGTCAAGGATTAAGGTTTCTAGGTAATACCTTCGTAGGTAATTGTTTCCTGAGGATTTTAGGAACCGCAGGAAACTCACCTGCGGAAATTTCCTAAGGAAATTAGACAATAATCCGCAGGAAATATTCGGTCAATGTTTGAGGAGTTTTCCTTGCCCGAACACACTCGAAGGAATTTCCGCAGGAAACAATTTATAGAGATCAATATACCGCAGATAAATCCGCAGGATATTGTTTGATATTAATAAAAAAAAATACAAATTAATGCATTCCAGAACGATATAAATATAAATTATAGAAGATACAATTTTTAAACATTTTAGCAATTTGAACAAAAGAACAATTGCACTTATCAACAACATACTAAGATTAAAAGAAACACACATGTCTCTTTATAGTTGAACCTCCAATTACCCAATTGCTAATGTCTCATACCTCTAAAAGTCTGTTTCATATAACAAATACAAGTATCATAGTTTGCTCCATGTTTTGACAATTAGAACTAAAAGTAAAAATTCATGAATAGTAGCAAATGTTGCAACCAAAAGTATATCCTATTGACAAAAGAGACACGGTTGTAAAAGGAAAACTGTCATAGAACCTCAAAGCCGAGAGGAAATCAATCACACAACTTGGCAGTTCTCTGTTAACAATTGTGTTCTCTGAGCATATTTAGGAGGATTACCACCCTCAACTTGTATGATATTCCTAACCTGCAAAGAGAAGCAAGGTATTTTGTTAAGATCCCATTACATCATTATTCAAGCAATAACATGTCATATATCATCAGTAACTGCAGATGACAAACGGTAAAAGGGGCTGAATGAAAAGAACTTCTAT
>Ga0228711_1008604_pt1 | contig 14219 bp, 6 predicted proteins | sample MedpolnodulmetaG_2_FD_177996 | JGI IMG/M metagenome (GOLD analysis project Ga0228711, IMG submission 177996) | Root nodule microbial communities from Medicago polymorpha collected in Santa Monica, California, United States - brown nodules | ecosystem: Host-associated > Plants > Roots > Nodule...
AGTGATATGTTTGAGGATATGAAATTGTTCATAATTGAATTGTTGATGATGAAATTGCATGTTCATAATATGTGAAAATGGGTATATTGTGAATTGTGCTCTAATTGTTGAATTGTGCTATGTTGTTATTGATTTGTGGTGGTATTCATGTTTAATTGATGTTGTTGTTGTTATGAGATATTGTTGTTGATGATTCATAACTTGAGTGTTCATAATCATGGGTTTGTGATGTGAATTAAGTTGTTGATGGTTTTTGTGGAAATGGGTTGATTTGGTGAATCATGTTGAAATGACATTTGTTTTCATATTAAATGTGTTTTTGAAAGCCCTTTTGAGTCCATGAACCTGTAAACAATCTTTGTAAACATATTTGGGTGTTGGGAGATCAAAATTGGAGATTTTGGGTGAAAAAGGGGAAGAACCCGAGAGTTTTTGTGCAGAACTGATGACTGTACGCTTAAGCGTGCTCCAAGCGTACAACCACTGTTAGCTACTGGAGCCTGCATGCTTAAGCGTACAGGTGAACGCTTAAGTGTACAAGCCCAGTTTCAACACCTTTTGATTTTCGTTTCGGGCATCGGGGACTAATCCGAGCTTTGTAAAACACTTTTTTCAACTTGTTTAATTACTGTTTATGCTCTTAAACCTACTGGAACATCTCATAAATGAGATTGGACTTGATTTTGAACTTAACCTTTGAAAATTGTCCAAGAACGTCGATTTTCCCGAAACTTGTTTTTCTTAAGGAAATGGAGTAGGGTTAAGGTTGTATACTGATTATATGATTTCTAAAAATGGTTGTGATTGGTTTCATTGAGTTTTAACTTATTTTGCTTTGAAAATGGAATTCTTTTGGAAAAATGATAAGAGAGACGAACTTTGTGATTCTCATGATTTTGTCGTATTTAGCCGGTGAAACGTACATGCATACTCAACTGCACTTATACGTGATCTAAGTGTATGCTTAGTTGAGGCATTAGAATTTGTTTACTTGGTCTTGGTTAATTGTCACAATTGTTTTAAAGTTGTAAAATGAGAGACGAACCTTGTCGAAAAATAATCTTTAAGACCGATTACCTTATAAATCTTTCGTGAATAGCTTCATATGATTAAATGAAGATATGTGAATGTTTGTTAGGTGTTGAATATGATGTTATCATAAAGTGATGTATTTTCTCCTTTACTTGAATTGTGAGAAAGTGTATGGAGTTGTTGAGCCATATTATAAATGATGTTGATTATGTATATATGACAATTGATATTGATGTTTGTTGATAATATGGTGAGGACTCTTATTTGAATTGCGATTTGTTGATTGTGTGGACGTAAATACTTGATAATGCAATTGTTGATGAACTAGTCAATGTAAATGGAGGTGTACTTTTACATTGTTTGTTGGTGGATGTATATGTTGAAAGTTTTGCATTATTGGGTCTTTGCTTGTATGTCCATGCATTATAAATCATATTGAGTCATATGAGAAATGTAAAAGGAGGTGTACATTTACATAGTTGAATCGTAAGAGGAGGTGTACTCTTACATAAGATGTTTTGTTGGCATCTTGTTGTCGGTGATATGGTAACCACATGCATATATGTGTCGTATATAAGCGCATATCATATTGGCATGAGTCTTAAGTGATGTATGTGAATGATGATTGTTGTTGGTAAGTTTGTTTGATGAATATATACTCGTGACATTGTAATTGTTGTGTGTATATGCATATAAAAGTTAATTGCTCCTGATAATTAGTTGAGACTTAATTTGATTCATTTTTGTCAAACTGTTTATGTTGATTATGATTGATGTGAAACTAACCCCCAGTGGTTTTGACCGCCTACCTGTTTGTATGAATGGATAGACGGAGTGCATAAGTAGTTTGCTTTTTGGTGAGTGCTTGGATAGCGGGAGCTAATCTCCGTTATTGTTTCTTGGAGTCTTAGATTAGGCTCTAATTAGGACGTCGGTCTTTATGTTTTTGTTGGATTTATTTGTTATTGAGATTTGACCCATATGTCAGGATTTGGAGATTTTATATGATGATGTATATTGATCTCATGGCATGTACACTTTGGAGATGTACGATTTATATCTGCTGCGACTGTTGAGAAATTTCATATATGCATGTTGATGTTAATTGTTGAAGACGTAGCGTCTATTTCTTGAATATATGTTTTATTCGCGTGTTTTATCACTTTAATAGAAATAGGGCGTTATATACCACAACAAAATGTATGTTAAAAAACATAATTGGCTAAATCTTGCTAAGGGAGGACTTAACTGGTTAAAAAAACTAAGCATTTAGTTAGAAAATCATAAAAACTGTGCATGCCAAAGTCAGTTAAGACAAAAACATTGGAAAATGCATTAAGAAACATTTATGAAAACAATGATGGAAACCATTCAAACAAACAAATTTTTACCTATTCCTTAGGATGCGGGACAAAATGTCATCAAACATTGGCTTGATCTTATCTTCAAAATGGCGGTCAAGTTCATGCCTTATCAAGTTACGAACGTGTTCCTCTGGAAAATGCGCCGCTGGGGCTGGCTGCAGGGGGCTAGCTGCTGGGGGACTGGCTGCCGGGAAATGCTGGACCCCTCTCCGTGAACCTCATGAAGTTGAGGCCTTTGTAATCTAACAGCTTCGGAAGAACTATCTTCACTACCCCTCTTCCTCAACCTTGGTTAGGGACGAGTTTCCCATGCTTTTCTGTAATCACCCTCAATTTCAACAATTTTCTCAGCTATCTTATATGGACTAAACTCCATAAAACTATTGCGACACTCCTCGTCAGCCAAAATGTTAGCAATGTCATTTTCATGCTTCATTAGAGCTTGTTTCAGGAGTTCTTTAAGACGTGTTGTAAAGTAATACGTGTGGTAGGACCTACGGTCCGATACGGGGGGGCAAATCACCAAAATATGAAGAACTCAAAGCATTAATACCCGTAACAGCAGTGGACCAATCAAAAAAACGAAGTTAGGGTCCTGAAGCTTGAGTTACACCAGCAACATCACCACTCAGAGCATGAGTGTCCACAACAGTAGTGGACCAGTCAAAGAGAGAAAGTATCGATCTCGAAGCTTGAGTTACACCAGCAACACCACCACTCTGGAAAGAAGCACCAAGAACAACATCAGGAGCAGAAGTCATTGTTAAATGACTCTGGGAAGAAGCAACAAGAGCAGCATCAGAAGCAGAAGTGTCCGCTGCGAAAATAGAATCAATATTAGGGTTGTCATCGGGATTTGAAGCTCCAACACCGCGTCTTGCACGGTTAAGAGATTCGTCTGACGTATCCGAAAGAGAATGATTTCCGTCGTTGCCCATGGTTGTAGATTGAATGAAAACCTGACAAATGAATGCTAACATGGTGTGAACTCAAAAATAGTGTAAAGATTTATGCACATACTTATTTTTTTATTCCACCATGGTAGTTCAGTAAAAATATCTTACCATGCTAACCTTTACCTCGTAGACAGGGATTGTCCTTCTTCTATGGTATAAGAGATATAAAAAAATAATATGTAAACTTAAAGTATATTTACTTTGTAATGCTAGGTAATACGAGACTTTTTTTATACAAAAGAATTGACTTGCTAGTAAGTGACTTAAGAACATTTGTTAAAAATTTAAAAATAAAAACAATTGATAACTTTAATGTAAAAAAAAGTTGTTTTTTAATATTTTAATGTGTTGGATAAAACAAATCCCAAAATAAAATTTTATTTTAAACTTTTTATCATGTGTCCGTACTTGTTAGCATTTCTCGTAAAAATTGCACTATCATGTTGGCAGTACTCTTATTCCAATCTTTACAAGAGAGATAAAATGAGGTATAGAAATTAGAAATATTCAAATATTATTATTGATATTTATTTGTTTTGCTAAAGCAAATAATGTTTGCCATAATACTAGCCGGGCCCATGTGCACTCCTTTATTCGATTATATCATTGCATGAATAATTTATAGAACAACAAATAATATTAGAAGAAATGTAAAAATTAATAAGAGTATCAAATCAATAGAGAGAAAAGGTAAAAATAGAAAACCGAATCAATAGAGAGAAAAAGTGAGAATACAATGATAACATTAAAGAGAAAGTTGTCTCAAAATTGTCACCAAATGATTGTACAAGTATCATTTATCTTTAATAATTTGTATTCACTGTAATGTCGACATTTTACTAGATGTGTTTGAAACAGAGTATTCTAATATTGTAAACAATACATGGCAAGAGTGTTTGTGCATGGGAACTGAGGTAAGAGAAACAATTGCTATCATAAAATTATTTATTTATGTTAAAATGGATTAAAGTGTAACAACTATCTAATTCTTAAGGGAGTAAAGTGTAATGGACACATCTCTTACAAGAAGAAAATATAATTTATATATATAGTTCTCAGAGGATAAAAATGCATATTTTAACGTAAAAGTGGACGAGAGTGCAAAGTCAAACTTCTCTTAAAGGAGAATAATGCAATTTAATCAATGAATATTAATCTCTTTTATCACAAGAGTAGCTCACAATTTTTATAAATTATAATCAATAAAAAAAATTATTTGGTGTCCTTTAATTTTCACCTAACACTATCTGTGAATTTCTATCTAAGACTCCCTCTAGATATGAGATGCCCTCTCACTTTCTTTCAACCACAATCCTAGTGATTGACTCAATTACGATTACAATCAAATAGGAGAACAACACCAATAAACAAACCAACTCTTGCAAGATGCACTAAAGTGGTATACAAATGATAACTTACAAGTCAACTAAACAAACTAGCTCTATGCATCAAGACAGTACATAGAGGGGTATACAATTAACAAAGACAAAACACAAAACCCTAAAGACTCTTTCTTCAAATGACGATTTCGATCAATCTTGAGCGTTTAAGTCTTCATTATATAGCCACAATAAGCATGGAATTCTCTTTATTCGGGCTAAACAAAAACCAGCTGACTAAAACGTCTATTCAGTCACAACCTTTTAGAAGCAAAATATATTATTACCAAATATGTTTAGGACATTTATTTAAAAAACACAACATAGTAAAGCCGATATGAGCTAACTTATAGAAACACACGCTTCTTGGAGCACACACAACGTGATCTTCAAACAAATCTTCTATGATCTCACGCGAAAATACAATATTTCAAGAATGTGAAATAAAACACTTCGCCTTAAACTAAAATGTCGCACTTACATGTCCAGGACATTTGGTACAACATCTTGCTAGAACTACTTGTTTTAACAAAACGAGGCCAACACATAATCAAATCTCAACAAATTCAATTATAAATATTATTTGAGGCAATATACAAACATATAATTGATATTATTCTAAAGAGTATGTTACACTTCCCTCACCTAGAAGCTTGAATTACACTCCTCTCCTCTCTTATGTTATAATATACACTCTCCTCCCTTCTTAAAAAAAATATACACTCCCCTCCCTTGAATGTAAAACCTAAAATAAATTATACCCCCTCCTCTAAGAGATGAATGAATTACTATCCACTCCCCTAAGTATTATTTATGTACTACATTTTAATCCATTTTTACATAAATAAATATTTTTAATCTATCAACATATTTTGATCCAACATTCAAGAAAAAATAATTTATTTCTTTTTAATTTCAAAATCAACGATATATATATTTTGATTATTTTCATCATTAACTTAATGGTTCAGCGTATAAACTACACTATTGATTACCTATATTTCATTGATTTTAGTAATCCTAAAAAAACAATTTATCTTTATTGATTCATAATTTATAATAAATTTTTAAACTATATGCTAATTATATATAGTATATCAAAAATAGAGAAAAACATGACTCCAATTTTAAGTATAATAGAATGGATCTACATCATTTTCACCGTCTTGTGTGCGTTAGATTTTTTATTGCTATAATAGTAAAAATAAAAATAAAAAAACATTAACGGAGGAAAATATAGATTTTAACATTAAAGGGGAGATGAATATAATTTAAGCTTTTCTCAAGAGAGGGGAGTGTAATTTTTTCAAATATGTTTTGCTTAAGAGAGGAAGGGAATTATATATTTTGACATAAGAAGGGAGGGTAGTGTAATTTAACCATCTTTGAATGGAGGAAAGTGTAATTTACTCTATTATAAATTATCCATCCCTTAACTGTATGATTACTTTTCTTATTAATTGGAAATTATTTCTTCCACCCCACGCGTCCTACGGCTATTCCCAAATTACCCTGGCTGCTTAGATCATATATAAGCAACAATTGGAACCCCTCCCATTTGACAGTTGCGAATTTTGTTTTCAAAATAACCAAAAAAACACAGTAAAAAATGATACAACTCGTCAAATAAAATATAAAAATACCATCAGGAAATTCTAAAAGTCAAATAGAGCTAATGCAATTTCATTTTGACAGTATAAAAAAAATGAAAAATAGGGTTCTAAATGATAAAATATTGGATTTTGAGGGACGAAATTTTGTAAGAAGTCTCTTCAAAGGGAATCTTGTTCCTCGATTTTTTCATGGTTTTATGGGCAAGTTTGAGAGCAATCTGATCAAGTAGCCCGAAATTAGATTTTCGAATGGGACATAGTGATAACAACTAACAATGACTTGAAACACTGGGGGTTATGATGGTTAGTATGATTCTTAAATTAGTTATCCCTCTCATAAACATACTTTGTCTTTGTGCCAGGGGCGATTTTACCCCCCAGCTGCCCGAGCTCAACCCATACTTTCTTTGTATCGCTACAAGAAATTTACAAGAAATTTGACTTTTAGTGACGGCCAAAATCCGTCACTATAGGGCAAATTTCCGTAGCTAAATTGTCAAATGACTTTCACAACATGTTTTCCACCTTTACCTACGGAAATAACCGCAGGTAATTCTAAGGAGACCATTTTAAAAACATTATGACCTCTACCTACGGTTGCGGCTGTCACTAAAACTTATCGTTGTTTTATTGTGCCCAGACTCCAAAAAATTTCTGGCTCCGCCACTGCTTTGTGCTGATATAATTCATGTTATATAATCAAATTTGTTTTTTCCCCATAGATTTTTGGCACAATAGGGTGTATAATTCGAAACAACAAACATTTTCGGATTTTATAATCCTAACATCTTCTATACATACTTCAAAGTATGATGTATAAGGGGGTATTCTAATTATAAAATCCAAAGCGGCAATGTTTTTGGGTTTTATAATCTGAATTGATGAAAAATGCATCTTTCCACCCAAAAATCGGGGAAAAACTCTTGGTATTTTTGGAATTTGATTGAATGCGTGAGAAAAGCATAGGTGGGAAAAGTAATAATGACAAGCCCGGCCCATTAAGCAGCGCAGTCTTCTCTTCTCGAACACTCACTCAAAAATCTGTATTTGACTGGAAATGGAAATAAAAAAGAATTGAAAAGGGAGGGAAATCAAACCCCCCCGCAGAATCATAAACCCTAATCAATATAGCACTTCACTTCTGACATGCATCAACATAATCATTTTCATTCCATTTTCCTTCTTTACACTTCATCATTGTATCAATTTTCTTCATTTTCATTCTCTGTGTAATCAACACCCCTTTGAACCCGCATAGTTACTATTACTAAACTTCCATGGCGATTTTGCTTCGTAACACTTCCTTACTCACACGCTCTATATTCGCCGCTCAGGTACGCTTTCGTGCCCCACTGATTTTGTTTCTGCACAGTGATCACTATCATATTTATTTATCTTTCTGTGTGTGCAGGGTGTTAAACTAGGACTATCTTCCACTTTTCAGATTTTGCGCTTTTCATCCAAAGGTTTGTTCTGCTGAAACTCTATTACTTTTTTTTCTTCTACTATTTGAATTAGGTCGATGAATGTTGTGTCACTAGGATTGGTTTTACCATCCAAAAATTAATTTATATTCAAAGGTTTTGTACACCAATCAATATAGAAAAACATAACTGTTATTTTGAACTTGATTTTAAGCAATGGATTTGATTATAATTGATTTTAAGTGATGTGATTTATGTTTAGATGTTTTTGATCTTAAAGCAAGTCTAACGTAAAACTTAGTGTGCATTTTTCAACCTAATGCCAAAGCTACTTTGTTATTTATGATTAATAGTCAAACTAGAGTTTGGAAGCAAAATTAATTTGGTAACCAAACATGTTTTTTTTTTACTATAATCAAATTCGACAGAGTCAAAATGAATTCCGATACTTTCGTGAATTTGTTTAATCCAAAGGTGCTACATGCCTACATCAAGTACAAATGACACCGGGTATCTACTATTCTTGTTGCAACACCTATCTCTTTTCCTTTTGTTAGGAATCCAACTGTGACCAGCGTAGATAAGAAATGATGGGATGAATAGAAGGATTGGGGAGGATTTTATGGGAAGAAGCAAGTTAGGATAGAAATTTCAGCTTGGGCAACTATTTAAACCTCGTGCCTGTGCATCAGGATGGGAGGGAAATCAGGATTGGGGTTGGTTAGATGGTTCGGAAAGAGAGGTAGTAACAAAATGTAGGAAGAGAAATAGAGGAGGAAAAAGTAAATCTGGGAAAGCTGTGCAAGAACTAGAACCTATACAAATCAATTGTGTGTGAAAAAATTGTGAAAAATGATGGAAAAGGAAAGAAAAGTTTCCTAGAAGGTTTAGAGAATTTGAGACAATTATGTTGCTCTGAATGGAAAATGAATCAGTTAATTTTACAGTACAGACCAGAGTTACATTTGTATTTTGTCAATTTGGAAACTGTTTAACAACGTAATAGCTTAGCTTACTCAGCACAAGTCTGGTATAACAGACTTCTGTAGCATAAAGTAAAGTAATACTCTAGCAAATAGCAATGACTCTTAAATTTCTTGTGGTATTTGTATTTTCTTTTACACATAGAGTTTTTACTAGTTTGTTTGTCTACTTCTGCTGTTAAATTAGTAATTTAGTAGCAAATATATAGTAATGTTGTAGTGTTTCGGATCATTGTGCTCCAGTTCTCTACGACCTTTCAGTTTCTCTGGGTTGTTATACTGATTTGAAATTCACACAATAACAACATTTTCATTTCTACATATCTTAAGGTAGAAGGCGCTCTAAATCTGATGGAAGTGACTCAGGTGAAGAGAACATGTCTAAGAAAGATTTGGCCCTTAACCAAGCTCTTGATCAAATCACTTCTGCATTTGGAAAAGGATCTATCATGTGGCTTGGTCGCTCTGACACACCCAAAGATGTACCAGTTGTGTCTACAGGTTCTTTTGCTCTTGATATAGCACTAGGATGTGGTGGACTTCCAAAGGTATCCTTAGATCCATTCTTAAAGAAGTTTCTTGCTCATTTATTACATGTGTTAACAAACTTTGAATCTTTCTGAACATATCTAATTAGTTATTGTTGACAAGACAACCTTTTTTATTTGTCTCCAATGTGATTGTTTTATTTCATATTAATTTATCTGTTTCCTTTGGAAAGAATGATGAAATTCAGTATCAGTTTTTTCAACTTATTTTTATTGGTTAAAATTAATGGTTGATCATTTCAGTTGACAGTTTACTTCATAGACAATATTTTCTAGGTATTAGACATTGCTTGCTTTTCAGTTTATTTAGATAAGTGGAGATTCTACTCGATGTTCAATTCTGCAATATATGTTTAAGATGATTATAATATTTAACTTTTTGTGTTTGTAGGGACGTGTTGTGGAAATATACGGTCCAGAGGCTTCTGGGAAAACAACTCTTGCATTACATGTGATTGCAGAGGCGCAGAAGCAAGGAGGTTATCTATATTCATACTTTTTTCAGTCGACAATAACTTATATTGCTTTTTGGTTTTTATGTAGAATTATTACTAGAATAATGACTTTTGTCGATGTTAGGCATTTGATCACGGTCATTCAGAATTTCGTAATGAATGTTTCACTCTTGGATTGATTGAATCCCTGATTCTTTTCTTGCTTGGTTGTGATAATACTGTGGATGAACTTCTTAATGAATGTCTCACTCAGTGTCTAAGAATTAATGTTTGACTAATATTATTATTAATATTATCTCCATTTCAATGATGTGCCAATAATTTGAGCTGCTAGACTACTTACTAGCAGATTTCTAATTGTAAGTATGGCCGTGTTCTGTTTTCCAGGTTATTGTGTCTTTGTTGATGCTGAGCATGCCCTTGATAAGACACTTGCGGAGTCTATTGGTGTGAATACTCAGAACTTGCTTCTCTCACAACCAGATTGTGGTGAACAGGCACTTAGTCTCGTGGACACCTTAATCCGTAGTGGTTCAATTGATGTCATTGTTGTTGACAGTGTAAGTATGGTGGTCTTTTCTAATAAATTTATCGCCTGTCATTTTATCTTGTTAATGATGACATTGTCGCTGTATTAATATCCCTACATGTTGTAGGATTCAATAAACCAGGGTGTGAAATTGGCACAATTTCACCAACTCGAAAGTTATTTTAGCAGATCACCAATTCACTGTTAAATCATACCTAGATATTTAAAATACTCATGAAATAAAAGTTATGTATTTAAGTAATATTTTTATTTAAGCATGTATTAATGGATGAATATATCTAATTATTGTTTGTATTGATGCTCATAATCTGGAGGTATAAATAGAGAGAATGAGATCTGTTGTGGGAACTGAGAATAATCTGGACGTGATTGTAGAAGTTCTTCAACATTATTTTTTTTTAAACATTAATCCCTGTGATTTTGTATTTTGTCAGTTAAATCTTGTTTCATAGGTGCGATGATATTATAAGTTTTAGGTATTTCTGCTAAATTTTTGCAGTCTTTTCACTGATAGGTGGCTGCTCTTGTTCCTAAAGGTGAGCTGGATGGTGAGATGGGTGATGCTCACATGGCAATGCAGGCTCGGTTGATGAGCCAGGCACTTCGAAAATTGAGCCACTCCTTGTCACTTTCTCAAAGTATATTGATTTTTATAAACCAGGTAACAGGACGCTGTTGTCAATCTTCCTCTCGAAATTGTTCTGCTGATCTACTTCCCTCAATGTTGTTTTTTAGCTTCAAATTGCCCTCTTGGTAAATGTAAAATTCAAAACATGGTGTTACATGTAACTATGTAAGTCTATGATTAGATACCAAAAGATACAAGGGATGAAAACTTCTTTAGTATTTCTCCTTGAAAGTTATGAAAAATGATTTTAGAAAACAATAAACATAATAGTCAGGGTTCTTTGCTGGTTTGAATATCAGAGCCATAAACTCTAAAACTGATATAGTAGAATGTGTGTTATAAACTTTTGTTTTCTAGATTATCTGAACTGATTAGATATGGTATTCCTCTGATGGCCATTTGCCATGCATTGATTGGTCATGTAGTAGCAAACCTATTTTTTGAACTTCTTTTATGCCGTGCTTGCTCTGCAAGGCCTAACTTTGATTAGGCATTTTTTAAATTGTTGTTTGAAGCCAAGAAATGTAAATGACTTGCACGATGTTATAATCGACTGTTGCTTGTATACATATCTATTTTCTTTTAGGTAGAAGTACTTCCGTTCAAATTACCAGGGGGGTGCACTTATCTATCTCTTGATAATGAAAACTCTTTTGTATGTTTCTTCAGGTAAGGTCAAAGATTTCTACATTTGGGGGATTTGGTGGGCCCACTGAAGTTACTTGTGGCGGTAATGCGTTGAAATTCTATGCTTCTGTGCGGCTTAATATTAAGAGAATAGGGTTTATCAAGAAGGGTGAAGAGGTAGTCATCTGTCAGTTCTTCTGCTTTCATGCTTTCTGCTTTAGTATTGGCACACCTGTTTAATTTGAACATTGTTATTTCAGAAAAACATAAATACTTAAACACGGTCTGCTAGAACCAGTGATCTGCTGTTCCAAACTTGGTTTTATTTAATCTGTATATACCAAGTTGCTTCATCTCGTGTATATCTTTTGGACAAATGAGTGGTGTTCAATGTTCATGTTAAGTTTTTCAACCATGTGATATCTTCTTTTAGTGTAATAGGGTCCAGACTCCAGAGTTTTTGCATGAATAAGAATAATAAACTCAGAAGCTTGCTGCAATCTTAATAATTTAACTGTTCTGATCCCTGCATTACAAAACAGCTGAATATAAATCAATTAAAGTCCTTGCCTGTTGTTCAAATTTTTCATGATTGATTATTGTATTCCACACTCCATGGTAAGTAGCTATTTGTACTTAGGATGGTGCATAGATATAGACTATAAAAAGAGACAATGTGTCAGAATTAATCACTTGAGACCAATCTTGTAACTTTTGAGAGAAGCTTTTTCCGTGAATTATGAATTATCGTAGCAAAACTGGTTGCTTGACGGATACTGGTTTGAAGAATTGTATTTTAATCTCAATATTGTTTTTTTTTTTTTGACACAGGTTGTAGGAAGCCAGGTTCTTGTCAAGGTTGTGAAGAACAAGCTTTCCCCTCCATTTAAAACTGCCGAGTTTGAACTTCAATTTGGCAAGGGTATATGTAGAGAAGCAGAGATTATAAAGTTGAGCTTAAAATACAAATTCATCACAAAAGCCGGTTCTATGTATTATTATAACGAACATAATTTCCGCGGTGTGGATGCTCTCAAGAGTTTCCTAGCTGAGAATTGTAGTGCTTTAGAAGAACTAGAAATGAAGATCAGGGAGAAGCTTCTAAAACCCGAGACAGACAAGTTACCAGAGTCAGATGGAGATGTTACGGAAGAAATTGCTACCCTTGATTCTTCTACTGACGAAGACGCCGTAGCTGTTGTTGAAGCATGAATTTTTGAACGAACTTAAATATATGCTGTAGCTTGATGAAATGGCCCAGTTAAGAGAAGGTCCGAAGAAGCAATACACATGCCTTGAGGTTGGAATCTGATCCCTAAAGTTGGTTACTCTAAGTTGAAGGTGTATTTCAGAAAGGTAAAGTGCGGAGTTATAACTGTTGATGGAAAACATAACAATTGAGATTGTGGTAAATATATTTACATGCATGAAGGTTATTTAGCTTTAATTTGATCTGAGTTTTCAGTTAACAGTTATTATTTGTATTTTTCTTTTTAAAGTACACCTTTCAATTTAGAAGGGTCAGTCCTTTTGATAATTCTTGCTTGTGGTTAGATGCTCAAGTCAGGAATTAAATTTTTGGGTCATTTTATGTTGGCATGTGGCACATGTAAGGTGACAGGGTAAATTACTAATTAGTAAGGAAGCAAGGTCATTACTCTAGAGTTGGGTCGTCACAATTTATTTGTAATGATTTTGCTATACACTTTTGTATAGCGATGAATATGTATCTCATCTGGGTCCAGGATTTACACGGAAATGATGATTAATTTTGTTTGTGAAGGCGAGTTCAATAGTTTGAAAGTAGAAATCTGCACAAGCAACCTTTCTATAAATATATCTTTTATACTTATTTTATGAGTGAATACCAAAATTCGTCCCTGGATTTTCACGAATCGGACAAAAACGTCTCCCAATTCATCGAAATGCACGCTTTGTCCCTGAATTTGACAAACGTCAATCAAAATAGTCCCTACGTCCATTTGGGGGTGTTAACGGTGATGATGTGGCTGTTAACATCTCAGATGGGTTGCCATGTCAGATGCCACATAAACAGGGACTAAATTGATGTATAATGACAAAAATTCAAGGACGAAATTGATTGGTTTCAGAAAATATTTTCTAATACAGTCCTGATTAATTTTTACTTACTATCAAATCGATCCCTGAATTATTTCAAAAAATCATCAAATAAGTACTTGAATTATATAAACATATTTCCAAGTTGATCCTTGATGCATATATTTACAGAAAACAAATTAAAAATGACAAAACACACAACTTCATCCTTGAAAATATCATTAAATAAGTCATATATCTTAAGTTTGAAATATTACATAGGCAAAAGCAACCTAGCTATGGGGCATTAACAAGTCATAAGTCATAGAGGATGTTCTTAAATATTTCATGGCCAAAAAGAACCCAACTAAGGGGCATAATGTAAACAAAGCAAAATATTCCAAAAAACATAATCTAAGCATGCATCAAGCTTCACTTCTTTGGAAAGCCGGGGGTTGGGATAAACTCCATGAACTTAGGTTGACTTGAACCGGATGGACCATAATTTGGATATGGCACTCGAATAACGCCAGGAGCAGTTGGATGTGATGGTGCAGGACCCCTCACTGGTGTTTGCTTAGGCCTCTCATTTGAAATAACTG
>Ga0228711_1008607_pt1 | contig 14217 bp, 4 predicted proteins | sample MedpolnodulmetaG_2_FD_177996 | JGI IMG/M metagenome (GOLD analysis project Ga0228711, IMG submission 177996) | Root nodule microbial communities from Medicago polymorpha collected in Santa Monica, California, United States - brown nodules | ecosystem: Host-associated > Plants > Roots > Nodule...
CAATTGAAACATAAGATTAACAAATACATAGTATTTAAAGAAATGATTTAATTGAAATGAATAATTTATTACACTGTCGATCAATCATACTCGTTGGATCACTAAAAAAATTAACTTCAATCATATCTACCTTAAAAATGATAAAAAGGATGATTTGTGTATACTAGATAGTGTATCAAAATTAATCTTTTAAAAAAATACATCACAAATAAAATTAAGTTGCAAGACCCAAGATCCTTATTCCATTCTCACTGCCCAAAAGACGTAAAACAAACTCTAAAGCACTATTAGCAAAATATAAAGCATTTTCTAAAAAAAATAATATGAAATATTAATAAAGGCTAATGGGATAAATGAGATAAAATGTGCTAAAATTCAAAACATCGACAATAAAAAGGAAAATTATGGGAAATACGAAGGCTTTGCGCACGTGTGTGGTCGAAAAGATTGTTCGTTAGATTTAGATAAGAGAATTGTTGGGAGTTGTTAGTATGTTATGTTAGTAGGCAGAGTTTTTTTTTTCTTTTCGCAAACTCGGTATCCAACCTAAGGACCGACTAACCCGAGGGATCAAATCCCACCGTCCACTTGTGGGGGTGCCCATTTAAAGCCAGAGCATAGCTCTATATGGACATAGCCTACTAAAATTGGCACCATGGGGAATCAAACGTGAGACCTTGAGAGGAGCACACTCCAAGGTCCCAAGCCAACACCACAAGGCCAACCCAAACGGGTTGTTAGTAGCCAGAGTTTGAACTCTAGAACTGCTTCTCAAACTCTTTCAGTTGTTCCAACTCAACCACTTGAGCCACACATTGGGGACGAATGTACAGGGAGTTAGTTGTTTATTGAGTTGCCTAGTCTCTACTCTCAAGCACTCTTGCTTCACTTTCCTTTAGGTTCCCTTGACCAAGAGTAAGAGTTTTCCAATGAAGTTCTATCACAAGAATACTAAAACACAATACATCAGAAATGTTTTTATTCTAAAGAGTATACCTGGCCTCTTTCAGTAAAAAGCACAAGATTTTTGACATCGTTCCCCCACTCAACAAATATATCATGTGAAAAACCTGCTTCTAAACTTGCCATGGATGCTAGAACAACCTATACAAGATATGTGTATCAGAATCAGTAAGGAAGCAGGTCTGATAAAGTATAAGCACAAAAAATCATTCAACCTTTGGCCCATCAGGAGCATTGTCAAGGTCAGCCTTGCTAACCAGAAGTGTGATATTCCTGCAGGTAGGCATTACAGTCTATTTTAAACACAAGATAAATGCAGAAACTAAAATAAAAGGAGATTAACTTTTGAGCTAATGGAGGTGCACTGCCGGTGTAAATTAGTTTTACACCAACATCCAAAGAGAATTCATCATATTGCCACATAAACCGATTTTTCAAAATTTTAAAATTAACTAAAATACTGGATTCTTCTTGGAAATCGGTGTAAAACTAGTTTACACTGAAAGTGCATATCTCCCTCTCTCTTAAATATTTGTTTAATACATATATAGGAAAGATCCTCAAAGTGTGTGTGACAACCTGTAGGTTATTAAAACTCATCTTTCACCCATGACTGAACAAAATATTCTACTTTAAAATATCACAAGAAACTCGTTTCTTTTAGGTTTGAAATTTAAACAATAAAAAGGCATGGTAGCATCCCCAAGAACAAAAATGCAATAGACATATAAATATCTTGCTCCCAATATAAATCAAGGAAGACGCAACTTACTTCAGAAGAAATATATTTTCACGAGTTTGTTCAAAGGACTTCGCTATGGAGTCACTCATCCACTCGAGGAAACTTTTCACGTAATCAATAGTGCTGGATGCAACATATGTAAGAAAGTATATAGGATAGTTCAAGTTTTCATCCGCCCAATACTGCAAACAGAAAGATCTGATGTCAACTCACGCATGTACATTCAGGAATAAACTAAGAAAGAGAGAATAAAATCGTAATTCTTTTCTTGTACTGACCGATTCCAGCATCAGAATAAGTTCCAATATTCGTCCAGCAGTGTCAACAGGTAGTAACACATTTCCACCTGCCCTTAGAGACTTCTTTAAGATATCTAAATAACCAACAAGATATACGATCAGAAAAAACAAAGTACATAGTCTAGACAGTTTTCTCATTTCGTGATGAAGACTTTTTAATGCTTGCATGCCTCGTCTTTGAATATCCCAGGCATAAAAATATTTCAGTTTTCTCTTAATAGCAACTCAAGAAAACAAAAAAAGAAAAATTCACCTTATTTCTGTCAAAGTGTAGCAATTATAAGATTTAAATGTTAGTTACCTCCAAATTCTTTGTCCTTTTGACGTCTGTAAGGCTGATTATTCAAAGCATTATAAGCATCGGTTATTAGAACAGCCGGTCGAACAAAAGAACCTAGAACAGTTCCGTTCAAATGCCTAGTGAAAATTAGATTGATAAGTAGCTTCCTTTCTGGTCGTTAAGAATATACAAGATAAATTTTGGAGAAGTAAAAAAATAATTTACCTTTCTTTCCTATGATTGAAACCAACAGCATATATGACATCCTCACCATCCTTTGTAATTTTCCATATCGTACCTCCCAAAAGATGTCCAGCAGTATGTGGTGCAATCACGATTCCCTCCCCCTTTCCTAGTATTGGTTAAAATGTCATAAATTGAGGAAACTGTTTAGATATATGACATTGAAATGAAATGCCTACCTGAGAGATGATGATTCTGAGAGTATGTTAGCCTTGTTACAGTTTGGAAAGCAGAATCAATATCATCTAGAGTGAACAGATCAAACTCAGACACTTGCTGCAAAAGAACGAGAGAGATGTCACAAGTCTCAACCAAACCATATTGCAAAATGACATGTACATTTTTGAACGAGGACATGAGAATGAAATTTGACTCACCTTTCTGGAGAGGAAGTGGTCATACATAGTGAGAAGTCCCAATCTATATACTGGCTCAGTTGAATAAACAGGAGCAGAAAGTCCAAGGTGCTTGATGGCATATGGTAAAGCACCGAGGTGAAGTGTATCAGGATGTGAAAGTAAAACAGCATCAATAGTTGATGCTACCCTACATATCAGTTACAACCAACCTAGAGTAAATAGCAAAGTTATGATGGAATGAGAAAGAAGAAAGAGAGTAACAGCCAACCTGGAAAGGGGTTGAAGGAGGGAAGGGTCGAAGTGATCGTTCCAACCACAGTCGATGAGGATGTTGAAAGAATCAATGGAAACCAAGTAAGAGAGAGGGTTTTCATTGTATACTCCACAAAGTGGTGTTACTTGCACCGATGTCCCCATGAATGGATGGATGTCTGCCTTCTGTATGTCAAAATAATAACATGAAATTCCCAATTTTGAAACCCTAGAACAAGAAATTGGAGAAGGAACAAGAAATCGGAGAATCAATTGGTTTACCTTAGAGTGAATGAAGAGAGAGAGAGAGAGTTGAGAGAGTGAACTGGCTGTGACTTGTGGTGAAAGCTAGGGATGGGCAAAGTTCAGTTCAGACCCAAAACTATGTCCGAACTGAACTATAATTAAACAATTCAAACCAAACCGAACTGCTACTTCAAAATGGTGCACTGTTTCATTTAAAAAAAAAAAAAACTGAACTGGTACTTCAAACAGTTTTTCCTAAAAGAAATCCAAATTAAGATCATCATAATCAGCTAATAAAAACACCTAAAAGAGTTCAAAGCAGGAAGATTGATTCTTCATTCTATAAACTTTTAGCAGCTATAATTTGTAAATATATTTAACGTAAATATACATTAGATATAAGCTGTCAACAAAATGAAACAAAGCAACTACAAATCACCAATCAAACAATAACAATCAACAAGTTATAAGCTGTTATCAAATTATTTGGATTGGCTTATTTGAAACTAATGTCATTGCTGCATTAGTCTAAAAAAACATATATTTAAGATTGAAATCACTACATCTATTTATTAAATATTCAAATCTGCTGAAATTATTCATGCTTCTTCTACTCTTTTCATTTATACACAAAGCTTATAAAGAAGTGCTTATAAATAAGCTTCAATTTAAGCTATTCATCAAAACATGGCCTAAATCTAACTCAAAAGCAATAAACAAACATGAAAGGAATTGCAACACATAATCAAAAACTGGGTATTTGGAAGAGAGGAAAGAGAGAACGCTAACTGCGGAAGAAATTTAAAACGGCATATAACCCATACCTCAATCTGCAACTTCACTTCAACCACCACCCACCATCAACAAGTACAACCGCTTCTGCCACTCTCCGACTCCGTCCGTCTTTGGATGCTTGTTTTGTGAGAAGAAAAAAAGAAAGAAAAAAAAAAAAACAGTGAAAATTGATAACAGGCTTCTCTGTTCCAAATATCTTATTTTATTTTATTTTTAAAGAAGCAGGACACGTGGCAGGTTTTTATTGGGACAATGACACATGCCTTTGGCGTCCAAAGACACTGAAGTGCGCCCGAGAAATGAGTGAATACTGTTTTTTTGGTTTGATTTGGGTTAACTTTAGTTTTTCTTTTTTCTTTTCAAAAACGGTTCAGCTAAATAACTGAACATCTAAGTATGGATCGGTTTAGATTTTTTATGTACTGGTTCGATTCAATACCAGTTTGGATCGGTTCAGTTCAATGGTTTGGTTCAGTTTTTGGGTTTTTTGCCCCCTTTAGTTTAGAACTCGGTTATTAATTGTCCATAAAACTAATTTAGGAGCTATGTTTTGTGTTTGAAGAGGTTATGTTATTATGTCTCTCTTATTCAGACAGGGTAAATGTATGTTTGGTGTCACAGCGTTTCATGGGTGGACCCACTCTAGGGCGTTGTGTGGCTATAGCCACATGTTCATTCCCTAACTGAGTGATGTTATAGTCACACAACGCTTAGTAAATTATAGGAATAAAACAAGATATTGTGAATTGAAAATTGGTAGATTATAGGAATAAATTGGGAATTGGTTTTGGTTCTTTTGACGTGACATATTGATGTTGTTAACACTAAAGAACCATCCAAGTTTAAGGGAAATGTTTAAAGAATAACCATGTTATGGAACATCAAAAGTCTCATAGTTGTAAGACTTTTGATGTTTTATGGAATTGATTATGAACACTAAAGAACCAAGAATAGAATAAGCTCATTGTTATAGAAAATAACTCACAAGTTTGAAAAATTAAGGAATTGATTATGATAAGGTTTATAAAGAACCAACACATTTGCTATAGTTTGTATGTTTTTGAAGTTGGTTTTGCTCTTGCCAAACCAAATTGATGATCAATGGCTAAATGACCGTCTTGTAACTTATATAAAAAGATATGTTCTTTTGACAATTAACAATGACGTTATTTTAGCTCATTTTCAACAATCGAATGGTAGACGATTTTCATTGTAATTCTAGTGCACAATGTTATTTCTTACTTTTAGTATAATTTTCATCATTGTTTCTTTGAAATTTTAGCCACACGTATGTCAAATATCTAGATCCGCCGCTGCAATGTGTATGTCAAAATTATGGTGGTTCACTATGATTCTAACATATGTGCCACACTACTAAACATGCACTTAACAATTTTAATTTCCCCAACTTGCAAATTATCAGAGGACTCTTTCTAGTCTCACCCCATATAATTCTAGTTACACTCAAATTTACTTAAATTTTACAATAATACCAAAATTGCCCTCTCCATGTAAATTTCTAAAACCCTTTTTTCATGATCATTCTGAACCTTTGCCCCCTTTCACCCAAAAATCACCGTAGATATGCAACCAAAATCAAAGATTGAATCAACATATAAGGTAGTGGATTTCGTGAATTTCTATTTATTTCTTGTTCGTTGTGTATTTTCTTGTCTTGTTATGAGATCTGCCTATGTGGGCGACATATAAGGTAGACGTGAATTTAGATTAAGTAGGTATTATTTCGGTAGAGTAAAGTAACGTAATTTAAGAATACATATCAATTATTAAGGTAAACGTAATATTATTTTACGTAGGCATTATTACTCACTGTGAGAGGTTAGTGTATATTCAGTTTACGTATGTACAATTATTCACTACGAGAGGTTAGTGTAAATTATGTTTACGTATGTACAACTTATGTAGAGTGCGCGTGAACATTTATACATACACACACGTAAACTTAGTTTACTTATGTAAACTCAGTTTACATTAATTACGTAAATTGAGTTTACATAGTTTAAAAAACTACCATCTTTCTATCAATTTCACTTTTTTTTTATCCTAAGTTTCAATCAATTTTTCTGGGGTTGGGGTGATGAATACGTGAACTAAGTTTCTGGGGTTTGAATGATTAAGCGACATCAGCAATGAAAGGGTTTTGGATTAAATCGAACTTTTCATTTCAATTAAAGGGTATATTGGTCATTCCAAATGTAACTTGGGTTTTTTGGGGTGTAAGTAGTATCCGTTTTGAGAGAGTCTATACCCTATTGTTATTTATCTCAACAAGAACACTTACTTTTCTTTTGTTTATTTTTGCCCGTGAAGACCTAGTGCGGTTAAAGCCACAACGAAACAATGTCTTACGACGACATGGAGATCAAAGACATGGAGTGGAATGAAGAATTACAGTAATACACATATCCATGTCCATGTGAGGAGTTGTTCCAGATCACCAAGGAAGATCTCAAACTTTGTGAGGAGATAGCTCGTTGCCCTAGCTGCTCCCTCTACATAACTGTCATCTATAACATGGAAGATTTTACTGGCGGTTCTAACAAGGGTCTTCAGCCATCCAAGCAACAACTTGTTACTGTTGCTTAAGTTTAAGGTCTTTCACAATTTCTTATGAATATTTTCAATCACTTGCAATTAGTTGTAGTGCTTATTGATATAAATTTTGTATACTCTGGTTTTCAATTTGGTTTGATATATGCGATTTTTTTATTGCAATTGTGTGTCTCTTTTGATTTATTGTACACGTCTATTGGATTACATAGACAAAATTATGGATATGCTAGGAAAAACTAACATGGACACGTGACACGATAGTGACACAAATTTAAGAAAATGATGTAATTAATGTAATCAAATGTGTCAGTATCAGTGTCGGATACAAACACGTGTAAGACATCGGACACACATTCGATCAGAAGTGTTGGTGCTACAAAGGGGAAGTGCACTTGTCCTGTTTTTATATCAGCGTAATGTGTAATTAATTAATTAATTGAAGAGAGAATCCTAAACATTAATTGTTACTATGATCAACGATCTTTGAGTTTAGTGTAAATGACTCTGAATATTGAAAGTTAAGTGGAATTGCGGGTGCACGAACAAGTTCAACTGGTGTGTGTGGTTTACTACTTGAAGAATATAGAGTGGGTGTGTCTCTAAACTATTCAAGTACTCAACTATTCAAAGCTAATAGAACAAGTGTTTATATATAAGTTGAGAGTGAAAGGCGAAAATGAGATAGTTCATAAGTAGGAAGTATGTCGTTATTAATAGCCGATATGCGGTGTGTATTTGATATACTTGTTAATAGTCGATATGCGATGTGTATTTGATATACTTGAAGTGCTATCAATTGGTCTTGTTGATGCACTCGTGACCCATTCTTATCTATTATGCTCCATTGGTTAGTGAGATGAAGTAGCCCTAGGAGTTATGTTTCCTAAACTTTACTATTTCCCCTATTTTGATTTTTCATCTTAATGCATAAGAGACTTATTTTGAACTTTTTCCAACGTCCATCTAATGAAAAATCAATTCGAAATGACATCTTCATATAAATGAAACTCAAGGGGATATGAACACATGTTTCAGAAACCTAGGAGATAATGCAATTTGTAACCTCCCTACTCACATCAATTGTAAAAGGGTGAATTTGATTCTCCATGTATGAGAGAATTAATTAGCATAGAAGACTACTATGAACCAATACTAACTGAATTGAAAGAGAAAGTTTATTCGCAATATCTGAGATTACAATGAGTTGTTTATCACGCATATATATAGAGCAACTCAACTCTCTAACTAAACCATGATTAACTACCCAACTATATTTAACGGTTATAACAAACTAACCGTTAAAACAGTTATGACAACTATGATAAGACGGGCCCTTGTGCTCCTCAGCTCAGCATTCAACATATATGTATCCTTTTTGCTAAAGACTATCCTCCTCCAACCAAGGTTTGCCTTTCCTTTTGTCCAGAATATGAGGATCAAAGTGTTGAGGACACACTCCTATATATCCACCCACAAATTTACACACAAATCAAATCAGGAGGACATAATTTTAGACAACTAAGGGGCATGACGAGGGCTAATTGATGAAATGCACTCTTGGTTTTTTTTTTATGGGATCCTAAGATTCTAAACGGGTTAAAAAATAAATTTGGAATCAGAAGTGAGAAGAAATTTTTTCCTAGAGTCTAAGACTTATTCCTGAACTAGGCATGATGTCAATAGATCACATGTTGGTTTTGACCATTTCCTATGAACACATTATACTATGATTTTATTTTTTTTAGGTTTTTATGCTAAATTTCCCTGATTGGTTTCCTATTTTGCGATTTTTTTTTATCAACAACTACCTCTTATGCTCTTGTAAATCATATAAATATTTATTGGGCTCAGAGCTAACATATCAACTATAAAAAAAAACCTAGTTTCTCCCTCTTCCGTTTGGGTTTATTGATAGTCCTTTGTGTTTCTGTGTTCTATTTCTGAGCACATTTTGTTCCTTCCTCTGGTAATTTCCTCTTGAGAAATGATATTTGTATAACCATTTTTGTACAACTTTTGTACAATTTTCTCTCTCATACTCACATTATCTTCTTATTATCTCTCTTCCTTTTTTTCTCTCTATTATTATTGACCAATGAGAAGAGAGAATAACAACGTTGTCCCAAAAGTTGTACATAAAGAGTTGTTCAAATAACACTACTCTTTCCTCTTAATGTTTGTGGAGGTAAGGCCAGTTGCAGTCGTGTTGCACTTTTGGGTCTGGTACTCTGAACTTTAAAATACATTTAAGTTTATCTTTGTATTGTGTTTTCATTTTTTGGATTTCAAGCAGTTGAAAGTCGAAAAATACTTGATGTAGCTGTAATCAGAGACTATTTATTTTTGCCTGTGTGAGTTTTATTGTTTACACATTAATACATTGTACATAATTGTGAATTTTTTACTTTCCTTTCCCTTAACGAATGAGTACCTTGTCGTGCAGATGTCCTGAAACGGCGGCAACAATAGATTTTGTCAAGACTTTGATATATCGTAGCAGTGAACATCTTGTTTTGCAGATAGGAATTGAATTCTTAGTATAATGGAGGAACAAAAGAGAAGCCAGTAATATGAGAGATTATGTAGTACATCAAAAATACCATTGTCCATTGTTAGTAAGATTATTGCTTTTTACTCTTTAGGCGAAAGGAGCCAAGATTTTTGCCATTTGACTCAACCGTACTTTAATATGGTACTAGTATCATGTTAAATTATGAAACAAATAAGATTATTGCTTTTTACTCTTTAGGCGAAGGGAGCCAAGATTTTTGCCATTTGACTCAACCGTACTTTAATATGGTACTAGTATCATGTTAAATTATGAAACAAATCGTTGTAATAGTTAGACTTCATAATATAGCTCATCTTTACGCATTTATAGAAGTTATTGCTCCAACGAAGGGTCATGTTGTCATGATTCTAATAAGATCGCATCATAGCTACTAACAATGTCTTCTACATGTATGCCCAACACTGCCAAACACAACCGTTCGAGCGAATCAACATCTACTCAAGATGACTCAGTTTGAATATACATAGACCATTCCCAAACATAAACACGAGTCTACTTCTCCTATGACAACCCGACAAGTGTCTCAGCGTTACGTACAATATCTTGATCATGTGATGTCTGATCAGGACATGGGTTAGGTTGTATAAATACAACAATCAAATGCATTGGATGATATTTTAACGTTTTATATACATTGGAGGATGTACATGCTTTGAGGCTATCTGAGTAGGAGGCTCTTGAGGAGGTTGCTGCCGAGGAGCAGGGAGACCACCAACAACTAGACATAAGCGCACAACTAAGGTGCATCAAAGATCATGTCCAAATTATAATAGGCGATGGTCAGGTGGAGAGGGGAAGTTCGATATGACTATGTTTGGAGAATATTCTAAATGAGGTTCGGAGAGGGATGATTTATCGCATAAGGTGGAGGGTTGGTAAGGGTGGCCCAACTACCTAGTAGTTTTATGACGATGTAACATTTGAATAATTTATGTATGAATATCTTTTTTTTTTTGAGGGAAAAAAATTGTGTATGAATATCTTGTTGTAACCTTTTTTGTCAAAAAAATAAATAAAAATCTTGTTGTAACCTTTGAATATCGGTGCTACTCTTTTAATTGATGTTTAATTTGTGTTGTTTCATATGCTTCTATTAAATATTTTACTCATAATTTATTTCGAGTCATGTTTAAATCAACCAAGATTCCTTAATTTGCCTAAAAAAAGTATTAAGTAATTAACACATGTTCTGTTTCTGTGCTGTCACTTTCAGATTAAATAATCAAAATGAGAGTATTTAGAATTTTGTAGGATGCGGAAAAAGTGAGGAGGTGAGAAAAGAAGCACCCAAAAATAATATAATTCCTTTTGTAATTTGGATATAAGAAAAGTGATTCATGCATGTGTAAGTCAAGACATGGAACTGAACTGAACTCGCCTTTACTCTCCGTCTCTCTCTCTCATAAACCCTAATCTGCTCCTTTTTTCTATAAATGGGTTGGAACCTCTTCTTTTGGCTTGTGATTTGTTTCCCTACCAACATTGCTCTTCTCGCTTCAAATTTCTACCAGGTTCTTTCTTTTCACTTTCTACTTCTCACCTTTTTTTATTTTTTTATTAAATGTTAATTTTTTATTTTATTTATTACTAATTATTTTTGTTTTTACTTTTTTGGGGGTTTAAGGTGTTGATTTTATCTGACTTGGAAAGTGACTATATCAACCCATTTGAAGCTTCATCTCGGATTAACTATTTCATTCTACCTGAGTTCATTGGACAAGGAGTGTTATGCGCACTCTGTCTCCTCACTGGTCATTGGTTGATGTTTTTGCTCAATGTTCCTGTTACTTGCTATCATGCCATGCTGTAAGTAAAGCTATTGTTGTTTCTCTTTTTTGTCTTGGCTAGTCTTATAAATGTTCCCATGTCTTCGTTTTTAGGGTCTGTTTGGATTAGCTTATTTGAGTTTATGTACTTATGAAGCACGAATCCGGACACAGCTAATAATTTGAAAAAAAATCACATAATTCAGTGTAATTACAAGTGTCCGTGTCCGACACTGGGACACGCCTAATCCGCGGAGTGTTCGTGCTTCATATAAGTACTTGTGAGACTGTTTAGCAAAGCTTATGTAAAAATTAATGACATGTCCATAGGCTGTTTTCAGCTTATTTCCATAAACACTCGAAGATTATGAATTCAACTTATATGAAAATTGTTTAATTCTATTTTCTCGTTTGTTATGGAAATTGTTTGTACTTATATATGATAAATGCTTGATTAAGCTATTTATCAAAACAGGTAGTCTTTGAGAATTAATTTCATGAAATGTTAGGTTTAGTCGTGCGATCTCAAACAAGTCACTTCTGGTTATGATAATGTCATTAGCATAGACTGTTAGAGAGGATTATACTAGCCGTAGAGAGAGATTTTCTCAGCTTATGTACTCCTCGTCATTTCCTTTTTCTCAAACAAAGTGGGATTCTAAAAATTTCTTCATCCAGAATTGAATTTCTCTATGCCGCCATCTGCTTGTGCTGGATTGTGAAATTCTTTGCATTGCATTCCTTTCTTCCTGTCAGATAGGTCAACAATATCCCTTGTATTACTTCCTCAAGGAGTTCTCACTCACTCAATCACCATCATTTCAGATGTTCTGCATCCGGTATATTCTTAGGAATTTTCCGCCTTATCAACATTAGTCACAAATGCCTCGAATATGACATTTGTTAAGCTAATTAGAAATGCGATGTTGTGATCACGCTCTTTGTTCCTTTAAAGAGGCAATAGAGATATCCAAATCTGCATATGTCTCAGGTTATGCTGTCTCTATCTCTACAAAATATAGTTTTCGTTGTCATTATTGCAAATCAGTTAGTGCCAGTCATGTCACAAATGTTTAAGTTTTCTTTTCTGTGTTTAGTGAAAGAACATCATTGGACTTGTCTCTCCCATGGATCGGTTTCCTGAGGTAGATTAGATTCAAGGTTCAGTCTCAGGTTGGGAGATGGTGGAGAATTCTCAAAATTATAAGCTTAAGAGTTTAGACTGTTAAAGTTATGTGTTTTAGCTAGCAGGAGAATGTAAATACTAAAAGCGTGATTATTATTGATAATAACTTGATACTAGAAAGGCTAAACGCTAATCCCTATATATAGGGATATTCAAGACTGCAAATCCAAATAAATAGGGAAATCTGAAAACAAAGCATAATAATTATCTAAATAATATGGAAACTAATCCTAAGAGATAATCTAAGTAACTCTAGAATTATAAGTTGATCCTAGAAAGAAAAAAAAACTAGATATTTTGACACAATATAAAAAATATTCTGAAATATTTCATATACTCTAACAACATTAGAGTATTAGGTTCTGAGGCCATGTGATCTACAATTTCTGTTTGGTATCTAAATGGTAATAATGAAGTATGGAATCCCAATTACAATACCTATATTTCCCCATATTCATCTCCTCCTGAAGATATGTATTGTCAAAACAGGATGTTGTCCTGGAATTTGCGCATCAGCATTGACTACAGGGGGTGAATAAAATCTGTATTCTTGTTTGGCATGTGACTGTGAGTGAGTATGCTACAAATGCAACTTGTGGGAGACCATGGGTCATGTTTTGACTTAGAAGCACTTTGTTTAAAAATGAAAGTTGTGCACTCAATGAATTTTGGAGTTAAGGAGTTCAAATGGTAGGATAGTACTGCATGAGTAAACATTAAGGAGGGTTTCGATGTCTATAACTTTAGAGGGCAATCTGTGCGTTTGTATTTTCAGGAAGGTGGTAGTTTTCTCTTTCTGCTTCCCATTTCCCTGTGGAGTATATGTGTTAGAAGTTTGGTGAACATTCGCTTTGGATGAGAGGTATAGTTAAAGGATTTGAGAGATACTCCCTTCGTTGTTAGCCGTGAACATCTAAGTTGGAGTTTGGAAGGCTTTAAAAAAAAATATAGAAGTTTTGGAAACTTGTCATTCATTAGAGGTACCCAGCATCAAGCCCTTGTATGGTCATCAATTTGTACATGTTGAAATGGTTTAGAAGGTTTATAATTTATGGCAGAACGAGTTTTTGTCTGTTTTGCAAAAATGCATTGCTCGCATGAAATTTGCCACAGTTTTTACTAATTAATTAATAATTATAAAAAGAGGGTAGAAATGCTGTATGGAAAGTTAGGTTGAGTGGGTACTGGGCGACCTTGATGATAGTGCCATAAAAGCGCACCAGTTCAGAGTCTGTTTTTTTGACATAAAATACTAGATCAGCTTAGGGAGAAGGAGACTTAATCCTACAAATTGACAACTATCCATAACATATTAGAGACCTCCCGTTTCTTCAACACTGAAAATCCTCCTGCTCGAAATAAGGTCCTGCAGGGCACATTTCCTGATCCTTGTCTTCGCTTAGATGATTATTCCCAGTTTTCTTCATATAAGCTGTCAATTTCACGATGACAAATTAGATGTAATTCTTTAAACATTGTATTGAGACGCGCTGTTTACCTTTTTAGCATTAATTTTACTAGTTTATGTTTTTGAGCTATTTATTTGTAACTTTATTTACAAGTTGTGTAAATGAAATGAACTTATGGTGCTGTTAGGTGGTTAACCTTGTTTTCTGGTTGTGTACAATGATATGAATGTATAATGCAATCACCACGACAAAGTTACTTTCTTGTTTAAATATTTTCCAACTACACTTCAAAAACAATGCTGATGAATTAATTTGGTTATATAAATATCAGAAAGCAAATTACAATAATGAGAAATTGAGAATCATTTTATGTTTTGTACATCCATTTTTAGGATTTATATTTTGAATATGTTGTATGTTATTTGTCATGAGTTCTCTGATTTGAATGGCTCAGGTATGTGAAAAGAGAGCATCTTATTGATGTTACTGAAGTGTTTAGAGTACTCAGTGCCGAGAAGAAACTCCGGATAG
>Ga0228711_1008613_pt1 | contig 14208 bp, 6 predicted proteins | sample MedpolnodulmetaG_2_FD_177996 | JGI IMG/M metagenome (GOLD analysis project Ga0228711, IMG submission 177996) | Root nodule microbial communities from Medicago polymorpha collected in Santa Monica, California, United States - brown nodules | ecosystem: Host-associated > Plants > Roots > Nodule...
GTTATTATGATGAACCAATAATCCCAAGGCACCTTTTTATTATTATTTTTATTTTTATTTCAAAACAAAAACTAAACCTTTTAACTTCTAAAACATTTCATTCTAATCATTGTTAAAAGTTAATTAAATTCATAACTCCCTGTCGGAACGATACTCTATTTTTACTACTTCGGTAAAACCGTACACTTGCGGTTTTGCTCATCACTTTCTTTGTCAATTCTTTGAACTCGCATCTCATTATTTTTGTTTTGAGCATTTACGTCGTGTACTTTTTTTTTGTTGATTTGGAAGATTGTTGTGTGAAATAGGATTATAAGAGAAATGTTCAAGTTTGATATTATTTGGAATGTTGAATTGAGATGAGTTTTATTTTAAACGATTTTATTGTGTATGTTTGGTGTAAATGATTTTAAAATGTGTGTGAAATTGGATTGCAGGTTGAATAGTGGGTATATTGATTTAATTTGATTTTGTTGTTTGTGAGAAGAAATAAAAGGGAATTTATCACATGAACAGAAAAAGAGAAAAAAAAAAGTTGTAGTGTAGTTGTGAGATTGAGTTTGTTGTTGTTTTGAGTTGATAGATTTTTGGATTTTTAAGTGATGAATTTTTGTGTTTGTTTGATGATGAAGATGAAGTTTATGAAGACGGTGACAATGATGAAGAAGAAGACGTGGAAGAAGATGAAGAAATGTAAACTAAATTTAAATTTTTGGTCTTCTCGTTTTTTGGTTCTGATCCCTCTACAAATTTCATTTTTTTGGTTTTGGTCCCTCTCACTGTGTGACTCATCATCAAGTTTGCCACGACAGACACTGCCATGTCATCCTCTGTTTATCACATGTGCGTTTTTGTAACATAAGCTAATTAACGAGAGGGACGAAAATCAAAAGGTTAAAAACTTACATGGTTTGTTTTAGAAAGAAAAAAAATACAGTGACAAAAACCAAAATCACGCGAACTTATAGGGATCTTTTAAATATTTAAGCCTTAATTATTTGCTATTGATGTGCTGAATCATAAAGTAAAAATCATAGGTTACCAACCAAAATGAAGTAGGATTGAATTAATTAAAGAGAAATGATATTTGTACAACCATTTTTTAACTTTTTTGACAACTTTCATTTTCATACTCACATTATGCATTTACTTTCTCTCTCTATTGCTTTGATTTTTGTATCAATACCTCGTTTTCTTTGCAAATTTATGGTTGTCATAAAAGTTGTCATCTAAATAGTTGTTCAAATAACACAACTCTTAATTAAAGCAAGGGTCGGTAGAGTATTTTGAGTCGGGTTTGTGTCATCTTCATTTTTCAAAAGAAATTAAGAACTTTATTTATGAAAGACATAGACAAAAATGAAATATTTGTGGTGACCCATTTTTATATATATCAAGAATTACTTACACATGAATAGAAGACAACGGGCAACAAATTGTGCCGCTAGATCTTTTTGGATGACAAAATCAATCCTTGTAAACACAACATTCATGGACCTAGGAGACATGACATTGCTATGCATGACCCTTTGAACTCTATGTATAAGATCATCAACCTTTGGTGCTAGGAAACAGAAAGTGTCAAAAGCAAATGGTATAAAAACATGTTAATTGTCATAACACGCTTTTTCACGTTTGACCACTTTGCTTGACACAACTTTTAGGGTTGCTTGTCCTACCGTAAAAGTCTCGACCCCTGATCCAACAAGTGGTGAAACCCCAATCAAGTTCACACATGCATGTTTTCCTCCTACCCATCCATACACCATAACATATGCAGACCTAAGTGTCAATCTTCTATCTAATGGATAAGTCAGGAAGTTCACATGTGCCTCCTTCTTAACTGATACTCTCGCTCGCCTGAATATATCAAAAAGTACATCCATAACAAAGTCATGCATGTATTTAAAACCAGGAAGCTCCTTACGATGAACTGCATGCTCCCCAAAAGTATCAAGGCAAGCCTTATGACAAACAGGACACATGTAACGCCCTATTTTCTTATTTAATTATTTTTGGTTAAGTTTAGAGTCTTTTATATGACTTATATGAATTATGTTGATTTACGTTGATAAGTGATGTGTTGTTGTGTATTATTATTTTATTAAGTGGCTTTATTTTATTATTTAGTAGAATATGTTGGAAATTGGAATAAATAGACTTGAGGGGCTGGTTTGGATTTAGTTAGAAAATACGTGGATTTAGTTAGAAAATATGTTGAGAGTGTGAGATATAAAACCTAAGAGTCAGACACAAATTAGGTTTACAAGCTTTTGGAGAAAAAGAAGAGAACCAAGAGAAGAGAGAACCTGTAGAGTCTTGCAATCACCAATCTAAGGTAAGGGTGAGACTAATATTCTCTAATCTTAAGTGGTATAATTCTGAAACTGAATATAGCATGTAGTTTTGTTGTTGTTCATGTGAAATTGAGAATTAGGGTTTAAAACCAGAATTGATGATAGAACACGTAGCATAGAGAGCAATGTTTGCTCGCCACGGCGAACGAATGTGTAACAGAGAACAATGTTTGCTCGCCACGACGAGTAAGATCGCCCGCCACGGTGAGTAACCTAGTAGTGCTGTACCTTTTTCATGTTCTTGTGTTGTATTCATACATTTTTGTTTTGAATTAGCCTTTAGTGCATACCTGAAAGCTTTAGGTGATATTATCAGTTACTAAGATGGTTTGTTTGTCAAGAATGACATGATTTATGAATTGATATATGAATGTACACATTGATGGTCTATTATATGAATAACTTGTTGATGAAATATTACACGAAGGTATGTATATATGTTGATGATTATATGATGTTGCAATTAAATGATGAATATTTGTGGAGTCGTTGTTGTTGTTGATGTTGTTTGTTGTTATTGTCGTTGTCGTCGATGTCGTACGTTGTTGTTGATTAAGTTGTTGAGTCCATGCATACTCATAAAGTTGGGGGCTCATGCCCTGTTGAATGTTAATCATTCATATCACGTTGATTTGAGAGTCTATGCTTTACACGTTGATTTAGGAGTTGATGCTCCACACGTTGATTTTAGGAGTTTATGCTCCAGCGTTGCTTTAAGAGCCATTGCTCTACACGTTGAATTGAGAGCCTATGCTCTAACACGTTGATTGGTACCACATGCATACTGCATAGTCAAGTTTGTTGTTGTGTCGTTGCATTGTCGTTAATGTTGAGTCGTCGTCGTCGTTGTTGAATAGATGTTGTTGATTTAAATGCTAAGTAGAAATAAATGAAGCATATGTGAAACATTATTGATAATAAGTATATGTGAACTATTATTGTTGATAATTATTGTTGTTTAGGTTGTTAAATTCCGTTGATGAATTATATGCTTATTATTATTGAATGTGAAATCTCACCCCTTCTGTTTGAATGTTGCCTCTACGTGGGTAACGTGTAGATAACTAGGATTAGCTGCTGATGTGAGTTGACTTTTGTGCGTCGTCTTAGGGTCGCTCTGATATGTAACGGGATGGGGATTATTTGCTTGTTTTCCACTGTTGCGTATTAATTATGAATCATGTTGTTGAACCTTTCTGAATTAAGATTTTTGATTAAGTTGTTTACGTTGAGGCCGTAGTGCCGAAGTTGTTGAACTATGAATCTATTTTCCGCTGCGATGTCATTGAAATTTTGATAAGGTTGTTTTAATAAATAGTAACTTTACTCTATTTATATTTTAAATGTAGTGTGATATCCCGTTTTACGTTGAATACTCTGATTATTAGTATTATTTACATTGTTGGGAAAACGGGGTGTTACAACACACCTCATCAATAGAAAATAGTGGAATCATATGGCGATATTTAAGGATAGTATGAGACTCCGCTGGTGACATATGCTGACCTAACCAATCAATCGGGATATCTAGAAGAAAATCATGAGCATGTGCTGCTTGCAAACATCCTAAAACTACCTTATGTCTAGTGGTCATGTCAAACTTAACTTTCATATCTTGAACACTTTTACTAAAAAGAGCACTCGCCAAAAAAATTTGTCCCAAATTATATGTCGCTTTATAATACCAATGAAACATTATTGTTATTTTTCCTATTATATCCTTAACTATTTATTACTCTTTCTCTTCTTACAATTCTTTAATCTATCTTTCTCATACCATTTAATAAGGACAGTTTTATAAAACAACGCATAATATCTCTTGTCCATACAAAATTAATGATATTTCTTAATACGTGTGAAAGGGTCAAAGTGTCATATAATTTGGGACAAATGAAGAATTATCCAACAAAGAGCAACAATCCCCAACCAAGTTCTCCTCCCATACAAAAGCCTCATCCTCCATCTCCACTCATCTCCCTCGACCCCCTAACCTAACATCATCATCTTTGCCAATGAAATATATCTGTATTCACAAAAATATCAAAAAGCCTTCTAAATCTAACTCATAAAGGCCCTTCCTCCAACCATGGGTCGTTCCAAAAGAAAGTGCTTGTTTCCCAAAAGGTGCCCATCTCATTCTCATACCAACCACCCTCATGTACATCTACACCCTTTCTAATACCACATAAATCGTTTCACGAACACGACGCCTTTGAACCCCCACCCTTAATCTACCCCTGTATTTTGCCGCCAACACTTTATGTCATAATCCGCCCTTATCATCATATAGTCTCCAACACCATTTTTCTAGCAAACCACATTAAATTCCCTAATCTTCCGAACCTCCTACCTCCTTCTCATATCAAATTTTGTCCCAACATATCCAATTCATTTTGCAAATATCATCACCCCGTCCAAAAAAGAAAAGATTTAAAAAGAGATTATATTATAAAAAGATCCAATTAATTTTGCACCTAAAGTTTATCAGGATCAGCCACCATTTGCCAAGCAAGCTTATACAACATATAATCTTAATTTTGCATGACAAGACTTCGAAATCTGAGGCCACCATCTTGCTTTGGACGAAAAATTTGTCTATCATATATCAACAAAGATAGCAATCATTTTAGTATGAATCACATCCCTACGTACAATATGAAGATTAATTTTTTGAGTCGGATAAAATCACATAAGCGACAAATCTTTTCTTTAAAAATTCTAATGCTTAATTTTATGAACTTTTGAAACTACTGATTAATTTAAGAGGAATTCGAACATATCATGTCAACTAGGGGTGTTCGCGGTGCGGTTTAGTTCGGTTTTGAGGCTAAAAGTCATCCGAGCCGCAAGATTAAAACGTATGTGGTTTGGTTTGGTTCGGTTGACTTTTAAAAGCAAATCTGAATCAAACCAATGCGGTTTGGATTATCGGTTGGTGCGGTTTTTTTGAACATAATTTTTTTGTTTTCATTATTAAAATCAAATTGAAAAGCTAAACCATAACATATTTTCACCAATGTTTTAAATTTCATCCAACATTACAATTTTATTTTCATCCAACAATGTTCCCAACTACGTAAGAAATACAAAAGACTAAATTTTTATATCATTCTCTAAGTTTAAGTAGCACATAAATACATTTTTGAAAGAAAAACAAAGAAGAAACTTAACAAGAGAAAAAATATGTCATTTTATTAAAGTTTTCATTGAGTTTCTATGAGTATTGATCTATGTGATATATATTTAATTAGTGTTTTTCTTATATTGCAGTTTGGTTCGGTTGGTAAAATTAAAACCGCAAACCGAACCAAAACATGTGGTTGAGTAAAAAATGATTCGAATACATCCGAACCAAATACGATTTTTTACGGTTTCGGTTTGTATTGGTTCGGTTTGTGGTTTTTCTGTTGAATTGGTTCGGTTTTGACGCCCCTAATGTCAACTCAACACCTTTGAACTAGACATGTGTATTGTCTCTTAGCGAACCTTCAAGACCACAATCCAATTGAGGAAACTTTCTTTTTTTTGACAAAATAATTATAAACTTTCTTAAGAACAACATTAAAGAAAAAAGATTCTGATTTCTAAGAATGATAACAAGTGGTGGTTCTAAATATCCATCAACTGTGCATTGAGGACGTAGCCCAATTACAACTCGACACAACAAACCTTCATATTTAGAAAGAAACTGATTTAAAAACTCAATAACAATTCTTTCCCCTTAACTTTTTCTCACTATTATTGACTACGAACTTTACCTTCCAAAATAGGAGTTTTGCATTATTTCGAATAAAATAAAGATTGCATTATTTAGTGCATTTAAAGTAATTTTTCTAATATTGAGCATAGAGTTGCCTTTTTCTTGTTTACTGATCAAAATGTTCCCTGTTTCACTAATAGTGCCTACAAACAACAAAATAAAGTCCATCTTCTGTCTTGGATGGACCATACTCTGGCCAATCTAACATTTACTGCAATGTTATGCAATATCTCTGCATGCATGTAACTTGTTCCTACACAAACTTGTTCTTCTCCATATAAAATTTGTGGCTCCTAAATCACCAAGATCTATTAATAATGTAGTAATCTAGCAGTGTTTGACAGTTGTTCAAGGTCCAGTATGGAAGCCTATAACTATTTTTAAAGATTCTATTTATAAAGATGAGTTCATATAAAAATAAATAAGTTAACAAGAATAACTATATTAACTTCCTTAAAAAAAAGAGAATAACTATATTAACTCTTGATTAACTATTAACTAACTTTATCTCTTATAGACGTGTTTGGGTCTCAAGGACTGAGTAGGGTCAGGGAAAGCCTCATGACTCACAAAACCAAGATAGTTACATATATCTCCGTCAACGAGATCATTACATCAATAACAAGATTCAAGTGAAATTTGAGTTGAATTCTTACCATGTAGATCAACGCACTATAACTATAACTTTATAACGGGTTAAATGCATTCTCTTGATTCAGAAATGAGTTACAATTAGCAATGCTAGAAGTGTTCATATGGTCGGATTGATCCGATAAACCAATCAACCAATTTATAGTTATAAACAATATAACTCAATCATTTTTTCTATGCAAGGAGACTCGATCATTTTTTATATGCAAGGAGATCTCAACTAGGCTAACACTCAAGTCATAAGCATCATTTGCAGCATGTCCAAATATATTTAAATCAAATCAACAAAACAGCTACTTAAACCTATAGGCTATAACTAAAAAGAAGCAATCTATCTGCAATGATGATGGAATTCCTTTATATTAGAACCAAGTATGGTATCCCGCCAAAAATAAAATCTTGGGAACCAAAACTAAAGGAAGTCAATTTGTGTGCACAAACATTGCCCTCCATACATAAGAGACTTAACAAGCAAGGTTTTATTAGTTAATATGTTGTGAATTTGTAAATCAAATCACACCACTAAATTTAGATATGTGAAGTAAGTATCAATGACAGCCGATAATCAATCTATCTCGAGCAGCAACAACATGTCTAGATCTAATTTAGTAATCAAGTGTAAGACAAAACCACAATTGAAGCAAGAACAACAAGATAAAGAGGTTTCTTAAAAAAAACAAGATAAAGAGGGTAAAAGAACAACACCAAGAATTTGTTGACCTAATTCAGGCCAACAATGACCAACGTCTGAGGTAAGAGAACTCTCTAATCCACTATCAAAGAGTCATTACAAATAGTTACAAGAAATTAACTTCAACAAACTCTCCAAAAACAAGCCTGATTTCTATTTTTTTTCCCTCTTTTCCTTTGTTCTAGAGAGTTACAAAAGTGGCCAAAACATTTAGCTCTGAATGTTCTCCAAAAACATCACCTAAATTTCTCTCATTTGTCCTCTTACAAGTTACAACCACCCAATTGTTTTCACTTTCCAAGTTATTTCCCATGTTCCCCCACTTCTAGAATTTTTCGACATCAATCATTTCTTAAGAATTCCCTCTTTTGATTCTCCAAAATTAATATTTTTCTACCTTTTAAATTTCACCCAAAAACACTCAATCATTAGTCTCTAAGGTTCCTAAAAGTTCTCTCATTTAGTTTCATGAGATGAGATTACTCAAAAGATGAGATTACTCAAAAATAAATCAATAAGTAATGACCTTTTATACACTCCAATCAGTTTGTATCGTACTAGTCTTTGTGTCTCGCACAACCTGCTCTTCCGCCTAGCGAAGCTGGCAGAACCAAACACCTCTTGAAAAGACAAAGGCTTGCCAACTTTTAACATGAGATTACATGGCATATTAAAATAGTTAAGTTCATACGATCAATTCTAATTTATAAAGTTTGATTACTTAATATGGATGTGATATGACACAAATACATAAATATTGTAAAATTTTTAAATTTGAGAAATAGACTTTGATAACTTATAACTAATATATAACTAGCCTCAATTTGCAAAAGATACTTGTAACTAAAACAAAATTATAGAACGTTCCTTGAATTAATTTGTCAGAGCTCTTTTTTTTGTTACAGGTCGGTTTGTCTTATATTTTATTTAATAGTTATCGGTTAATATTATCAAGTAATTAAGTATGATCCAATTCATAGAAGAGTAAATTCGATTCAAAAAACTATAGTTCAATTTTACATAAAGGTAGTATCGGTTTGGAAGCATGTTATGTTGTACTAACAGTTTAGTTTTTTTTTGACGAACCAAACCATAAATAGTACTATCAATGTTTCATCCGCATGGTCATGGATCCCAAGTTTGAATACAAATATTGTTCCTTGCACGTGTACTTGAAGTATAAAATGCAATCTAACGTACACTAATAGTACACGACGCTTTCAATAGTGAAGGGTCTCTATCTATGTCCACGACAGCTACAGCCTATTAAGATGCTGTAAGTGTAAACCACAATAATTTGCATTGTATAAGAGATAAATAACCATTTTGACTATTGACTAGGTAAGACGTTATGTATCGAAATTTTCAAATATATTTACAATTGTTTTTTTTAGTTATTTTAGTCATTGAATCAATTTTTAGAGTGTCAATTTATGTTGTGTTTGGGGCCAGGTTAGGACCGGTTCAAACGCACGAAATCTCAACTCTCCAAGTTGAAGCTTTTGCGTTTCATGATAAATATTACATTGGTAATTGTGATAGACTTGTGTTTGATGGAAAAACACGTCAAACCAAACACATATTTAGTGATCAAGTAAAACAAAACACTAACAAAAGATACGCTTAAAATATTTATAATTTCAATACATTCATGGACTATATAAAGCACGATCACACGTTAAAAACCGAGATTGCCACTATCTTGTTTCCATATGAGGACAATAGCATCGTCCCAAATCTCAATTCTTCCTCAAAAGTTTATGCAAGACTCAGTGGAAACACATAACATGTCGCAGTGGTGACATCACAAACTCACCAAATAAAATTATTCAGCCCCCACACTCAATAGTGCCGTACTCCCTTTTTTTCTCAATCAAATCATTATTTAAGAACTTGCATTTCTATTCTCATATACCACAAAACCATTTCAATCTTAAAGAATCGTTAGTATGACCTTCTTTAAGGAGAGCAGTGACAATGAGAAAGCCTCAATCAATAAACAAAATCTTGATGATGATGAATCACAACATAGTATAGGAGAATGGTTGAGTTTAGGAACCAAAGGAAACATGCCTCTAAACCAAGATTCTCAATCATCAAAACCTCTTCACAACAAAAAGACATACTCATGCAACTTCTGCATGAGAAAGTTTTACAATTCACAAGCCTTAGGGGGTCACCAAAATGCACACAAAAGGGAAAGAGAAGCAGCTAGAAGTTACCAATTATCTCAAAATTCATTGGCAGCTCGGTCACTAGGAATCCAGCCTCATTCTCTTGTGCACAAGCCAAACAGAGAAAGAGCTGCTACTATGGTGGAAGCTCGATTAAATAATGATGCCAATCCTTTTATTGGAATGACATTGACACCCCATGTATGGCATGGAAGCTTTCGAATGCAAGAATCAGATAAACATAAGCTTAACTTAGATCTTCGGCTTTGATTTTGATGCATTTGCTCCTATTTCAAAGTCCTCATTTACACTAGTGCTTTGTTTTCAATTTTCTTATGATAAATAAAAGTTGCTTGCAAATTGTTTTAAATTGGGAGAGGTAATAATGTTTTCAATATAAAGACTTTTGAACTCTTCGCAATGGCGTCACATTGGCTAAATTATTTTCAGATTTTGCTACAATATAAAGTTTGCAACGTAATTGTAACTGCAACTCCTTGTCGCAATTCAAAATCATGGTGTGGTTACATTGCAATCCCTAAAATACTGTAGAGAACTTCAGTTAAATGTAGTTGATGCAACCTCAATCACAAACATGTTGTGGTTGCAGAAACATCAAAATCATGGATTCAATAACAGTGTAGTTGTATTGTATCAAGGATAAACCACAAGAAAATAACCTCAAAATTTGCTTTTTTGTTAATTTCAATGCTATGTCTTCTGAAAGACTCATTAAATGGAACAAGGTTCTGTATAAATTGGAAACATTGGTCCAACATGGACCAAGATGATAGAAACCATAGATATACTATTAAAATATTATTTGGACGGATATATACACTCTTGGGTACTGGTTTTTCAAGTTTCATGTGCAATAAGTGTAGGTAGAAATCTCCATACATGATCATAACTACTTAAAAAAATAAAAAATCATAGCTACTGATTTTTTTTCAGGAAAACAAAATAGGCGGTAGGTTTTCTACTAGTAAAGTAATTAAGGAAATCATGCAACCTCAAAAAAAATTCCATAATTTTCTTAATTAAAAATGAAATATTTTTATAATTAATTTTACTAAATTAAAAAAACCTCAAACTGTGCCAACAAAATTTCTCAAATTAGAGTTATGTTCTTTAAATTAAATCTTTTGGTTTCCTATTCGTTCGCATAATTTAAAATATGCTTAATTACTGATGTGTGGTCCCTTAAGTTATTTGTTGGTTACATTTTAGTCTCATAAGTTATTAACGTTACAATTTGGTCTCTTTAAGTCATCTTCCGTCAACCAAATAAATCTCCACCGTCAAAACCGTTAACCCAATGTCTAAAGTGGATACACATTACAAGTTGTCACGTCATCGTTCACATGTGCCTATTTAACGTTTTGACTAACATATACTAACTTAAGGGACAAAATTGTAACGTTAATAACTTATGAAACTAAAATGTAACCAACAAATAACTTAAGGGAGCAAATAATTAATTAAGCCTTTAAAATATTTGAAAAATAAATACAAACACCAAATTAATCCAAAAGCACGGCTAAACTAGATCTCTGCCAATCTCTTCCTCATTCAACAAACCCCAAAATACTTAACAATTAGAGTTAACGTGAATTTTTTACCAAAGATTTAATGAGAATTATGTTTCAGCTAATTAATATCAACCCTCGACCCCTTATAAAATCTCAACGGTAATAATATATTAAGGGCATGTTTGATTAATCAGATATTTGAGTTTATAATTTATAGTTATATGTTCGAATGACTATAGAAAATTCGATTGATAACTGACATTTTCTCACAAGTTTATAACTTATTTTTATGAATTCATACGTTAATACTAATGTTTTATAAACTAATTCAAATAGTTTACGGCTTAAAGCGTATAGCTTATCACTTTTTATATCTATTTTATCCTTATATTTTTGTGATAGAAATCAACTTTAGTGATCATCTTCTTAATAAATATGTAAAACTCAAAATAAACGTCTAATTTAAGAGGGAGAAATATTACTTTAAAAAGATACATGGTGATACTATTATGATTTCTATGTACCTTGAGAGTGTACTATTTAACCGGAACAAACCTCCAATACCAGGTGACTTTGATTGGTCCACCATGAACCAAAACCTTTATATATTGGTCCAACCTAAACGTACCATGGAACAGTAGTAATCATTCTTGCATCATTTTTAACGTTGATGGTAGTCTATGAAGCCCGGATATTCCAAAACAGAGACGTACCCATATTGATACTGATACTCCACGGATACGTACCCACGAAGTATCAGAATTAATTATTTTTATTTTTAATAAATATTTTAGCGGATACTTATGCGAATCTCCACAGATACACAAGGATACTTCTAAGATACTTCACATATGTGTATCCTAGAAAAAGATTAAAAGTAAAAAAGTGAGACAATGTGGTAAAAATTCATTATAGATGTATATGATTCAATTTTAGATATGCATCAATAGAATTGTTTCTCAATGAAACACTTAAAATTAATCTTCTTTTTTTTTTTGAAAGTTTTGTTGATGAACGTGGCAAAAGATGTGATTCAGTTAATCAACATTAGATAAAATTTGTGTTGAGTTCTTTTAATGATGTTTCTCTCGATATTCCAACATATGAAAATGTAATATGGTTTATAAGAAAACTTTCAAAAAAAAAGTTATTTTGATCACATGTATTATTTTTTTTAAAAACTGTAACTTTTATATTAATACAATAATGAAGAGTAATCAGTGTTAATTTTCTTCAAGTATTTTACTTACATATAAGTTTTATTATAAATTTTTGTTAACGTATCCTAACTGTATCGTATCCTAAATTTAAAAAAATCTGTGTATCCGTGTACCCGTACCCGTATCACGAGCTTCATAGATGGTAGTTGTCTAGGCTTGCCATATAGAGCTGGCTACAGTGGGGTTATTAGAAATAGTGTAGGTTATTAATTATTGGGTTTTTCAGGCTATATTCAAGGATTTTATGACATCCTTCATGTCGAGTTATTTGCTATTTATCAAGGTTGTTATAAAAAAAACGGGGATTGAAGAACTTGTTTGATATTCTAATTCTCTTCAATGTATTAACTCCATCAAATTCCCAACTTCTAAGTTTCATGTTTATGTCATTTTAATTCAAGACGTCAAGGACTTTATTGAGCAAAGTAGCATTATATTCTGTCACACTCTCAGATAGAGAAATCAATGTGCGTGAATAATGAAGATTGTGTCTCCCTTACGGATGATTTCTTGCATCTTCTGAAGATGGACGCGGCTGAAGCTTTCTTTTCTAAAAATAGTTTGTGTTTGTTTTCCCTTCAATTTATCTTTTTTCCATGGTTGTTTCATTTATCACTGTAACCAAAAAAACAAAACACAAGAAAATAAAAAATAAAGACTAAATTCCTTTAAAAAAAATTAAAGACTAATTGTTTCCTTGTAGTTATGTTGAATTACATATATTTATTTTAGGGGTGGCAAAATAGATGAATATTGATATGAATTGTAACAGATGGATTAAAACAATTCATTAATCCATTAACAACCACTAAAAAATCTCGTAAAATATTCAATCTAATTCATCAATTATACATCCAATCTATCAATTACAACATTTTCAATGGATGGATATTCATCCAATTCATCAGTCACAATATATTTTTTGTTTTTCTAATTTTTAACTTTTTTGTTTTTTCTTTCTTTTAATGGGCTCAATGCAGATTTTTTCTTTCTTTTACTGAATTCGGTCTAAATAGATTTTAGGGAATTACTTTTTCCATCCTATGGTCTTCTCCCGCATCCTGTAAAATTTTCAAAAATGCCCTTGAGAATTCCGGATTTTAAAATCCGGATTCATGTTTACTATTTCGGATTTTATAATCCGGACAATTCTTATGTATAATCAGCCATCAGACTCTCACATTTCAGCAGTTTTGAGTTTTGCTTTTAAAAACAACAAAAAAATTAAGTAAAAAATTCTAAAAACCTGTAAATAAAATCATAAAAATATAAAAATAGCACCAAAAAATTCTAAAAATCAAATAAAACTAATGCAAATTTTTTCGGATTTCTCTGAGAATATGAAAAATTAAAAAAAAAACTGAAAAATGGGTCTAAACGATGGAATTTTGGATTTTGAGGGGCGGAGACCCGTAAGAAGTCCCTTCTACGGGAGTCATGGTCCTTAAATTTTTTCTGATTTTCTGGGAAGTTTCGGAGCAATCCGATCAAGTATCCCGAAAACCTGATTTTTGACTAAGAACAGGTAACAATGACCCAAAACAGAAGGATGAGAGTTAAGAAGATTAATATTGTCCCTAAAATTATTATCCATGTTACAAACCTGTTTATAATTTGTGCTGATACAGTTCGGATTATATAATCCGACTATTTTACCTTGAAAAAGGGTTTAGGGGGTTTCCGGATTATGTAATCCGGGGTTTCCGGATTATGTAATCCGGAAACATCATGTAACGCGCCCTATTTTTTGAAGTTTCCGGATTACAAAATCCGGAAAAATCCGTTACTCATTTTTTCACCCTTTAACAAAAGAAAACACCATT
>Ga0228711_1008614_pt1 | contig 14208 bp, 9 predicted proteins | sample MedpolnodulmetaG_2_FD_177996 | JGI IMG/M metagenome (GOLD analysis project Ga0228711, IMG submission 177996) | Root nodule microbial communities from Medicago polymorpha collected in Santa Monica, California, United States - brown nodules | ecosystem: Host-associated > Plants > Roots > Nodule...
GATCAACAGGTTGTTTTAGCAAGCTTGTAGCCGGATGGATATTTCAGCAAGAGCTCGTTCGTACCCGCTGCAGGATGTCTTGGACTTTAAGGATGTATTTTATATACTTTGGACGTGTAGTATTGTGTTGTTGTTTGTACGAACGCGTGTTGTTGTATAAAATATTCATTCGTAGAATTTATGTTGTAAATTTTAATGCATCCAGTACTAAAGATAATGCACATGCTAAACTTTCTAGATACGTTTAGTATGGGTATTACATAGATCCTATTATATATGGAAACAATTCAGAAAATTAGAACCTATTATGTTATTTTTGGTGCAAGAGAGGACAAAATTCCAGTTACAAAACATAATTTTGTTTGCAAAAAATTAGACCTTATTCTTTTTTTTTTAATGCAATTTTGATACCCCTATTTTCAGACAAAATGCAATTTACAGACAAAATTTGCGATAATGCAATTTACAAAACGCAATTTCGAAAATTAGACCCTATTCTGTTTTCTTCATCTGCAAATTGTATAATCGTTTTGTCTGTTTTCTAATTCATTTTAGAAATACTTGGTATTAAGAGTTAAATAAGTTCATGTTAATTTATAATTCACCGTCAAACAATATAATATTGTACATTAACCACTCCAAAAAGTTAAAAACTATTTTAACATCTAACCGTATACCCCTACCCTTTTAATGTTTTTAGAATTAATATCACCATACTCATTTTTCTAGAGTTATTCAAATTTTACTTCCTTAGCAAGTAAACAAAAATATTTCCCAAACCCTTTCTTCTCCGATGGTTCCTTCCCAAACTTCTTCGCCCAAAGAATTCTCTATCATCTACTTCTGGATTTACTTTTCCCTCAACCTAACCAATCACGTCTTCAGAGGGTTGTGAATTGGTGGAGACTTAGACCTTGGAGTTGTTCTTAGAAGGTACCTGGAATGGGTCTTATTTTTGTTCATGAATGGTTCTTTTCCCTTAACGTTATGTTGTCTAGTCTACAACTGGGTTGCCATTCTAGTATACAACTGTGTACTACTCTCTATGTTAAAATCCACCATCATCCAAACTAAAAATGAATGCATTCCCACATTTGAATAAAATTTGGTCAAGAGTTAGGGATCCTCCTTTATTTCAAAAGTAATAGACAGCTTCATTATAAAGATGTTTAAGGGTATAAAGATGAAGTAGATCTTCCTCCCTCTTTTTCTCTGGCCTTTCGCTCTATGCTTGAATTTACTGCAAAATGTGTTGGAAACGATGTAAGTACAAAAAAATCATTATTTACCTTATCATATTTATATGAATTGGAGTTTTTTCATTTAGTTTCTTGTAAACTAAGTTAATAAGGGCCCTAAAATGTATACATAAATTAATGTCACACTTATCATTAAGCCACGAGACTCTCCCAATCAAGTAACAATCTAGTGTTTTGTGTTGGTTCCTTATCATATGCTAAAGTCCAAACTATTTTTGCATGCATGTGGTTTTTGCCACGGAAAGGAAATCTATAGGTTAAGTTAATGTGCTTCATTAAATATTATTAGAAGAATGATGCCACCAAAAAGGAAAGGGATGTCATTAGTCAATACGGTAAAGTGAAATTCGTTATGGACATCGGCTAATAAAGGGCATGACAATATTATAAGTCTCACATTTAGTAGATAAATTCAACGTGGTACTTAAACTAGAGGTAAACTATCCTGCCTAACAATCGTAAAGTCAAAATATTGTTCTTCATATTTAGTCACACATATAGTTGCTTGCGCTAGTGTGTAACAGACTCCTAACTTTGTGATATTCTTTTGGGTGGTTCCTTTTCAGCACACCTTGTGCGGGTTGAGCCACTCTTGTTGAGTTATATTTCATTTTGACTTTTTCAAAAAAAAAAAAATTTACATATATGGTTGCTTGCGCTAGTGTCAAGGTAAACTGAATTTTTATCTTCCTTAATTGCTTCCATGTGCTAAAAGCATGATTTCCAATATCTTATCGTCTTATACTACGTAGTTAGTCTCATTCTCGACTCCGTTCATGAAAAATCTACATTATGTAGAATAGTGGGCAAATTTCAAACAACTTTAACATTGAACTTGAGATTTCTAATTTGAGTGTCCTCTTCGACGTTCACTAATTGAGATTTCTAATTTATTTTAATTGTTTCTGGTGAAATTTGAAGTTTTTCCACCTTTGCCACATCCATATTGTCCTTGGCCACGACCTCCACCTCGTCCTCTATCTTTGGTGGATTCTCTTATGTCCTTGATTTTTTTTATTCTCATTTATTTTCATCTTGAAAAGATTCTCTCTCATCTCTTTCTTCTTCTCATGCTTCTCATCACAGGTTTCAATTATTCTTGAAGCTGTTATATTATCATCGTCTATAATTTTTTGGTTTCTCAATTGTCACAACAATATGCTAAAATTTTGAAACTAGTTAGAGGAGTATCTTCTTCATAATTATACATCTTCTATCTTCTTTGAGTTTCTTTTTAATTGATTTGAAACGACGATAAAAGATTATGACTCTCGAAAAATATTCATAAATAGATTAAGAATCTTAAATATGCAAGGATTCTAACTTACCTCGTAGGTTTTGGAAAAGTATGTTCTTTACTTTTTGTTCTATGTCAAATGAGGTTTAAAAATACTCTCAAGCCTCCTTAGTGGATGTTGCATTTGAAATCCTCTCAAACTCGTCTTCTTTCAATGTTGGTATATTGGGAATGCAACTTTCTTGTCTCTCTTTCTTGAATCCTTAAAAATTTCTCTCTGTGCTTGAGCTAGAAAATCCTCTTCCTTTGATTCCCTTGATTCCATATAATATTTTTCAACGATATCCAAACATAGTTTTCTCCAAGAAGAGCCTTCAATTTCATACTCCAATTACTACATGTGTTTGTTCCTCTTTAAAAGTGAAACTAGGAAGGGCGCTTCTCCTTTTATTACCATGATTATGAAATGATTTCTGATCAGATCCTAAGTGTTTATGTCATTTTGTTGAAAAATGTGAAAGTTTTAGAAAAACTTAGAGGAATTGAGCAAGAAGAATACTTTGTTCTGTTGCTTACTTGCTAGGTTTTTACTTGATTACTAACTTACTAGCTTGATTTAAAAATGACAACCCTACGAATTTTATACGCTCCAAGGTTGAATTCTACACACATTATGATAATATTTTTCACACTTTAAAGGAAAGTTCTATGCCCTTCTCTCCACTACTTATATTTCATACCATGTCTCTACGCACACATCATGATTATATTCATCTAATTCTAGATTATCTAATCCAGGATAATAAATAAGAAGTAGTTAAAGATCACGAGTAATCTAGAAAAATAACATTGATAAATATAAAATATTAATTATTGAAATCCAACAATATGAAAACATTAATTAAGTTTAATGACAAGAATATTTTCATCAAGTCTAGAAGAAACATTGTTTTTCAGAACCAAAACCATCCATGATAAGCAACAAGGTTTATAGAGAAACCATACAATCATCTCTAAATCCTCCAGGCAACAAAATTCAAGCCTAAGAAAATATCATGGAAAATACCGAGATGTCCCAGATTCAAATGGTGATGGCATCTTGGGAATATATTTTCTTGCCCAAACATGTTTCCCATTAATGGAGAACTTCACTATTGGCTTATATTCAAGAAAATGGTCAATTACATCTATAGCTTCTAGGCGAACAACAAGACGTGCATACATCGATTGCTCTGGTGAATTAGCTTTTTGCATGATAAGCCTATCGATGATGTATCCAAATTTTCTATTTCGACAACAAAAACAACATAAGAAAAATTAGGGTGAAGATATCAGGATTATGAATATGAGAAAAATATGTACAATAAAATGAAAGAGTTATTTAATTATCGTAAGGTGTGATGTCAAATGTTAATTATACATATATAAATCAAATTCTATTACATTTTTTTTCTATTATTTTAAGAAAAAATTATATTGCCGAGGCATCACCTGAAACATAAGGCATCATAACTACGTTGATACCACATAAATAGCATTAATCACAATTTTTTGCACTTTAATTTTTTTTTTATAATAAATGTATTTTTATGTTAAATTTTTGTACTTCTCGATGATTAATAGTTGTCAGGAGTATCAATATATTTAGGATGTCTAACAACACTATTACTATGATGCAAGTCCATTCTCTAAACGGTGTGGTGAACCTTTAATTGACCTTACATATAGGGGATAAACAATTCATCTAATTTATATTTATGTGTGTATATGTTAATAATTAAGTAATGCAATTTTTTTTTTTACAACAAATTGAAATATTTCATATTATATAAGAGAATACATTTATATAAATCTATACAATTAATTAATTACAAATATATATTTTAACACTATAATTTCAACTTAAATAACCAATAAAATAAACATTATTTTCTTTACTAGCACAAACTTTTACCAACAACTCATAGTTAAAAATAAAAAGTAACAATAGTAGTATTCAAATTCAAAACCAAGTGAGGAAAAAAAATTTGATATAAGAAATAATGTACATGACTATGGACGTAAATGAATATATAAAATCATAAAATTGGTACCTGGTAATGAACTCTCTAAGTTCACTCTCATAGATAGGATAACCTTTAGAAAATGTCATGAAAATGGTCCTATCATCAATTGGTTGCTTGATCTCATTCCACTTATCATCATAAGCATAAATATCATCCAAATTTAAATTGGCCAATATTTCGCTAACATCTGGTTGAATTTGTTGTGGCACCATTCCAATATTGTTGGGATAAGAATACAACATTTGTTGTTGCATCTGAATAGGAATATTTGCAGCCCCGTAAAAATTTGCAAGATATAACTCTTGCTCCTTCATAGCCATAGCATGTTGAACTTGTTCAATAATATCCTCAAAAGCTATTACACACACATCATTGATTAACTTAGTGACATCATTGATCACTTCGAGGCGTTTTTTATGGAAAAACTCAAGTGACAAATTGCGGCTCATGATGTGTTGAATCAATGGCAAATTTGATTGTCCTACAAAAGTGTTAGGGTAATGAGAACTTTCAATGCAATTCAGGATGACAACAACCTCATCAGCAAGGTTGCTTAGCATAACGTTTGGCCAACTTTGAAGAATCTCTTCTACTAAATTATAGTTTTTTGACTTCTTCTCAATCCACATTAAAAAAGCCATTACATTTAATGATTGAGCGGTATCACGACCAAGCTGTACAACCATTCGAGAGAAAAGTTTCCGATCAACACTGTGGAATAGGATGAACTCTTCTTTGGTGACAGTCACGATGAAACTTTGGTTTGGATTTGGAAGAATGGATGGTAGAATGGAAGACATTGTTAGCTGATTATTTTTTTTATTTTTTTTTATGAATAGCTAATGATGAATATGATGATGAAGATTATTAGATATTATTTATAAAGTTGTGTTATTATTGAAATAATATTATTCTCTTTTGACTGTCTTTAAATGATATATATATTTTTTATTTTGACCAATACTTTTTAAAAACTAAACAATGACTATTTTCTATTTATAAAAATATTTAAAAACTAATTTTTTAGGAACAATCAACTTTTTTTTTTTTGTAATAATGGTAACAATTTTTTAAGTATGGATTTATTGTAAAAGATATTATTATAAAGTTGCTGTATTATTAAATGATATTATTCTCTTTTGACTGTCTTTAACAGAAAAAAAAATGTTATTTTGACTAATACTTTTTAAAATCACCATTTTTTATTTATAAAAATATTTAAAAGTTAATTTTTTAGGAATAATTAACTTTTTTGTGTAATAATTGTAACATTTTTCCAACTATGGAGTTATTGAAAAATATATTAAATTTTCTTTTTGTGGTTGTATTTGCATTGTAAGATATGTATTAAAATTACTCCTTTTTCCATTTGATATAATTTTTTTTTCATTTAATATTTTCCTATCTGTGTTATTAATTCAAATTTCATTTGATATGTTTTCTTTATTTAGAGGTTAGTCTTGAATCTATTATTATTATTATTATTATTATTATTATTATTATTATTATTATTATTATTATTTACTACTACTACAAGTACTATTATTATTATTATTAAGAACTAGTGAAAAGATGGGCACTCGTCTGCCCGTCTTTTCGCTCTTTTTATTACGCTAACATTTAAAAATTATGAACAGTGTTTTTTATGAAATTTTGATTTTGAAAAATTTAGGAGAATTGGAAATGTCGCAAAAAACGATCTGCTAGGTTTTCCTAGCATGAGCACCGCTCTCCTTTTCTCAATCAATTTCACCCAATTGAAAGAGTTTGCCGCCAATCTCCATATCTTTCTCATTTGATTCTTATTCTAGGTTGTTGTGTTATTCCATAGATTGTTGTGTTATTCCTTTCACATAAAGTTTTAAATTGGATTTTTTGCTATTCCAATTGGCTGCACGTGATTCTTGTACCAATTGCATTCAATTTTCTTGATCGATTGATCACTCACGGTTTGTTGTAGCTTTGCTTGTCTTGCCATGTTTGATTGGCAGGCAGAGTTTGCGATTCCGGTCACCTCTACAACATATGTGCCGCCACCGTTTCACTCATTTGCAATGACTGTTTCTTCCATGCCTCTTGCAAATGCAACACATTCTATTGTTGCACCGGCTGCCACTTCGAAACCGTTGTTTGCACAGGCCCTCCTAGGCCCTCAGGTACAATTTTCTGACCCACTTCCAGCACCATCAATTCGTGGGAAACACATGTAAGATTAACCTTCGGGTTAGGCTAGTTTTGAACAAGGGTGACAAACCTTATGCTTCCAAGGATATAGTTGCGAAGCTACAAAAATTTAGAAAATTAGTGGGCAGTGGCGTATGCTTTCAATAGGGCGGGGGTTTTATGAATTTTCATTGCTTCTCATGATGATTTGCGCACTGTCTAGGCAGAATGTACAATCAATTTGAAGCTGCATGAAAGTGATTCGGTTATTTGAATGGACAAAGGACTTTAACATTCACACACAACAGCAAACACATACACATGTTTGGATTCGACTGTGGGAATTACCACAAGAATATTGGATGGAGAGAACTTTGTATGAGATTGTAGAGGCTATTGGGACTCCGTTGATCATTGATAACATTACTAAGAATAAACTATTTGGACACTATGCCAGGGTATTAGTGGATTTGGATCTTTCCAAGGACATTTTCTATGAGGTATGGTTGAACGGGAGGGTTTCGCATTACCCGTAGCAATTGAATATGAGGGGCTGCCAGAGTTTTGCACCCATTGTAAGAGCATTGGCCATAATGTAACATCTTGTCAATGGTTACATCCGAGAAAAGAAGACAAAGGTGCGCATCCGGTTGATAAGGGTAAGAAACCAGTTAACTCGCAGAGACAGAAGCAAGGGTGGAAACCACGAGATAATCCAGAAGGTATTGGTTCCTCTAAGGCTTTTGAAGTTGCGACATCCAACCAGCAAAAAGATGCACACACAGAGAACCCTCAAACAACACACACCTCCACAGATTTGGCTTCAGACACCTTCAGCTTTGATGTGCAACATGTGACCGAGGATATTCCTCAGGTGCTTTGTCGACTAGTCCGGTGTTGGAACAGGTTCCTTAAGTAGCGCATCTTGACTTGCATTCGGATGTGGTGGAACAGTCAAGTCCGGAATCACAGGAGATGGTGGTTCCCCGGCTTCCCGATGCGACTGTTTCGGTCTCATCCTTAGTTGCGCATGTAGGTGTGCATGATTTTTCTGTTGACTTGGTTTCCTCCGCTTGTGCTAGGGAGGAGTCACATGTTCAGAAATTTGTAGCACAAGATGACATGCAATCTAGCCCTCCAGTTTTTCCATTGTTAAGTGATTTAGAGAGGCTGGAACAAAATGACTCTCCGTCTATTGTGACACAGGTCATGGGTCCATATGCAGATGGTAACATGGTTTTAGATGTGTATGAGAACACACACAACAGTCCGAGAATACATCACGACTTGGAATTATGGCGTCGTATTAGTGAATATGATGCAAAAGAAGCCGAGATGCCATTCACACCGGTTTTATCTAAGAAGCAGATAAAACGGGTTAAGAAACAATTTTAGGTTGGGTAGCCGCCATACCGAACCCGTTTTAGGGGGGATCGTTCTCCATCTACTTAGGAGATTGTTGTTGACTGTTTTTTGTTTTTTTTTCTTTCTACATATTTTTCATTTTTTTGAATAAAATTTTATTTGAGCTTGGCGGCAGAGGATGGGGGTTCTTTGATATGCCAACCTAGTTGAGATGTCGTTGCTTCCCCTTGATGCATGTCCTTGCTCATGGCTTAGTAAAAAAAAACTAAAAATATAAATGTTTGTTGTTTTCAAATTATAACAAACCAAACTAACCATGATTATCTATTTCAATGACACCAACAATATAACAAAAAAAAAATCTAAATTATTATTATTTTGATGACACCAACAACGATTTTTATTATAGAAAAATTTGTTTAAGGTTATAATTGGGATAGTGAAAACATAAGTATAGATGAATATATCTATACTTACTTTCATTATGTCCGGATTTATATACTCATATCGTGTTTGTTAAACTTTTATTTTAATATTTAAATTTACTCTTATTTATTTATTTATTATATGTGTTATTTGTATTGATAGTTGATCATATTTTTGGAAAGAGAAAATATCAGCCAAAACGAGCCAAAACATGTTATTTTCTTTATATATAGTATATATATGCTAAAAACATAAAATAGACAAATATAATATATTTATAATTATTGTTAATAAAAATAATAATTAGAAAATATAAATATTTTATGTTTTGGTCAAAAAAGTATTTTTCTTTTATGATGTAAATAGATTAAAATATTCTTAAAAAAAATTATATAAATGGTAATCTTTTAAAATATAAATACAATGTATTCAACATGGAGGGCAAACCATTTTTCTTAAGTTTTTTCTACTTATAAAAGTTAAAATAATTGTATTAGAAAAATCAGGAGGGGGCCTTTACTCAATTACATGCGAGGGGGTTTAAACAAAGGGATGCCTAAATTATCCCTATACAAAAAAGGCAAGATAACTGATATGTCATTTGTTTAATTTTTTATCTTAGATTTTAGTTATTGGATGTAATTCATATTCATGGTTTTGTTATTCAACCTCCGTTATTTCAAATTCTTTGACTTTGGTCTTTTGTGAATTCTAATAATTGAAAAAGGCAGATGTATTATTTTGAGTTAACAAAAATATATACTTATTAGAAATTTTAAAATGATGTGATGCTTTATAATTCAGCCATTTTTTTCCGTAAAATAATTACCCCAAAATCTCCTAGTCCTTCAACAAACCTGCAAAATTGTAAGATAATTTATCCATTCCCTATACTTTCAAGGTTAAAGCACAAACCCCTTATTTGTTTTCCTTACCATCTATCTCATGTAAAAAATCTATTGGTCCTTCAAAAAACCTGCAAAATTGCAAGCAATTCACTACATTCCCTATACTTTTAAGGTTAAAGCACATACCCCTTATTTGTTTTCCTTACCATCTATCTCATGTTAAAGATTCCCTTTTCATCGTCTTTCTTTTTCTAAATTATTTTCTTTATTCTGATGAAATAAAGAACAATCACAGAGGAATGACATTCATCATATTAAAAACGCTACACTAAAGATAATGCAATTAATTTCTAAAATCCAATGAATTGATCTGCAGTTAAACCTTGCTTGGTTTCTAAAATACCAATTTGTGTGGATAATGTTTATGAATGAATTTCAATAACAACTATACATTATTTTCTAAGGTTAGTCACATATAATCCATCTATACATGTCCTGCAAATATCGGAATTGAAATGTGAGGTCAAACACAAAAGTAACTAGTGCCAAAATTTGAAAGAAAATGGGTATTCCAACTATAAGTTAAAGGGTCTTGCTAACCAGTGTCTTAAGGGTAATGGTTAAGGATTCCGTTAGTAGAAACTTTGTCTTGGAAACATAAGTCTTTACTTTTTTCTTATCAATAATTACACATTTTTTCGATGCAAACTTACTTATTTTAATACTTTAACTAATGTCCCAAAGGCAATGGTTAACCTATTCTCCTAAGTTAAAAGAGTGTCCACATTTTTTAAGCAAGGAGAAACACAAATGGAATATTTCATCCCTTCTCCATGAGTTTTTCACCCGTTAGGACTTTATCATGCATGAATCTTCATGTGAGCATAGATTTTGGAAAGAGGTATATCCTTGCACCAAATTGTATTGACCTAGTGCAAGGTTGGTGATTAGTGCTTCATGAAAGTGTATTCTTCTTTAAGAGAAAGATCACCGAAAGTTGTGATATGCCAAATCAACTAGTCTTCTATATTATTAACAAAGAATTACTCAAGAGGTACAAAAACAGGTATAAACGGGGACCAGACCCATGCATCACAACCAAAGTAATAAAGAAATACAATCAAAGGAGTAGATTTAAAATTACACAATGACCCAAGCCAAGAAGAAATACATTCAAAGGACTAAATTTTAAATTACATTAAATGAGTATGTTTCAAATTACAATTTACAAACATAGATAATTAGGTAAATTCTCCCGGTACTTAGTCATCTTCTTAAGAAACTCAAACATGCTATCTTCACGGATCTCATCCAACCACAATGAGCATCTATTTCATTGAAGCAAAGACATCTAGGAACTACATCTCCTCCCACGACCTCTATTTCATTGTGTTGGTCACTCTTCATATGAGCTTGAAGGATAACAACCGTTGGATCATTCTGTTTTCCTTTCCTCTCATCGGAGTCATATATTCCGGGGCCCCAACCCCCCCATCGGCATGCACAATGACCCCTGGGTCAGGTATGTTCATTATGATCTGCCACATACACATTGGTAGGCCATTTAAATGTTGTATATAGATACATACATCTGCACACACGCGGACATAAAAATATTTTTTGTATGCATAAAAGGTGACAAGATATAAATAAGTGTTGTTATATATTGACTTAGCGGTGCTATTTAGTACAAAATACTCGTAATAAAAAACAATGGCATGTATGTCGATCTGTTGCATAGCAAAATATGAACAACCCGCTAAATTCTATGATTTGCGATTGACAACACTGATTTTATACATCGATGGTCAACATAATATTAGCTAATAGTTAATCTTGGTTATTGTATATTCATCCATCAATGCATATATCAATCTATCTGGTTTGATTCTTTTGGATATGATGTACATCTAAGCATTGGCCTAATTTAAGATGGCCATTGAATGTAAAGGAAAAAATGGATTCCGAAGCTTATGGAATGCTACATGAATTATTTTTGACACCACCCAATGGCAACATGTAGATCATCAAGCCTTTGATTTATTCATAGGATGACATTTTGCCTCAATACAACGGTGTTTCAAAGAAAAGGGTTTGATTTTCTAAATCAAATAACATTTCTATATACTAATACAAGAAGCTTATTATACTAAGTAATATTGTTATGATTATTGCAAACAAACAGGCGAGCCTTGAGGTACTGAGAAGGAAGAATGTGTTGCTTCAATTTTCAGGCCTTGAGTTCTCAACCGACGAGCTTCTAATACTCGAACAAATCTATAATGAATCAAAGGCGCACGCACCAAGACAAGACAATACATATGAACTAGTGTGGATCCCCATTGTGAATCAAACATCTGAATGGACAGACCAAAAACAAATGCAATTTGAGAATCAAAGAGAACGTATGGCATGTTTTTCAGTGTAGCATCCATTTAATTTGAATCTGTTGGTGGTATTCTACAGGGGATTGGTCTGCTAAGTTATGCAGAAAATAATTATAAGAGGAATAATAATTTGGGGCTGAATAATGCTTGTTTGGTTCTTTGTTTACTTTCTCTTTTTTTTTGCTTACATCTCAGATGGTGGAGAACTCTCATTTATAGTGAGTGATAGAGCTCTCTAGAAAGCATTAATTATCTAATACACGAACTTACATTAGCCTAGGTACATTCTTCTACAATACTCTAGGTACATTTTTCCAATACAAGCATTTATGATATAGCACATTACTCAACATTCTCCCCCTTCATGTGTTGTTCTTTAACTCCAAGAGCTTCTCTTAATTTCTGGATTTTTTCTCTAGGAAGAGCTTTTGTGAAAATATCAGCAACTTGATCATTTGTCTTGCAAAAACTCAGCTGCACCTCATCATCTTCAATTGCTTCTCGAATGAAATGATGTTTGATGGCTATATGCTTTGTTCTTCCATGAAAGACGGGATTCTTAGCCATAGTAATGGCTGATTTATTATCACAATGGATAGTCACAGCTTCTTGTTTCTCACCAAAGTCTTCAAGTATTGTCTTCAACCATATTGCTTGTTGAGTAGCTAAGCCAGCTGAAATATATTCAGCTTTTGCAGAAGATTGAGCAACAATTTGTTGTTTCTTTGAGCACCACGAAACTGCTCCTGAACCTAATGAGAAAACATATCCAGAGGTGCTTTTCATGTCATCCATACAACCTGCCCAGTCACTGTCGCAAAAGCCAATTAACTTACTTTCAACCTTGCTTTCATATTTGATTCCATAGTCCAAAGTGCCATGAATATATCTCAACACCCTTTTTGCTGCCCCTAGATGAATATGGCTTGGATCATTCATGAACCGAGAAAGTAAACTTGCTGCAAACATGATATCAGGTCTTGTATTAGTGAGATAAAATATATTACCAACCAGAATTCTATAGTTACTAACATCGACCTTCATTCCTCCATCTTCTTTCTTCAATTTTTTATTCACAACTAAAGGTGTATCAGTTGGATTGCAGCCAAACATTTCAAACTTCTTCAATATTTTCTCAGCATATTTCTTTTGACAAATGAAGACTCCATCATCCTCTTGGTAAATTTCAATTCCAAGAAAATGATGTAGTATGCCCAGATCATTCATCTCATATCTCATCATCATTTCTTTTCTAAAATCTTCAATCAACTTTAAGTTATTTCCGGTAAAGATTAAATCATCAACATAAAGTGTAACAATTAGAATATCAACCATACCCCGTCGTTTGACATACAAAGTAGGCTCATTCTTGCTCTTCTCAAAACCTTTCTCTATGAAGTAATTGTCAATATTGTTATACCATGCTTTTGGTGCTTGTTTCAACCCATAAAGAGCTTTCTTCAATTTATAAACCATTTCTTCTTGGCCTTCAATTTCAAAGCCTTGAGGTTGTTGCACATATACTTCTTCTTTTAGCTCTCCATTTAAGAATGCCGACTTCACGTCTAGCTGATACAACTTCCATCCTTTTTGGGCTGTGTCGCGTCATTTTTTGGAAATCAAGGCCATTTGGTTAGCTTTTGACTCACTAATTTTTTCACGACTGAACATTTAATTTTTTAAGAAAAGGGGAAAAAAGTTCAAACTACCCTTTTGAAAAGATTTAGGGTTCGGGGGTTAGTTACACAAAGGGAAGGTATTAGCACCCTTTATTTTCATAGTATCCTACGGGAACCTCTTGATTTTATTTAACTAATTGTGCTAAAAACTTACTTGTTTAAAAATGGAATTTCAAGTGATAGAAAAAAAGACCTATTTTATCTACATTTTTATTGATTTGGAAGGACTGGGTCCTTTGCCTACGTATCCGTGAGGGATCAAAACCTCGTAGTTCGGGGTAGAAATTGCCGTTTGATTTGTTGTGTGTTTTTTATTAATTTTGAAAAAAAAAGTTTTAAAATGAAAAGTCAAATGGCAAGTAAGCTTGTTTGTGTTTTTTTTTTCTTGCTTTCCTCTTTTTTGATTTTTTTCACAACACAAAAGAAACTAACTAAACCTAAGATCTAAAGAAAAAAAAAACCTTTGTGTGGGTGTTTGGATGGCTTACGGATTTGATTTGTGAGGGGTTGTTATGGATCCGTGAAATTTCTCTGTTTAGACTCTCAAGAGTTTACTTGGAGTAAGACGATTAGTAACTCAATAAATAAATATTCGATACTAAAGTAAATGACGAGGAAAGTAAAGAGTAGAGTTTAAGAGAGATCACCCAGAGAAGTTATCCTGGTTCACCCAATATGGGTTAGTCCAGCCCCCACAGCTTTTGTGAGATTATCCACTAGTTCTTGGGAGTTTCTTCCTCCACTTTGCGATGTGCAAAACAATATGTATTCTCTAAGC
>Ga0228711_1008618_pt1 | contig 14204 bp, 10 predicted proteins | sample MedpolnodulmetaG_2_FD_177996 | JGI IMG/M metagenome (GOLD analysis project Ga0228711, IMG submission 177996) | Root nodule microbial communities from Medicago polymorpha collected in Santa Monica, California, United States - brown nodules | ecosystem: Host-associated > Plants > Roots > Nodule...
AATAGTACTTTGATTATGGATCCTGCACACTTGAACAAATTGTTTAGCATATCCAATTGATTATTTTTAATACCTTGTTATTGTCAAAACTCAATAGGTGACTTGTGAAACACCTTTGTTCCAACAGGGATAAAATTAAATTTGCTTCTTTTTACCCAAAAACTTTTTACCGTGGGTAAATTAAAATAATCTTCTTGGGTTATAAAAAGAACCAGATTTAGATTTAGCCCAATGGTTAATGATGCTGCAAGCAAAATGTGTTGGGAGAAGAGCATAATGTTGGTCATTTCATGTTGCGAGCAAAATGTGCTGGGAGAACAGCATAATTCATTTTCATGTTGTTGAACAAAGTCTTAGAGTTATACCCCACAGTCGATGGCACCTATTGAATTGCTTTACCCACCACATTTTTCTTTTGGTAAATATTGGAAAACTTTTTTTTTTAACAGAATTTTCTTTTGAATCATACAAATAATTTTATTTATTTTTTAATAATAAAAGTTTCCAATTATTTATGTATATACCACCCACTGTATTTGTTGTCCTCGGATTCTTTTTTAGCATGAAAAGCTTTAGAAGTAGACGTTTTGCTTATGAATTGTAAAGCTAAATATTTGTTTCTCTTAGCTAGAGCTTCATCAATAAATTTAATCACATAAATTTTTAGGATGTAAGCAGCTCTTCGTGTTTGAGAACGAGAGAGGACAAAAGCAAGAAAGTAGTCTTGAAATCATGGAAATTCAGCCAAACAAGACAACTACGTGACCATGTTATCGTTTTTACAAGTTTATCACTGATGATTCTTGGGACATAGTCGTTAAGGACGTTCTAGTGAGAAGAAAACATTGATATGAAGGACATGCAAGGTGTTTGCTATAGTCTCACCTGATCGTGGGCTATGAGTCCCTCATCATGAGTTTTAAGGGTAAGGGGTTTCACATTTTATTTAACTCGCGACGCGAGTTACACACTCGTGTCACTAGCCAACTTTCCCTAAATTTTAGAGAAACACGCACATATATAAGGCATACCCTTAGGTCACTGGAAAAACACCTTTTGATGAGTGGACGAAGGCCAAAAACGTGATTTCGGCAGATTAAGAGTGATCAGAGCTATCCAGGGGTCAAAGAATCATCAACTGATGATCCGTTTCTTATGTTTCTTTTTCATATAAATTATTTTATGTTTAAGAATCATGAGTAGATAATTCTATCTAGGTTAGATAATGAAAGAGGAACCTCTTTGTAATTGTATATGATCATGTAACTTTAAACTATGCTACGGATTCAGCTGATTACTTTGGTATTTTATTCAGTTAACTATATTCTTAATATTTTTTATGTGTTTACGAATGTTCATAAACCGATCTAAGTTCCAATGATTACTAACCCTAACTTTGGGGCTTGACCTAATTTAATTGTTCAATTGTTATTAGCTTTAGACATAATCTAATAATAATTTGTGTACTTAATTTGGCGTTCTTAAACCTTCAAGAGTTACGGGCTCATCTAAGAGATTAGGGAGCAGTGATAATTGAAGAGTGTTAGTGACCAATACATTGACCTAACTATTTTGATCAAATATCTTAAAATCAAGTAATTACCCAAACCATTTAGAGACGGGAATCAGACATGACCTAGTCGCCTTTTAATCCATCTCTTAAGTAAATAAAACCAATCTAGTTGCCAAGTACAACACCCTTTGTTACATATATCATAAACCATCTCCGTACTAGTTTAGTTGAAATCATGAAATTCGTGTGAAGATTAATTTTATAAATTTTACTACTTGTTGACACTCTAGTACGCTTGTTAGAAAATTGTCATCAATGTAATGTATTGAATACCCACACTGGTTATTGATCTTCACATTGAAGGATATGGTGATTTTAGACCCAACAATGAAAGCAGCATCAACAACAAGAACAACAAAAACTCAAATATTTGGTGGGTCCCATATAAATTTGGTGGGTCCCATGTGAATTTTAACCAATCAAAGAGAGTGTGTTGAAAAGTGTGTGTTAGAATGTGTGTTGCTAGCATTTCTCTTCTTCTCTCTCACTATGAGGAATGCTAGTAGCACACATTCTAACACACACTTTCCAACACACTTTCTTTGATTGGTTAAAATTCACATGGGTCCCACCAAATCATGTGGGTCCCATATAAATTTGGTGGGTCCCATGTGAATTTTAACCAATCAAAGAGAGTGTGTTGAAAAGTGTGTGTTAGAATGTGTGTTGCTAGCATTTCTCTTCTAATATTATGAAATTTCTCACACTTTGATTCACGCTTTTGTGACATTTCAATTTCTTTTAATATAATCAAAAGCAGGTTATTATTATTATTACTCCCTCCGTCCTATTTATAAGAGAAATTTTGGTCAACAAAAATTGATGTATCTAGTTAACAATTGAGTCCAGATCCATTAACTTTTGTTGACCCAACTTTCTCTTATAAATAGGATCGGAGGGAGTATTATGCAACTATTGTTAGCTTTGTTTGCAAGTAGTAGATATAAAAAACAACAACTTCAATGAATAATTTTAATTATCGAATTTTTTTTTGGGGTGGCCGGAGTTCGAACTCCGGATCTTGTATATATTATGCATTGTTCATACCAACTGAGCTAAGCTCATGAAGACTTTAATTATCGAATTTAATGAAAAAGATTAATTATGATTTTGTCAAATTATAATGCATTGTTCTTTTAAATATAAGATTGGCGATTTGACTTAAACTAATCAATATTTGTATGTATACATTTCAAAAATCACTGAAATAAATATGAATTATCGTAAATAGATTTATGATAACATTGGTATTTTTGCACTAAAACACCTTTAAGAGAAAATGCATTCCATTTTATATTTATTCCTATATCTAAAGAAAATATATCAATTTAGACTGACTTTTTCCCTTTTCGGTTTTACCATTCATTTAAAGTATTATATCTACTGTTTTATCTTTTATATAATATTATTTAAATTATTATTAGTTAAAAAAACAGTAAAATCCAATTTGGGATACATGATTTTGTGGTAACTTTTTAATTCCAATTATACCCTTGCACACATTTTCTATAAGAATGTTGTATTATTGATGTCATTGAAAAAGATAAGTATAGTTTGTTACAATTTAAAAGTGATAGATATCTATATCTATAATTTTAATCAAAATTAAAATTTCATAAAAAATATTGTTCGTAATTTATACACATTAGCGCAACAAAAAATACTCCATCCGTTCCAAATTATGTCATTCTAACAAAATTTGTTTGTTCCAAATTATGTCAATTTACAATTTCAAGAAATTATTAATACTTATTTTTCTATTATGCCCTTTACTATTTATTACTAGCTTTTTTCAATTCTTTTAATTTATGTCTTCCATACCATTAATAATAAATGATATTTTTGTAAAATAACTCACAATTTCTCTTTTTTATACACTATTAACTACATTTCTGAACGGAGGGAGTGCTTTTATGAATTGGTGGAGTTTTTTTTTTAAAGACTTTAGATAGTAAGTTTTTATGGAAACTTGTGCATTCAATGCATCGGAAATTGAAACATTTAACTTTTTCAATGAATAGTTTCTTAATTTAGAATCCTTAAAGAGTGTCTTTAAAGCACTTGTTAACAAGACCCTTCGTTATATACTCATTTCGTCCATGTATGTAAGCACCCTTTGCATTTTTCATATTTTTTGAGAAAAGTTGTTGATGCAATTAATGTGTCTATTTTGTGTGTTAATAGTACCAAGTTGTCATTTGTTTATGTGTATTAAATTTGACTTTTCATATTTTAAGACAAATTATTAGTATTAATTAGGGGTATGTTTAGGAAAAAAAAATGCATTTATTAATTTTAAAAGAGTTTATATCTAGAGACAGATTTTTAGTCAAAATGGTGCTTAAATATAGGGATTGCTTAAAAAGAGTTTATATTTATATTCACAAATGGAGTTTATTTGTTTAGCTCTTGAAGCATCAAGGAGGACACAAATACTACAAATTCATAGTGTCTCTACTCATTCCGGGCGAACAGTTTTCTCATAATGTGTTGGTAGTAGTTGACAACTACAATAAATTATTGTGTTTGTTAAATAATTATGCATTTTATGTGAATAGTTAAACATAAGATGCATCTTGGCAATGCGCTTTACCATTAAGATTACTTTGAATTTAGTTCTTGACTTACCTATGGTTATGATGGTTTGGTTGCGTGTGTTTGATGTCGATATAATACATCAATTTTTCCATGCTAATGTGATAGATTGGTTGCAGCTTAGCTTAATCTGAATTTTTCTTAAAGTTCAAATTTGAAGAATTAGAAAGATTTTTATGCTACTTCTTGTCACACTTTGTGGAAGTGGAGGAACAAGGATAGGCATTAAAAAGTCATGCCAATACATTGAATCTAGAGTCAGTTCATACAAGACAACTTTTGATGTAAACATTGCAATTCCGAATGTGAAGCTTTAAGAAAGAATTGAATCTTCATGCGGACGCAGATGGGTACTATAAAACCTAGTTGTGTCACCAAAAATATTTGGATAAAAAAAAAATAGGTATTAAATAAATTGGGAATTACTTTATGTCATAAAAGTGCTTGAACTGTCACCTAAAGAAATTGCTTACCATCAATATCGATTTTCTAGTTATTATAATTTTGGTATTGTAATTTTAGTGGGCATGACTAATTTTCAGTTTCAAACTTTTCAAGCGTTAGAGTTGTCTTCCGGAGACAAACAACAAATAGACAACTCTAACGTTTGAAAAATTTGAACCGAAAATAGTAGAAGAAGACGACCTATATTTTCTTTTATTTTTTTCCAACGGTGGCTTGACACAACTTGAGGGAAGGTATGAATTCATCCATTAATTTTTTTTTTTTTTTTTTTTTTTTTTTTAAAAAAAAAAAAAAAAAAAAAACAAGGTTTGTTTCCTTCCGTGTGGCAAGGAATTCTCCATTTAACATAAGTCTAATACATCTGGTTTTAACAATTGAAGTCATCATGTACATAACTTGTGCACTTAGGGCTAACTTGTGCTCTTAGATATAAATGTGTAGTAAGATTTTTATTAGGAACCTTTTAGGAGTAGTTCTTTTGGTTGGTACCTTAGTGAAGGTTGGGAACGATTAGAATTCGGTGGGGGAACAGTTGTGTCTGTAAGGATAGTGAGGACTTACGAGTGGAAGATCAATTTATTTTGGAATAAGAGAATACTATGACCTTTGGTTGAGGGAAATCGAAAATTGGAGAATATGTTTGCCAAGACTTGAGTCGTTGGAGAAAGAGAATCATTGGGTCGTGTTGTATCAAGATAAAATAATTGCTTTGGATTCATCAAGGTTTGAGACCCTGCTTGTTCGTGGACCAACTCCAAGCAGTTGCGCGAAGAAAGAACAACCATTTGCGCGATGGAGGAAGAGAGAAGATAGTCCAAGTTTTTAAAGGAGAAGTTGGAAACCTTTGTTCATTTTGATTTTGTTGCAGTTAGAGGAATTCTAAGGGAACTACGGTGATGCACCTCAGCAAGGATTAGGATGTGTTTTATGTGGCACGAGGAAATTGGAGCTTATGGCCCCGTTTGGTTTGAGCTTATTTTAAGCTTATGAAAAATAGCTTATGTAAATAAATAAGCTTTTATTTTAATTTATAAACTCTCACTAACGAAAATTGTATCTTCATAAATGGATTTTTCATAAACTACCTTAAAAACTTATAAATAGTACATAAAAACTTATTTATTTGCATAAGCTATTTTATATAAGCTCTAAAATAAGATAATCCAAACGGGCCCTATGTCTTCACGCTAGCTAAGGATTTGTGAAAGGGATTATCCTATCCATGATTTGGAACTTGTTAATATGGTTTCATACTAAACAGAGGCACTCGGTCAATAAAAAGATTTCCATCATGAACGGTATGATTTGGGAGCACGGTATTTGATGCAGCTTTCAATATAAAAATAGTTAAATAAATATGTTAGCTTGCAATAAACTAAAATATATATAAAATATTAATAGATTAGGTAAAGTTGTGAGACCCAAAATGAGTATTTTAAAATTACACCATTGGAGTAAAATATAAATGAGTTGTATCAAAATGATATGACTCTAACGGGACCCATAAAATACTTTTTATGAAGTTCACCATTGAAGATGCTCTTGCTATTTTTTGTATTACTTTTGTGTGGTCATCATAAGCAATGGCTAGAATAATTAAGGTGAGAAGATCGTCCTAGGTTAGCAACTGATTTTCTTCACGAGTTCAACAAATGAAAAGATTTTCATCATGAATCACTGATAGATGATTACATAAACAACATTAAAATAAAAAAATTAGTTAAATAGCGGAACCCAAATAAAACATGCGTGCAAAAAATTACTACCCTAAATTTGATAAACCCCTAAGAAGCCTTGACAAATGCATAATTTAATTTTATTAAGTACTACAAAACATTGTAAGAATTTCTAGTCCAATTCCTAAACAAGAACCTTCATGCCAAACATCATTATGGATTGCTACATGGCGCCCATCACATCAAAATGACATTGTGTATGTTTGGAAACGACTATTTTTAACGGTATTACCACACGGTAGCAGCAATTTTAACTGTGAAAAATAACGTTAAAATTACATCAGGATGCAAGAATGATGCTCTTGAAGCGAATCCAAGCACTAAATATCTGTGAATATGATTACTGTATTAGGAATTAATAAGTACAATAGAAGGCCACCTCATCCTTCAAAAACAAAAAGAAGGCCACCTCAGTTACACTCAAATTCATAGATAGCTTCAATACAACATATCATTCATGCTGCCCTCCAAAACAATCTTATCCAAGTCTTCCTGAGACAACAAGGTTTTTTTGCCAGTGCCACCAGTCTTATCATATGGCTGGGCCATTTTCCTGAGGAACTGCATCCAAAATACAAGAAATTGGTCATTATGCAACCATATATTATCACATTCTTAGGAAATTGGTCATTATGCAGCCATATAAATTGGTCTGTATGGACTTCGCCTACCGAAATTGGCACCAGGGGAAATTGAACCTAACCTGAGACCTTGAGAGGCGCACACTCCAAGGTCCCAAGACACCACCACTAGTCAACTTTGTTACCATTTTCAAATATTTGATAAGAAACAGTAAAAATAGAAATATTGTTCACAATTACCTACACAAATATTTTAAAACAAGAAACAAATAAAATGGAAAACAATTTTAGAGCTAAAGAGACTCTTCTAGGGCCTGTTTGGTGTCTATTTTCATTTGTCACTTCATTACAAAAAATGCCACCTCATTCACTTTGTTTCTTGTTTACCAAAAAATTTATAGTCAAAAGTGAAAATAAAAATCGAAACAAAAACTAAGGGCCCATTTATTTTGTAAAACTAAACATTTCCTATTTTCATTTTTTAGAATTTGTTATTTTTACTTGCTAACAAGGAAATAAGAGACTCTCGAAGTGAACAATCGTGCACATTTTTTAGAAACAATGAAAATACCAAAAGAATTGTTTTCATTATTTACAAAAGAGGAATGTTATTTGGACAACCAAAATTTGACAACAGTATTAAAATACACAATTTCTAACTATTGATTTGACTGAGGATAGAGAAAAAACTAATAAAACGAAATCATATCTATACAGTATATAAGTAATAACACTTCTCTTTACAAAAATATATCATCCTTATCTAGCATCATCTTCTATGCATCACAATGGTTCACTTCAAAGTACCCACGTATAACTATTAGCTAGTTAAAATGAACACATTTTTGAAAGTAAAAATAAAACATGTTTTCACAAAGTAAGCAGACCCTAAACAAGCCCATGTGTATACATGATGTCTAATTCGTACTTTCAAATTCCAAATTTTGGGACTATATACTTATCTAGATAAATAGCAGTATTAACCAATCTAATGGCAAATGACTGTAATAGAAAGGAAAAAAAAAAGCAGGAGAATTCTTAAAACCAAAAACAAGATGGCCCATATAGTTTCAACGAGATTCAAATAATGTAATGCAAGTTACTATAAAATTTCAAAATAAAGCTATGAGGACAGACCTCGCGTGCAATATGCAAAGCCATGTCTGTGCTCAAGTTCAGGTGGGCATCACGTAAATGAGAGAGTATCCAACCAGGCAATTTAGATCGTTTATCATGACGACTATACCTGCAAATGGTAATAACCAACCATAACTCTATTAAAGACAAATGAAGTAGAAGCCAAAACCAAGTAAATGATACATTCATCACGAGTAGGCATGCTCAGTACATGCAGTATCAAGATTTTGAATTATGTAGAAGCCGAATCAAAGTAGAGGGAAATATCTTAGGCAACTAAATATGTTATCCACATTTTCAATGTTTAAATTGGTTATTTACAGCAACATCTCCCCAATTTAGCAGTCCTAAACTTACATTTATTTCCTTGCCAAGAGCTTGTCAAAACAGTTGTTGCTTGTTATTTATTATTTTATGGGACAGACAATAACTTCCAATCCAATTTGTAACAAATTCCACCAAAGGTTACATATACAGAGAATACACTGTGCACTTTAAATAAAAAAAGAAACCAGCAACTTTCAGAAGCACAATTGCACTCAAGTTGTTAGAATCAAGTAAATCTGTATTCTTTTAACTATACAACTTCCTAGATTGATTGTTATTATTCCTAGAGTAAACAACTTCCTAGGTTAGGGCTTATTCATCAAGCATCCAATGTATTTATTGTAACACTATTATAAATACAAGTTGTGATCTCAGTATAGACACAGAATTTTAAGAAAGTTACAAAAGCAATGTTGAACTTTCCACTTGCAAACTAAAATTTTGAAAGTGGAAGAAATGGTCATACAAACACTAACCTTTTGTCTGCAAAAATCATCATCCCATAATCAGCCTTTGAACGGATTACACGGCCCACACACTGTGCAGCTTGTCTCTGCTTACGCAAAAAAAATTAATGTTACCAAGGATTCTAGTTTCAGAAATTTTAACAATCAAATAATCATATCACCGAGAGGGAAGAGAGAAAGAGTCTCACCAAGGCATCAAAAGTTAGAAAATCTCCTTCCTTGATTTGAAAAGTTTCTCGTAGATATTCTAACCGTGCAAGCAAAATCCTGAAAAATTTCTCTAGTAAGTTCTGCAACCAGTAATATAACCTCCACAATTTGGACAGTGAAAGAAGGCACAGATATACAATAGTTATAAATTACCCTTATTCAAAAATTTAATCAAATGGAACTCACTTGCTTAATGTGTACTGAAAAGGAACACCAAACATGATTACTAAACGGCCATAATGTCGATCAAAATCTATACCTTCCGCAACCTTTCCTCTGCAAAAAGTACAATATTGATTTTTAGCCTGTGATGAACTTGACTCCAAGATCATGAGTATATTAGAATGACATATTAAGAAAATATGGTAGAATCAATTGCACCTAAGATGGCCAGGTCATGTGAAAAGAAGAGAATACTACCCTAAGTATAAAGTTAGTCACACAAAAACAACACAATAACCAGAGGCAGAGAAAGATTGAGAGAAACCATTACAAAGAGTTGGATCAAAATGGAGTTTCCAAAGACTTGGTTTTGACAAAACACAGCAAAACCATTTGATCAATATAACTGTCATAACTTCTATTTATTAGGGAAATGTAATTTTTTCAAAAGCTTTCAAAGAAGCTGCGAAAATAGTGTGTTTGGCAGCAAAAATAAGCTGATTGAAACCCACATGAGAAGTGGCTTCTGTTTACTTTTTATGTTCTATAAACAACAAGGGTCAGAATATGCCATAACCCAAAGGAGTTGCAAATGCAATTATAATTTCTAAAATCTGAACAATCTAGTTCTTGTTGCATGTATAGCAAACAATGCAACAAGTATGTACATAAGCATGAATTGACAAAAAAAAAATGATATGGTTAAAAATCAGTGTTCAAATCTGGAGATCCTATTTTAATGTAGAACTCAGGAGAAAGGAGCTTGAAAGAGACTAAATTAATTGTCTTAAACACAGAAATAGATGCAGGAGGTTCAGTTTTCAAACATAGTAACTTAGCATGAAATTTTGTACTCAACTGGCTAATATACACCAACCAAGGTACATCCACATGAAAATAAACCCTCTAATCACTTCTCTTGTCAAATTATGAAAGAGGAAGCAGAAACTGAGTTAGCTAGCAATACCATCCAAATATATGCCAACAAATCATTTTATGCCTACAACTCTGAAGCATGGGTACGCTAAATTGGTAGAAGTACCACCAGTACCCAGTACGGCCCGAGTATGCATACAGTATGTACCAAGTGTAGTATAGTGAGAGTGATGTGAACTTAATTGCTGAAGCGTGGTGAGAACATGCAGGTGGAGTCATGCCTCTGACTCAGTAATTTTTTAGACATTAGCCCACTGACTCAGTAATTGCTTTCAAAGGATCTTTTCAAAATAATTTCAGAAGCCCATGAAAGGCAAAAAGCTGAAAGTCTGAAACGAAGCCATTCTATTTCGTGGAGATGTTAACGAAGGCTGCTCACCCAAAATTCTCTTTGTGAAGACTGATATAGTTGAAGGCTATTTTGTGTGCCGAAACTATCTTTTCTGTACATTTTTTATTAGACACGTCCTTGTGCACTTTAAACAAGAGGAAAACAAGGTTCTTTATTCGATCGATGACTGTGCTCTGTTTTGCGCTTGAAGTGTTTTATCCCTTTTACCAAAAAAGTGTGTTTTATCCCCCCCACTATGTTTTGGTATTTTGCTCTACTGTTCTCCGCCTTTACTTTACATATTTTAATTAATGATATTTTATGAGAATAGGATATATGCACCATCTGAGTAAAATAGTTTTTCACATCAATAAGAATAAAGTATGTGGTAGTTATTTCTAAAAAGCGGTCGTAAAATGGGCTTATGTGGCGATTTGACGAGTTTTCGTTGGCCAACGGTGTAAAGCTAATTTACACCGGTAGTGCATCATCATTAAACGCTTAATATATAGGTCAGCTGATGATAAATATTCCATTCAATATACCATAAAACAGTACATATTTCCCTTTTAGTTAAACAGAGAGTGCAGTTTGATTAATCTTATCAAGTGTTGCAAAAAAAAAAAAAAAATTAAACCCAAGAGAATATAGGTAGTTTCAGTTATCTTACCTCGCAACTGAAAAAAAGATAGCACCTCTTCCACAATCACAAGCCTTGCGGTAGTTGTCAAGAGCCAATGTAGTTTCTACCACATCCTGTGTCTCAATAAAGACAAGCTTATGCTGCATTATTTCCTGCATAAGAGATGCTTTTAGCAACATGTAACTATGAAACCGACACTACCGGTAATAAAGGGGATTGTGGACATTTGGCTCACCTTCAAAATTCCATTTTCATTCCAGCTATTGACTATACCATCCATATATGAGTAACTGACGAAAAAACATACAATCCCGTCAGGAACAACTGATGCCATCTCCAATAAGAGCCGTCCATAATTCCTCACTACACCAAGATCACTTCTCATATCAAATTTGGTACTGACTGGGAGCTGATCACTGAAACAACAAATCAATTAAACATTAAAATAAATCAAAAGGGGAAGTGAGAGAGGCAGTTTTTAAGGAAAACAGTGTTGAAAATGTATTAACAAGACTTGGGAATACCTGCCACGGGTAAGAACCATAGGGCATATGCAATCTCTTGTTAAGGACATTGTAAAACTTCGACTGACAACAGGGTTAAAATTCAGAAGACGAGGGTACAAATCTATGGGACTTAATGTGCCAGATGTAATCACAACCGACTGAAATCGCTCAAAAACAGGTTTTATGGCAAGAGAAGCATCATGGCAACAAAGCTGAAATGCCATAGGTGAAGAAAAATTAGAAATATATACTAGAAAATATATAGATCTCACATAGACTAAAATTAACTTTCAGCATTACATAGTAATGAAGTAAATACAAATCAAAACATCAGCGCTAACCTGCAATACAGGATCAGGAATATGAGGCATTCTCTCGTCAAAAGGTTCTATTATAATGGAAAAACCACGAGCATATGTGCCCACAAGTGTGGCAAAATCACATATTGTTTGGATATGAAGGAACTCATCAGTGTCTGTAATTTCCAATGTCATCATTAATGAATGAAGGCGGTCATAACAGAACTTCAATGTTTTTTGGTCAATTCCAGCATGGTTAAGAATAGAGAAAACAAAGCTAACAGGGTTTTCCTTCTCTACATTCTCAGTTTCCAAGCGCCCTTCAAGGTATTGAACTAATCTACGCAAGACCTGTATGAAGTGTTCAGCCTTACGAATATTTCCAGGTACAGCCTCCTTTAGTATATCATCAGGCAAGGCTGGATTTGCAAGCCAACCATCCGCAGCTATGTAAGGAAAATAAGTTTTGGTTAGTGAATATTGGATATAAATATAACAAAAGTGACATCATACATACCAGGAAGATCTCCTCTTAGAGCCAAACCCTCGACAAGCCTGTTGTATTCAGCACGGAGTCTACCAGCATCTGTGGCCTTGAACCTTCCTACCAGTTCAAATATTAAAGAGGATCCGAACACAAATTTTAGTAATGGGAACAAATGGAAAATTCAGCAAGACTGATACCGTCGAAAGGGAAAGATAGGGAAATTTCAACTTTCAAGTAACCAAAGGAATAAAGAAGGGACTTATTCACTATTTACAAAGAAGCCTAAGATACTACAATTGCTAGAACCCCTAATTTTTTAACAAATTATACCCCTTATTCACTATTTAAAACTAAAACAAAAAAATCAAAATTATTATACCCCTAGTATTTTACCTAAAACTTACTAATTAAAATATCAAATTTAACTAATAAAAAGACTTTGTTGGATGTGGCCCACATCCTACAAAATCTTCGAAACTCTGTCAGTTTATAAAAGTTAACTTTAAAACTTCAAAATTTATTCGATATCACAAATTCATCACCGTGTCCCAACTACTTCAATGAAAAATTAGACTTTAAGGGCTTTAGGTGAAAGAAAATTGGCAAGATTATAACATGCATAGTGAACAGAAGTTATTGCAATCACTAGAACCCACATATTAACCTAATTATGCCCACTTGTTCACTATTGAATTTGTCACTGCAAAATCTAAATCACAAAGCAATAGGAGAAAGCTAGAAACGGCACGTACTTGTCAATTTCTTGACGCATTCTATTTATATTTCTTCTAGCACCATCAACAGTCTGCCTCCTCACACTCACACTAAGTGCTTCGATACAAACATTATCAATATTATGAGCTTCATCAAATACAACAACTGATTCTTTCTGCATTTCCTTGGATATTATGGCAGCCACCTTTGGATCAAGCAAATATTGATAACTATAGACCACCACATTGGCAAACTGGACCATATGCCGCGCTAAAAAGTAAGGACACCATCCTTTCTCCTTCCCGAACGTTCTCAGATCCTACAATCACATACACATTCAGATTCAAACATTTTAAAAGGTCTGGTCATATCAAAATGCAAAACCACAGAACAACTAAAAATGAATAAAAATCAAAATTATGTCAACCTTTGAAAGTCTTAAATCTTAACACCAAGAAACAACCAAAACGGCTCAAAATCAGATTGTTCAGTCAAACCCACAAAAATTCCGGCATCTTGGAATCCAAGAACATCGGAAAGCAATCAAAATGGAAGTTTTCCAAAAATCACGCATATAGATACAAACATTTTAGAATAGGAAAACTCCAAAAACTATCTAAATCAAAATTTGCAAAGGCAAAGTGAACGAGTTAATAATAAGACACCACACCAAACACAAGTGAGGCGCGGTTGGTGCAAGCAAATACAAAGTCAAGCTAAACACAACATGACCTCAAGTAGAAGCAAAACTGCTTGTATTGTAACCACACAGAGTTCCAGAATAAAGACTGTGACAGCCATACTACACTCAAAGTTTGACCACTTTCAAATCAAGAAATATCTAAAAATCAAAATTTCAGTCAGTTATGGTTAGAATTCAAACTAAACACCATAGTTGTCAATGCGGAAATGCGGCATGGCATGGCCAACCCAAAAATTGGTGTGGTGCAGGAGCGGGTCGCATAGCGGATGCTATTTCGGTGGTGTGGATACTAATACTAAAAAATATATTATTAACTGAGGGGTAAGAAAGTA
>Ga0228711_1008620_pt1 | contig 14199 bp, 8 predicted proteins | sample MedpolnodulmetaG_2_FD_177996 | JGI IMG/M metagenome (GOLD analysis project Ga0228711, IMG submission 177996) | Root nodule microbial communities from Medicago polymorpha collected in Santa Monica, California, United States - brown nodules | ecosystem: Host-associated > Plants > Roots > Nodule...
AGAGAAAGGGCAAATGGGGGACACACCTAACCCACACAGCATCAACATTCAAGTTCAACATAACACTTCTGAAACATATGACTATGTTTTTCTTCGGAAATGATAACAAGCCTCCAACTCAAACCAAGGTTTCGTTGAAACAACAAGTACAAAAACAACCCCTTCTCACTCGAACTTAACTCTAATACACAGTAAGTTTATTTTCTTTTATCTTTACTTTTCAAAGCCTTTAACTTTATGTTTCAGAAACACCCCTTTTCTGTTTTCAACTTGTTTCATAGATTTCTGTTTCATTTCATTTTAAATTTCGGTTTTTTTTCATCTGGGTATTTTTATATGTTATTTTAATTGATAACTGACAAAACCCAGATTGGTTTTTTATGTTTTGTTTATTTAGTTCTATCTATCATAGGTGTACTATGAATATAACAGTGACCAAATGTTTACATTGAAATCATATGTCATAATAATCTATCAATGGGGATGACACATTCAAAGGAATTGTTTGGTTGAAATTGAGTTAGTTGTTATGTTATGCTTGTTGTTTCACTCAGCTAATTTATCAATGAGGATAATTCAAAGGTGTGCTTCACTCGGCTAATTTATCAATGAGGATAATTCAAAGGTGTGCTTCACTCGGCTAATTTTCAAACAATGTTGTCAATTGCGGAAATTAAAAGGCGAGGGTTGTGTTAGGCTGTCGATAGCCAACACAAAACTTTGTCGAATCTCTATGACATGAAATAGGCTTAGGTGGTTTCGGCATGTAGAGAGAAGACATGCGAATTCTGTAGTAAGGAGAGTAGATCAGATGGAGGGGAGTCAAATCACTAGAGGTAGAGGAAGACCTAGAAAAACTATAAGAGAAACTATTAAAAAAGATCTAGATGTTAATGAGTTAGAAAGAAATATGGTCTTTGATAGAACGTTATGTCTTTGTTTGGTTCATATAGCCGACCCCACTTAGTGGGATAAGACTTGGTTGTTGTTCTTGTCAATTGTGGAAAATAACGGTTTGTTTGGATTCCGCTACGCTACAGTGCTATAACGCCTCTGTTTGACAACAATTTGTACCAAATAGCGTACAGCAGAACAGCAACAATTTGTTCAAATTATCCTATACTTAGTGCTATATCACTGTTTTAGCTGCTACTTGACAAAATGTTTTCAAAAAAAATATCATGTAGCTTTCTTAGAGATGATAACCTGGTCGTGGTGCAATATGGAGCATCTGCTACCGATGGTAGTTGAGTCTAAAAGATGGCTATAGTCTCCTCAACGTGGCGAGCTATGATCGAACTTTGAACCCATGTAGAAGCGACACCAATTTAGTGTCCTATAACTCCTTCAACAATATTGCCTCCAACGGGAGGAGACATGTGGATTCACCTAAAATATAAAGCTTCAGCCATATAAGGGAGTTTTTTCATAGAACATTTTTCAAAACAATATTTCTTCATAAATAATCAGAAATGAACATTCACAAATACCAAACAGGTGAATCCCTAACAAAATTTGCGAAGCCCTGCATAGTTCTTGTGTCTATCTTTCCATGCAACTTTTTTAAGTTAGAAGTTCACATGAAGGGTAATTCCTAGTTTTATAATGGTTCCATTAATTGTATACCATATAATGATAGTTCATTTGGAGCATTTTAATTATTCAAGGTTCCACGTGCCGTCGTTCTTTGCATCAAGGAGTATTGTGCCTATTGATGTTTCTTACATTTTGCATCATCTACAGGAGCGAGGACTCTGCATGCTGTTTCCGAGTTACGACCAGTACGATGTTATCCAATTGTATGACAAGTGCCAAAGTTATATCTCTTGATTATATCAGTTCGAGAGTTTCTGAAGTTGGTCTTGCTGCATTCTTTTACAAAACCACATTTGGCGAGAAGCTATCTCCATGCTTCTCCTTTCATTTTGCTCGGCCTTGTTTAATGGTTGGTTTCAAGTAAGTGAGTAGCAGTTTATGCTTATGATAATCTAATCTTCATAAGACCTAAGACATATAATGACATGGATTTAAGTATTTACTGCATAGTTGGAAGTTCTGTAGCAAATCAGCTCATATATGAAACTTGAGATGTAGGTTGTGTGATATATTCGTATTATTTTTTTAAACTTGGTATCAGGCTCAAGGACCGACGGATCTGAGGGGTTCAATCCCACAGTCCACTTGCAGGGACCCCATTTAAAGTTAATAGACTAGCCCACCAAAATTGTTATCGGGGGGGATCGAATCTGAGACCTTGAGAGGAGCATACTCCAAGGTCTCAAGCCAAATCAAGTGGGTTTTGTCTTTATTGTTAGATGTTTGATAGTTCTATACTAGTGTTTTACTGGCTAGGTGTAATTAAGTAATTAAATTATCAACAAAGGGTTTTGTTTAGGCCTTTAAGCACCAAAACAGATATCTATTGTTCTACGATACGCTATTAGTAAAAAGTGTGGTCAGATAGCGGCTACAACGGCAATATAGCATGGTAGTGTCGAGGAATTTGAACAAATCTGCGATTGACAATACCAGATAAGAGCATCTTCAATATCCTGGAAGTTATGTTCACATGATGGATGTAGCGTGTTTGATTACTAAAATCTTGATAAATTCAATTTGATGTAAAGCAATCTCATGTTTGTGTTTCAAAAGATTGTATTCTAAAAGGGTAGGTTTAGGGTGCGTTTGTTTAAGATTTTTTTCAAAAAAAATCTATTTTTTTTCTTAAAAAAATCACTTTTGTCATTTCTAAGTGTTTGTTTAGGATTTTTAGAAAAATCATTTTATCAAAAAAATCTATTTTGACCCTAAAATGAAAAGCTATTAGGATTAGCTTTTCTCAAAATCTATTTTTTTTTCAAAAACAAGGAGGTAACACATGTACAAGTTAAAACTCATTTTTTTTTTAAAATGGATTTTTATGGGTAGTAAGCAAAGAAAAATAACTTCAGATTTTTTTTTTAAAATCTCTAAAAAAAAATCTCTAGATTCTTTTAACACAAAATCTATTTTTCTTAAAGCCGAAACAAACATACCCTTAGATTAGCATTGTTAAATGATTCAGAAAGGTTGATATTTTACAGTTATATTTAAGGATATAAATATGAACACGTACATGTGTTTTTCACCTGTATTCATGCTGTTTGAAACACTCAGCGAGTGTTGTCAAATGGCCGTGATATTATCTTTATAGCATAGCGGATTTTGCTGATTCTGCTATAAAAACCGCGACACTGTCCTTATTTTGCTATTAGGGCAGTAACGGCCGCTATTCGAACTTCTGCTACCAAATGTAGCGACAATAATGGAAAACATTAAATTTTTAGGATTTTTTTATTAATATTGACGAGTTTGCTTATGCGCCAAATATTACCTATTTTTAAGATAGAAAACTGAAGATTCATTAAGTATTACTCTTGTATTCGCTATAATACCTAAATATTTCAGTATGTAAGCTATACTTTTCCTCCATTCCCTTTTATATGTGTATGCAACATGCCTTATATATATATATATATATAATTGCCTTATTTCACCTTCTATTTGACCTCAATGCTATCTGCTCTTTCCCATAACAAACTTTTGGTACTCCTCTATTGATAACATTGCAATCAACACTCTTATGCATGAATATCATAAGTCAATTTTATGAATAGAATTTCATATTGCAAGTTTGAACATTTCTTGGGATAACAAGTCCTTTTATTCCACTTCAGGAGGATGACTTGGTCAGTGAGAAGCAGCATAAACGACGGCAGCTTCGGTCCTTCAACTTCAAACGGAACTAACGGAAGGACACGTATAATTAGAGTGATTCAAGAATTTCAGACCACGTTAGGTTCTAAAATTCAGAAGATAAAGAAAAATCTTCCAATGAAGCTACTTTTCTTCTTGGTTGGATTTTATTGTGCAACTGCCTTTTCCACTGTTATTGGACAAACTGGTGATTGGGATATTCTATCTGCTGCCTTAGCTGTTGTTGTTGTGGAAGGCATTGGTGCTCTCATGTACAGTGCTTCCCTTCCTTTATTTACCAAAAGCCTAATATCAGTGTTTAATTATTGGAAAGCTGGCCTTACATTGGGACTTTTCTTGGATTCATTCAAATATTAATCTGATTTTATATTGGATATGCAATGATACCTTCCATGAAAATCAGAATTTCTCAGTGCTTTTTCATGAGTTGGCTTTTATTACGCAGTCGATTCAATGATTTTTTATCACAAGTGAGGACATGCGAGTTGCGTAAGGGTTAATTAAAGGACATTGGCACATTCAACAACATAGTTTGAATTGTTCAAGTAAATCTCCATCGAGTTCTGTTCAATTTAAGAAATCATCTCCCTCATCCCTAAGTTCCATACTTTCATACTCGTCTTGGCATCAGATCCTTGCTGGCTTTCCTTGGTGTTCAATATGCAGTGCTGTTCTTTCAAAAAAAAATTAAAAAAAAAAATATGCAGTGGTGTTTTGATAAATTGGAGCATGAAGATGTCCATGTTTATGTTGTGTTGCTTGTATATATGATGGTATTTGTTAAACTCGAGCTGTTGTTCTACTTGTGAGCTAGTTCAATACAAATTGTGCAACTCAGCTCAAATACAACTTCAGATAAGTGATTGTGGATGATCTTTATTGCAAGAAGTACAAGATTTTTTAACAATACATCAGGTGCATGTCTTCCAGGTTCCATCAAGAACAACATATAGTGTCATTTGTTGATTCATTTATTTGTTTTTTCATATCAGTACAAGGCTTGTGAATCTTCTGAAAAGCTGTTCATTATGTCTATATATACTGTGAGTAATCAAGGAAAAGAATTTGCATTTTTGTGTAAACTTACCATTTTTATGTGTACATTTGTCAATATCAGCTAAACTTGATGGACAAGTTATATACATTTAAACACAATTGCAAATTTACTGAAACTTGAATCTCAAGATATCTGTGACCTTACTCCCCTTCATCATCCCCTCTGGAAAAAAAGTAATATCAGCAAATTATTTTGAAATGGGACACTAGTAATGCTAGATGTTATGTGGAATCGGATACACTGAAGGAGTAACAGACCCTATCTGGAAATCACCGTGTGAGTACATTTGGTTGGATCAATGTGATGCTCTAGATTATTGACTGTTGGCCCGGAAAAGGCACCATGCTGTCCATTCATTTTGGTCTGTCAGAGCAATTTGACGCTCTAGAAGGAGTAACAGACCCTATCTGGAAATCACCGTGTGTGAGTACATTTGGCTGTGTCTGTTGGAATCAAGGAAATATTTGTGTAAAATTACCTGCATTATTGCTTCCTATTCCTTTGGTTTATTTGAACAGATTGCTATGACTATTGAAAGCTGTGTATGTGCGAAATTTGTCATGTTTGAACTTTGAAGTTCTATCTATGACCTGGTTGATTGGTTATGTGTAATCTGAATTATGAGAATATTATGAGCCATCCCAAGTTAATTTGTGTATGGTATTATTGAACTTAGTAGTACATAGTAATAATTAAGATAGTTGATATAATTTATCAAATTTTTTAATCCCGACTTTTTATCAAGCGATGTTCCTGTTGCGTGCCATACAAACCACCAGATTATTAAACTGATTTTGTAAAGCAGACGAAATTGGACCTTGTGATAGCATATGTAGTTTAGTTTAGGTCGAGGTTTTGGACCCGCACCTAACTTAATGTCCAAGTAACACTTATTTTAAAATAGATAAAATATTAATAATATTTATAATTAGCGACCGAGGAATTAAGGGTCTCAAATTAGTCCTTCCATTGACACATGTCCATTGTGGATTGGAGCTATCACAATAACCCTTTGATTAGCAAAACTCATTCTCATCTCATTTGTCCTTCTTTTGAATTTGAATAGGCACATGACTCATGACATTGGAGGCTTGTTTGTGAGTATGTGCATTCTATTTTTGAACCGTTTTTCTCATACTTTCCCTTACGTCTCATTTCTCACCCAAGAAAATCATGCCTATCACATGTCTTCTGCTCGCAACCAAACAAACACTCAAAAACAGTTTGGAAATCCAAAAACAACACCGACTGAATGTCCAAGTAACATTTATTTTGAAATAGATGAAATAATAATAATATTTATAATTAGCGACCGAGCAATTAACGGGTCTCAAATTAGTCCTTCCATTGACACGTGTCCACTATGGATCGGAGCTATCACAATAACCTTTTGATTAGCAGCAATACTCATTCTCATCTCAGTTGTCCTTCTTTTGAATTGAATAGGCATATGACTCATGACATTGGATGTTTGTTTGTGAGTATGTATGTGCATTCTATTTTTGTACCGTTTAAATCATAATTTCTCTCACGTCTCACTTATTACCCAAGAAAATCATGCCTGTCACATGTGTTGCTCGCAACCAAACAAACACTTCATACAAAAACTCATTTTCTGCTCTCAGTACACAATTAGTTGGCATTTTCTTCATAAAAAGTGGCATAAACTCTAGACTTCTGCTGATATATAAAAATAGGAGAGGCAAGGAAGGGTAGAGAAGAAGAGTAGCAAAAAGAATAACACTTGTTCCTTTCAAACACCACATCAATTAACAAAAATATCCACCACTTAAACCGGCGATCCTCCTCGTTTAGCCGCGCACCACCACCGTCAAAGATCAAGCGACCTCCATGTCCATGGTCTTTCTTTTTCCTTCGTTCTCTTACGTTTGCTTTCTCTACATCTTAGGTTTTATATTTTACCTTTTCTTTTTAGCAAAAATACACAATTCGTCCTTTAATCTAAAGTAAAATGTCAACATCGTTATCTTTTTTTTTAATATTTTATAAATTTACTCAAAAACTCAAAACAAAAATTAAAAAAATCATCAAACTCATAAGCAAACTAAAACCTTGATCATAAAAAGCTTAGAACTTAGATTTTATTAAAAAAAACTCATAAAAAAAGGATACAATATTGATAATTTATAACATAAAAGATTAAATAAAAAAAATATAAAAAACGAAAAAAGCCTATTTTCATTTTTGAGCATTAAAGTTGTTTATTGTTTTGATACCCTATTTTTGTTGAAGGTTGAAATGGCAAAGGGAAAAGGGAGAAAGTGTGTGGGAAGAAGCTGGTGTTGTTATGCTTCTCTGTTCTAAAAATCATGTTTTTATTTATAAATAATGCAAGAACACGTGGCAGGGTCTGATTGAGTCAAAGGCATGTGCCTTTAGCGCCTTAAAGGCACTAAAGTGCTGCCCCTATTAGAATTAGAGTCATTTATGCTTGATGTCAATATTACTCATAAGAAAGGTTGCAATAAGTTCAATTATTAGGATATGATAAATTTTTGGTGATTTTGTCGTTTTCATCTCTTGACCATGTTTTTTGAAATTAAGCAATGTGACGTAACTGCTAACTTTTACGTTCCTATTTCTTATTTAAGGTCTCCTGATTTATTGAAAAGATAATCCTTATGGTGTTAAATTAGTTTATCTTGAACTTTCCTATCAGACCTCCATTTCTGAAATTTTATTTTAACTTCTTTGGTCAAAATTATTTTAGCCAACGGTTTGATTCACCTTCTTGTCACTTTGCTTAATTTATATTTTTGTTTGTCTATTTTTTTTCCAATTGATGTTTATGTTACCATGTTTATTTAATCATTTCAAAAAAAAAAAGACATTATGTGTAGTAATAAAGGGTGATATTTTTTTGTAACTTATGCTTAATTACATTAATATTAGTGATTATTAGATATAATAAGAATGAGAAATTTTTGTAAGAGTTGCACAATCACAATTCTAACCTAAAATTAGATAGCATATAAAAGAGAGTGAGAGTTTTTTTGTGTCATATCAACACTGTTCTAGCTTAAAAAAAAATATCCAAGCTTTCAAAATACCAAAGACACATTTCAATATTAATATGCTTTAAAGATCATGGATACATGTTCGACCTAATACACTAACTTAAATAAATGCTTTTTAGTAACATTTAGAGGTAACACATCATGTATTCTAGCTTAAGATAACTCAAATTACAAACACAAATAATTGCTCAAAATTCCACCACTCTCATAGATATAATACATGTAGATGGCTTAGCGAGACATATGATTGCCTTAAAAAAAATGGTAAACTCTACCAAACTAAGTTACTTTAAACATAAATCAACATAACTTATGATATTCGAGAAAACTTCAATTTATCTGGGTTTGAGATGAAATTCCATGCAATATACAACCTTCTTCAATATCACGTAATCAAAAAAAAAATATTTTTATTTATAAATATTGATCATAATTCATAAAAAAATGTCATCACGATATCCAAGTACGTTCTATGAAAATGTGAGATCACCAAATATCCAAATCAATGTATAAAAGTATTTCAAAAGAATCTAAATACAAAACTAAATTTGAGAGAACAACTTTCATGTAAAGACCATGAACAAACTAATTCCAAAAATATATCACACTTCCAAAAAAAAAGTCAACTATTTTTAAAAGGATTTTCAATAATAAATCATTAGGGAAAAAAACCTTGATTCAACTATCAAAAAGACCATCAACAAATAGTTTTGAAAATGAAGAAAACTATTAAAATAAACTAATAAATATAAAAGTACATCTTAAAAATTCATAAGACATAGAACTAAGAGAAACCCCACTCACAAAAAATTGACACCATTAGCAATCACATCTCTCTCTATTGTTATGAATAAAACCTAAAAATAAAACCACATTAGTCTAAAAAAATTATGTTCTCTATATATAATCTTCTATGCTATATATGTGGCAAATATGAACTTATTTTTGAGAAAGCATATCATCTAATTTATGGACCAAAAATGTAAATCCAAACACAAAAGATAAAGGTAAATGAAAGTAAAAAGAGAACCACATCACCTTAACAAAGCATAAAAGCATAAATGATCAAGGTAGTAGAGCTGGGCAATCATACATATATAAGATAAGATGAGGGAAGATTTTATTGGAAAAATTAAAACGTTCATTTTTAGAGTTTCCAATTTAATCAATAAAATTTAATAATTTTAATGTTCTTATAATGTCAGGACTGACTTTTCATGATTTTTTTTTTTTACATTTTGAACATTGACTACGTTTTTTATGTAAACATATGGATTTAATGAACCAAAACAAAATGGTTCTCACGTTCATTTTAGAAGGCTAAACATTCATTTTCACATTTTCGAATAGATATTAAATGGAATTATTAGAATTAGGGAAACTCATGAGTTTGTGATTTTATCTAATTTAATTCTCTAAAGATATATAATAAGCTAGAAAGCCAAGTTGTTAATAGTGTGAGAAACTTTTTTAGATGTGCCACATAAGCATAATTCTAGCTCTAGAATGAGTCAAGTTTCCTTTACAAAGATATATAGATATAGATTCTTGCTAGTTCTGCATCCTTGATTTTATATCTTGAAGGGTTTGTTAAATCCTGGGAGATTATCGTATATTTACGCGGAAAATCCTTAAGGATAGTGCGATCATTACGTCTCGTACTACTTTCACTATTTGTTCATTTTGCAGTTCTCTTATTGAATTGATGAGTAGAGGTGGTGATTGATGAGTTATGTCAGTGGTCAATTTAACACAATCTCAAAAAAATAAAAAAAGATAAGTTTATTGATATCTATTTTGTTAATGTTTAATTAATTTTTATATTTATATATTGATTATTATTTGTAGAGATATTCTTATCCCTAATTTTACAACAAAGAAGTCTCACATTATATAAAAATATAAGTGTTGAGCATCATTTAAATAAGAGGAATCATACTGCAATTGTTGTATGATTTATGATATTTAATTCCTCAATTGTTGTATGCTCACGGAACTATCAATGGAGTTTTTAATTCTTCAATCAATGAAATGAATGAAATCATTTTACATTGTTTAAACTACCCAGGATTTTGTCAAGGATTTTGGTTACCAAGTAATACCTTCGTGGGTAATCATTTTCTTAGGATTTTAGGATCCGCAGGAAAAGTACATCCGCAGGAAAAATTCGGTCAGGTTTTGGGGAGTTCTTCTGCCCTTAAGCGCATCGCAGCAAAAACCGCAGGAAATTTGTGGGAAACGAGTAATCTGCTGGTAATTCCGCAGGAAATTTGTTTTTATTTATTTAAAAAAATAATGAACTTCAATGCATTTCAGGACGACAAAAAAATGAACGTTAGAAAATAAATCACAGAATATTCAATAATAAGCCACTCTATTTTATTCATACAAATTCTAGGCCATTCTCTGCAAAATAGTTAACAAAATACTTATAGAACTTAGATATCTCATAATGCTAGGAATAGGCATGAAGTAGAAGTTAACATTATGGGCAACAAAAAGAAAAGGAAAAAATAGAGTTCAAAATTAGTGGTGACTTCTTCATAGTCACAAAGACAAGAAATTGGTACTGAGGATATAGAAAATAAACAAATAAATCAACATAAACTATCAACTGTTAACTATAAAATAAAAGTTATTAACTTAAAAGTTTATTGTAATGATAAGCTCAATAGTTTATTTTTCTCAATCCCCATTTCTTATATAAATTAAACCAAAGAAATGTCGAAAATGGGTGGAAAATTTAATTGTCTGAGAAGTTCTACTATAGTTCTCCTAGTTAAATGATTAAACACCAGTATGCTAATGGAACTCTAAATGTGGTCTGACTCTTAAATATAAGCAATGATCTCATAATTATATCAGTTCTCATAATCTCAAATCATTTATTGCATTTGGATCTTCTAACATGTAATGAGCATTTTGTACAATAAAGTATGGAGTTGATAACCAGTGATGCATAAATCAATGGTTAATATTTTAAGCTTATAAGTACCTACGTAATTAATTGATATAAGAACCCACTCCCTTGATCTTACTACTCGAGATTGAGATTGATATAAAGTGCACCCACACTTCACATTTGGAAGATATCTAAATCCAAAATGTTAGATCATCAGTAACTTAAAATTATAAGCATATTTTGCAGGACATTTCTTATGCTTGAAAGTTAACTATTAAGATCGACTTTAGCCATGTGAGACTTGCCTTTCTCTAAAAGCTCTACCCAAATTTCAAAAATCACATTAACATTGAATAATGAGAAAACACTCCAAAAATAGCTACAACCACCGTAACACCGGCACTTCTCATGGAAAGTGTGTCCGGTGTTAGACACTGGCACAACTTACAAGTGATTACATTTAATTAATTCATTTTTACAAACTTTAACATGTGTAAGTTTTTGTGCCGTGTCCGGTGTTTGTATGAGTGCTTCATACGCTACAAGTGCATCAACACAAAGTCACAATATAATGAATCAAATGCAATGAAATACACTTAACTTGAATGAAATTAATTATCTACACTAATTAAGAGAATAAATGTAATTGTACGAAAGCTGAAAATGAAAAAAGACAAGCTTCAATTAGGGTTTAAGGAAGAAGAGCGATGGTACCTGGAGTAAGACGAGAGTGATGAACATGAGGACTGCTAGAATACATAAGCCCAATGGTGGATTCAAATTCTGAAATGATGTTCCCGATTCTTCAAATTGCTTCTTTCCAGAACTGAGATGGAAAAATGTCCAACCAATTATTACATCAAATCCTTAATTCAGTTGAATAAGAAAGAAAGTAGTCTAAAACCTAAACTCATAAATTAGATCAAATTTAAAAATTAAGATCATGAAACTCACAAATCAGAAATTCAACATCAAATTTTGAATTGGAGTGAAAGAATCTAAAACCTAAAATTCATAAATTAGATCAAATTCACAAACTAGAATCATGAAACTCACAAATCAGAGAGTAAGAGACCACAAATCAGAGCTTAAAAGACCAAGAGCTCGTAACACCAATGCTAAATTTATCTAGAATATTTAGCATGTGCTTTAATCTTAGTACTAGATACATTAAATTTACAATATAATTTGGACAGAATGAATATATATAAAATATGAACTGTCAAATACATATATCTGATGAGTATTTGAATACATATATCTGATGAGTATTTGAATACATAAATCTTTCTTCGTAGCCCAATTTTTTTTTTGGTCAAGTAGCCTAGTGGATAGAGCTCACACAATTAAATTGTGGAGAAGTGGAGTGTCTGGGATTCGAACTCCAGCCCCTGCATATAATATGCAATATCCCTACCAACTGAGCTAAGCTCATGGGGATCTTCATAGCCCAATTTGAATCAATTATTTTAGGAAAGAAAAAAAAATTGATTGAATGGTTTGCAAAGAGGACACGTGGCAATTGCTTTGCTAGAAACATTATTGAATGTCATGTGGATTAGCTCTTTTGAACATGTTCAAATGTATGTATAGGAGATTACCAACCACGTAACAACAACTCTTTTTTCACCATGTTTTCATTAGCCTTGATTTGGTTTTTATTTTTAATATTATAAATGATATAGTTTGTTTATTTTTATGATGAAAGTTAAAATGATTGATATTCTACATATATTTATATATAATGTGTATAGTATTTATCAAAAAATTATAAATTTATTCAATATATAAGTGTAAAAATTATTTTCTTCAATTCTCAACTATGCTAGAAAATATTTTGAAAAGTTACTTCAGATAATAAATTCAAATTGTGTTGTTTGATGGGGCTAGACTGAGCGTGATCCTCGCTCTCCGTCCGAATCCTTCAAAATATTTTTCACCCCCATTCTCCACCACATAAAGATTTTCACTCTTGTCCCCGTCCTTGAATATCTCCACGGGTTTCTGTGGAGAATTCATAATTATATACATAAACTCTATTATACCCTCATGAATACATCAAAAGAGAAAGTTTCGTACACAATTTCCTCTTAGAGTTGATCCTTAAACTTGTAGATCAATGCTATTCATAGAAAAGCATTAATTTGGTCTCCCTACGTAGAAAAGATTCTAACATCATATTTTAAACAAAAAAATACAAAAACCAAAACAATATGAAAGAAAATATCTTTCGATTCCTTATAACAGTCTCCATGAAAAATGAAAGTTTCTTATTTTCATAGTCATGAACAAAATAAGCATGCATGCCCAACCCTTAGAACCAATATTCGTGATTGTTTTTCCAAGTGATACATCAGAAATGAAATCGTGTTTCAGATACTTTTTTTTTGAAAAAAAGGGTATGAAAATATCAAAGAATATATGAATTTAAAAATGATTTTTTTTGTTGAATTTTAGTCTCCCAAAAACTCTATTATTCATATCGTAACAGTTATTTTTTATTAATTATTAATTTAACAGTTTTAAAAACCGTTTAAAATAGTTATTATTCTTCGGTTGTAACCGACTAAGTTTTTAAAGTAAGATTTATTTACTTATAAATGAAATGTTTTTTAATAATTATTATTTTCACGTAAATAATAAATATTTTCAAGGTTTCATGAAAATTTTGCCACATAGCACATGTCAGTTAAAACAGGGGTGGCCCTAAGCATGGGTCGAGGATATAATTGTCAGTGTCGTAAAGATAAAACGGTCTCTTAAGAATAAGTTTAAATGATCTATTTATTTATTAAATACTCATACAATTCTTTTTTTATGATATAATAGTAAAATCAAACGATTTCTTAGAGGAGGATGATGATGAAGAATATAAACATTGAATTATGATTCATATGTGCTATTGGAGCATGAATCTAGTTTAGAGCTACTTGGTTCACATTTCAAAGATTCATACTCATGTTCTTTTTGCATGTCATCTTGGGTTGGTGCTCTCAAGTACACTTGCTCATACAATCGTATGATTCCTTTGCAGAATCTAAGTAAGCACTTCAATGTTGTACTACTTTCTATTTTGATGTATTCATCGACTGCATCTGTTGCCACACCATATGCTAACATTCGCATTGTTGTGGTACATTTTGCTAACGGTGATATACCTTCTTTATTGCCTGCATCAACTCGCTGGGTGAAGTAGTTATCACTACTTGAAAGGTCTCCAACGATTCGAAGGAAAACGTGTTTTTGCATCCGGTACCGACGACGAAACATTGCATCGTCATATGTAGGCTCATTGGCAAAGTAGTCGTCAATTAGTCTTTGGTTTGCCGCTGCATGATCTCTATTGAAATATTTTCTAGTACGAGACGCACTACCTTCCTCTAAATTTTTTCGACGCTGAATAAATCGGTTGACGATATAAGTGTCTTCAATATCACGTTTTTGGA
>Ga0228711_1008626_pt1 | contig 14196 bp, 7 predicted proteins | sample MedpolnodulmetaG_2_FD_177996 | JGI IMG/M metagenome (GOLD analysis project Ga0228711, IMG submission 177996) | Root nodule microbial communities from Medicago polymorpha collected in Santa Monica, California, United States - brown nodules | ecosystem: Host-associated > Plants > Roots > Nodule...
TTGACTTGATGACCACACAAGTGGTTCTATAAATAGAACACTTGTGCTGAAACATTTTGTTGGTTGAAACGCTTAACCTAATTCACAAGAGTAAACCTAGCCGCCGCTCTCTAAACCTAATCTCTCTGAATCTCCGTTGGAATTGGCTAGCACCGGTCATCAGAGAAGTTTTGTTTGTTCGTGTGGACTGAGTAGAGGCATCGCTGCTTTGCTTTGCTCGTGATCAGAAAGATTTCTGCTACAAAGGTTCTGCTCTTCAAGAGGTAAACACATGAATCTTAAAGTGTTTAAGTTTCTGTTTGATTTGTGATTAATGATTTAATCAAGATCAGTTTCAATGGGATTTCTTCCGCAAAGAGGATTAAATTTTAGGAAAACCCCTCTATAAATCCCTTCATCATGATTACTGTAACATTCTCATCATCCTTAGCTCCTTCCTTCTCTAGATTCTTTTGAGTAGAGAAAGGCATATTTTCAAGTTCCAACCGAGAGTCGGTGGATTTACTGATATTGATAGAATCAGCAGGAACAATCTTAGACTGAGGAATCTCATGATGAACAGAATCAGTAGTAATTTCTTCAACAATGAGAATCCCACTTGCAGGAATTTTCTTGCTATGCACATCAAGTCCACCTTGTTTCTTGCCAGACACGGTTTTGAAAGCATTGGATGTGCCAGAAGCATGTTTCTTTCCATTCACATCAGTCCTAGTTTTCATTCTAGCAGGCACTTCAGTATTGTTTGTGTGATTCATTTTCATGCAATTTTGTAAGCTATGTCCCAAGGTTTTGCAATTAGCACAGAAGGAAGGCTGCTTCTCATAAAAGACATTAATGGACAAAGCATGATCTTCCCTTTCCACAACAACAGTTTCAAAGAGCTGCTCAGATAGGTCCACATCCATAAGAACTCTAGCAAAAATCCCAAAACGTCTGCTCTGAGTTACCTCATCAATTGCAAGAGGGGTACCTAAGCCTGAAGCAATCTCAAACAGGGTTGTCTTCCTCCAATATTCTTGGGGTAAGTGCATCAACCTGACCCAAATTTGAGCATGAGTTTGCATTTGAGCTTGAGGCTTGAAATCTTTTGTCTAGCGGTAGAAACGAAGGAACCCAGGTTTCATATTCACCACCCTCAATGCCCAAACTCTTTGCATATCTTCAGCTGAACTGAAATTAAACTCGAAAAAACCCTTACCAAGAGGTGTAAGATTCCAATTGTGCAGATCAGGCCACAAACCGGAAAGCTTCTGTTTCAATGAAAGTGTTGTCAATGGAGGATCCCCCTTGTGCAGAGTGACTCTGCCATGGAGGCTGCACTTACACGCAGCAACACCAAATTCATACTCAGCTTGCGAAATTTTGACACGCACTGATGTTCCTATCACAATTTTGGGTGGCAATTTAGTCAATTGAAGGTCACCGGAACAAGATAGAGCTTGAGTGAAGGATTTACCAGAATCCGACGATTTCGCCGCCGCAGGTACCACTGTCTCCACAGAAGCTAAGCACGGCCAAGGACATATTGAAGACATGGAGAACGAAAATCACAATTCAGAAGCAAAGAGACAACCGTAACCACTTCGAGAACCAAGCGCCTAAAACCACCAATGCCAAACACTAAGACGCAGAAAACCCGTGGAGAGAAGCGATGCAGATGATGGAGGCAAGAAACGCATGTGAAACGACGAAGGTAATCGAAGAAAACGGTGAAAAAACGGCTACCAAAGCTGCACTGGAGGTAGATAAATTCACCGGAAAAAAACGGTTAGGGAGAGGAGAGAGAACCATACCCTACCAGAGAGAACCACTTCTCTTCAACTTCAATAAACTTCTCCATACTCCATGATGGTTGTGAGATTTGAGGACTCATATGCAATAAAAAGTAAAAATAAGGAGCATCACGTATTAATAGAAAAACATTTAGGTTGCAAGTTTGTGGGGGGTTTTGCCGTTTTGGTGATGTATTGCAATTAACGAGGAGATTATGGACGGGAATTCTAACATTATAGGCGGATTATGGTTATGCAGACTTAACAGGCATCATTAATGATTGAGTTAAATATGTTTTTGGTCCTTATAAATATATTAACTTTTCGTTTTAGTCCCTCTAAAATTTTCCTTCAACTTTTAGTCCCTATAAAATTTTCAATCACTACTTTTAGTTCCTAGTTTTAAGTTATTTTTTGTGTTTTTTTCAAAGAAATTATGCAGAAATGTGTATAATATTGTAAAAACCTTTCCTAAAAAAATTATGATTTTTAAAAAACATAAATTAAATATGAATTTTTAACTGTAAAAAATATAAAAATTCATATTAAATTCATGTTTTGTTAAAAAATTCTAATTTTTTTTGGAGAGATTATTATAATATTATGAATTTTCTGCAAAATTTTATTCAAAAATGTGAATTCTACATATCAGTTTACTTTAAAGGATGGACCAAAAGTGAAGATGAGAAATTTTTTAGGGACTAAAAGTTAAAGAAATTTTTTAGAGGGACTAAAACAAAAAATTGACATATTTATAGGGACCAAAAATATATTTAACCCTTAATGATTTTTTTCCTATCATACTTGTTATCATTTATTACTCTATTTTTTTTTCATTATTTTAATCTCTTCTTCTCATATCATTAATATGGGATAATTTTGTAAAATCATTTATAATTTCTCTTTCCAATACAAAATTAACTACATTTCATAATATGTGTGAAAATGTCAAAACAACTTATAATACAATAATGAGAGAGTAATAGATTATAGGTAAGTATGTAACTCGATATAATAGAAAGTGAGGAAGTCGTCGATTCAAATCATGCTTTCCTTTTATATATAATTTTTATAGGGGTCCTTTTATATATAATTATATAGTATTTATTTACGCGGTCAATTGTTCAAATTGACCTTATAAAATATGCGATGTCCGAAAAATATCTCAGCAAAATAAAAAAACATATATTCCAACCTTGTAATATGACTTTACAAAAATCAGGGACCGATAATTATGATTTTTTATGCCACATGTTGAATTTGTTTATTTTTAAAAAATTTAAAAATTTTATGGTGAAGGTTCTTACAATGTTCTAACCATGACTACACAATTAAGGAACGAAATTTGACGCAAGAGTATACATTTATTCGAAACAAAATTGCAATTTTGCACATTTTGTTTGAAAGTAAAAATAAATTGAAACATTTTTGAAATATCATGAGGCTTTGCAAATCTTTTTTTATGTATTTTTATACATGTTTCTTCAAACAAATAACTAAAAATTTGATTTATAGGTCAAAATCTCTGTTGTTTTGTTTTTTGAGTTTTTCCTGTTTTAAAATTTATAATTAATTTATCCTTAGTCGAAAAATTTCAATTTTTTTTTTGCAAATCCATATTTTAATGTCTTAAACATGTTTGAAAAAAATCTTTATTTGTTTATGTAAAACCATATTTTTTTTTCAATGGGTTTTAACGTCGTTTGTCTATTATAATCACCACCATTTATAATAGACAAAAGATGATGAATGAGTTGACCATCTTTTGTCTTTTCTCATTGTTCTCATTTCTTTTTCTATAACATTTTTTGTCTATTAGTATGAGTTAACCAAAGTCTACACAGAATATTCAACAAATAGAAGGAAGACTAATGACTTGGGCTTTGCCCTCTCTTGTACCAAAAAAAAAAGAAAAGAAGAAAGACTAATGATGATGAAATTTTTATAAATCATATGGATCAATTTGATTCTACAATCTAAACATGGCTTGCACTCTACTTCTTCCCTTTTTTATCTTCTCACTGATTCTTCAATCCATCAGTGTTGTAGCTCAAACCAAAAGTACCATAGCAGCTGGTGATTTTCATATTGCAGAAACCAATACCTCTCCATGGTTGCTTTCACCTTCTGGTGACTTTGCCTTTGGTTTTCTTCCAATCCAAGAAACTGACCTTTTTTCGCTTTCCATTTGGTATGCAAAAATTTTAGTGAAAACTGTTGTGTGGTATCCTAATGGAGTCAGTCCTACACCAATAGGGTCAAAAGTGGAGCTAACTTTCACTGATGGGTTGGTGCTAACTTCTCCGAATGGTGTAAGGTTATGGAATACTGAGCAACTCAGTAGTGATGTTTTTTCCGGTGTGCTCAATGACACTGGGAACTTTGTGCTTGCAGGTCGTGCTTTCAACACTCTTTGGCAGACTTTCGACTTTCCCTGTGACACCTTGTTGCCTTCTCAGATTCTTCTAAAAGATGGAACCTTGTTGCCTTCTCAGGTTCTTCAAAAAGATGGAAAGCTTTCTTCAAGGCTTAAGGAGTCAAATTTCAGTAAAGGAAGGTTTGAGCTTGTTTTACAAAATGATAGTAATCTTGTTATTCATTCTATTAATTTACCATCTGGTAATGCTAATGAAAACTACTATGAAAGTGGAACTGTGGAATCCAATACTTCAAGTGCTGGAGCTCAATTGGTCTTTGACAAATCAGGAGACTTGTATCTCTTGAGAGAGAACAATGAGAAATTCTATATCTCAGGACAAAATGAAGAGAGTAAAGTCTCTACTACTAATTTTTATCTTAGAGCAACTCTTAATTTTGATGGAGTGTTATCACTTTTCAAGCATCCAAAGAACTCAACTGATAGTGGAAATTGGACTACAGTGTGGTCTTATCCTAAAAATATATGTCAATATATTGTTAGTTCAGGTAGTGGTGTTTGTGGATATAATAGCATCTGCACTTTGGGAGATGATAAGAGGCCAATATGTCAGTGTCCAAAACGTTACTCACTGCTTGATCCTGATGATCCACATGGTAGCTGCAAGCCAGATTTCATACAAGGATGTGCAGAAGATGAACTAAGTAAAACGAAGGATCTATACGAGTTTCAGGTTTTGAATGACACTGATTGGCCTCTATCAGATACCGTGCTTCTAACACGTTTTACAGAAGAACAATGTAGGAAAGCTTGTATGGAAGATTGCATGTGTTCTGTGGCTATTTGGAGGTTAGGTGATAGTTGTTGGAAGAAGAAGTTACCACTCTCAAATGGGAGAGTTGATGCAACTCTAAATGGTGCTAAGGCTCTCTTGAAAGTGAGAAAAGAAGTGAACACGAATAATAATAATAATAACAATAGACAAACTTTGGTTTTGGTTGGTTCTGTGCTTTTTGGTAGCTCTGCTATTCTCAATGTTGTATTGATTGTAACAATCTGTGTCAGCACCTCCATTTTTCAGTACAAGAAGAAGCTTAGAAGAGATATCAAAAGTTACACGTGCGTTGAAATTCAATCCAATTTGTGTTGCTTCACTTATGAAGTGCTTGAAGAAGCTACCAATGGATTTGACAAAGAGCTAGGAAGGGGAGCTTTTGGTATTGTTTACGAAGGAGTCATCAACAACGACACAGCTTCCAAAACTCGGGTGGCAGTGAAAAAGTTAAACAGTTTTTTGTTGGATCAAGCTCATAGGGAATTCAGGAATGAGCTGAATTCCATTGGTCTCACTCATCACAAGAACTTGGTTCGTTTACTTGGATTTTGCGAGAGTGGAAGTGAAAGACTGCTTGTTTATGAGTACATGAGCAATAGCACTTTGGCAAGTTTTCTTTTCAATGCTGATGATGAGAAACAAAAACCAAGTTGGAAACTAAGGCTAGAACTTGCAATAGGGATAGCTAGAGGACTTGTGTATTTACATGAAGAGTGCATCACTCGGATCATCCATTGTGACATAAAGCCTCAGAACATACTCCTTGATGATTACTTCAATGCAAGAATTTCTGATTTTGGATTAGCCAAGTTGTTGAACATGAATCAAAGCAAAACCAACACTGGCATAAGGGGAACAAAAGGGTATGTTGCACTTGAATGGTTTAAAAACATGCCTATCACTGCTAAGGTGGATGTATATAGTTATGGTGTAGTGCTACTTGAGATAATTTCATGTCGAAGATGTGTTGAAGAAATGGATGAAGAAGATGTAGACAAAGCAATTTTAACTGATTGGGCTTATGATTGCTACAAAGATGGTGCTTTAGATGCATTGGTTGAAGGCGACATTGAGGCATTGGAGGACAAGGAAATGCTGGAGAAATTGGTAAAGATTGCTATTTGGTGTGTTCAAGAGGATCCATGTCTTAGACCAACCATGAGAAATGTGATACATATGCTTGAAGGTACTGTTGAAGTGCAAGCTCCGTTAAACCCCTCACCATTTAGTATTCAATATTCTCTAAATTAATAAGTTGGTAAGCAAGGGGTTCAGCTTGTGCTTATCCTTGCTTTGCTGTTTTAAGCACACTGTGATATTGCTTTTATGTCTGTGGATCAAGCTGTGGTTTTATGTACCTTCAAGAGTAGTTGTGTTGTGTACCCGTGTATATGGGTGCGACTGTAACTTCTATATTAAGGTAAGCCGCAATATAGAATAAAAACATTTAAGTGTATTATAAAATAATTGAAAAAAAAAAAAGGTTTTGTGAAATCATAAGGTTAGAACTCCGTAGAAGAGAATAGAGTGAGTTTTCATGTATTGGAATCAAAGAATTAAAGAAATTGTATTCACAAATCTAAGAGTTACAATGCAATGACCCTACCATTTATACTAGCTACGACACTACTCATCTCTAACTAGAATTAGTTTCAATGTTATAATCAACTCCTAAAACTGTATAAAAAACCAGTTAGTTAACAATTACTCCTAGCTAACTTGTACATCAAGTTACTTCTATTTCCTTCTCAACCTTACAGTTAACATCCCCCTCAAAAATATATGTCGAGCATTCCAAGCTTATTGTGCAAGGCATTGAATGAACCCGGATGTAGTGATTTTCTCAGGATGTCTGCAACCCGCTCTTTTGATGACACAGGGAGTAAATGCAAAACACCGGATTGTATCTTATCGCACACCACATGACAATTAATCTCTATATGTTTTCTTCTCTCATGGAAAACATGATTTGCTGCTACATGTAATGCTGATTTTTATTGTCACAATAAATGATGACGGTTCGGGATGAGAAATGAGAAAATCATGTAGTATATGTAGTAACCATTAGGCCTCACGTTGTGACCCATCCTACCATCTCACCACCAACCTCCGTCGTTCTCTCGCCATGCCGGCGTCCACCGTCAACCAGAAACCATTCACATTACCGACGTGGACGAATATCTAATATCTATATCTACATAGTTGCTCTCTCTCTCTCTCTCTCTAAAGATTAGATTGCCAATTTCAAAATGAAAATTGAATCTTTTACATCATCTGTGCAAGTAAAACCAAATGCTAAGTTTAGTCCATATGAATCAAATTTTATCATTGTGCATCTGCTTCACTTTCTTCAATTACATTGAGTGATCAAGTTGTGCTTCACTTACCCCAAATGGTACTAATTTAAATCATGTTGCATGTTGACAACATTTGGAGATCAATAGCTTAGAAATTGTGAATTTCTTCTCCTTCAACTTTGAAGCAATTAGTCTGTTATTCTCTTGGATATCATGCAGAAGGCAGTGTTTTATAGACCGCAATTTTCCTGTTAGATCATACTACACATACAAACACAATTCATGATCAGAACTTGGATTTTTAACAATAATAAATATTGCAGAAGCATTAAACTGTACGTAAGCTGAGAACTTAAAAGCCTAATCATATTCAAAATCACCTTTTCCTTGATGAGATTCATGAGTTCACCACTTGCAAAGTTATAAGAAGCCTTAATACATTCAAGATAATGACGATTTGAGCCAAAACTCATCAGTTTTGAATTTTCTGATGGAGGGACCTAGAGTAACAAGTAACTGTATTTAGTGAACAGTAAATATTTCACAAGCACACTCCAACTTGAATGGCTAAAGAGTGGATAAATTATTCTACATACAAGCATAACAGTATCAACACCTGAACATTGTGTCCACATTCTCTCATGACATTTAGATATTTTCCTGTGGTCAAAATTGTTCCTGCAGAATTCGCAAGAAAGCTTGGAATTCCATCTTTGAGGCTATAATGCTGTCGCCAGTACTTAGCATCATAATCTTTAGTGAGACTCTCAAACCTACCTTCTAGTTTGAATAAGGTTGTCCTGGCTCAAACCTAGCTTGGGCCTTGGGCATCCAACAACTTTTTAACTCTTAGGAAGACTTTGCCGTTCATTTGGGTCTCACAAAGGCTCGAGGGGTTAGTCTCCACATTTAAGCTCAGAAGATACTTGGTTTACACAAAAAAATCCAAATGTTAATTTATAGGATGCAAATTTTTATCATTTTGTAATAATAGGATTAATTATTGTCAAAAGACAATAAAATTATAAATATTCTTGTTTATAATGCAAATAATATTTTGTTTAGAAAACAATGAAAATATAGTTCAAAATAATTTACCATGAAAAATGCACTTTAAAGAACACAAATCATTTGTCAAGTTTGTAATTTATTTATTTTCTATGAAAATGGGAAGTGTATCATGCGTTTGTTATCTCCAAAATTAAACCAATTTGTATAATGGTTTAGTATGAGTTGACCAAGTCTACACAAAGAATATTCAACAGATATAAGAAAGACTAATGACTAAGTGATGAAATTTTTGAGGACACAAACAATTACTATTTGTTATAAAAAAGCATATGGATCAAATTCTACAATTTAAACATGGCTTTCACTCTACTTCTTCCCTTTTTCCTCTACTCATTGATTCTTCAAACCATCTATGTTGTAGCTAAAACCAGAATTACTATAGCCATTGGTGATTCTTTTACTGCAGATACCGGCAACTCTCCATGGTTGCTTTCACCTTCTGGTGACTTTGCCTTTGGTTTTCTTCCAATCCAAGACACTGATCATTTTTTGCTTTCCATTTGGTATGCCAAAATTTATGAGAAAACTGTTGTGTGGTATGCTAATGGAGACAGCCCTGCACCAAAAGGATCAAAAGTGGAACTCACTGCTAATGATGGGTTGGTGCTAACTTCTCCAAATGGTGACAAGTTATGGAATACTACTGAGGGACTGAGAAGTGTTGGAGTTTCTCGCGGTGTGCTCAATGACACTGGCAACTTTGTGCTTGTGGATGGTGAATTCAAAAGTCAGTGGGAAACTTTCAACTTTCCTAGTGACACCTTGTTGCCTTCTCAGGTTCTTCACAAAGGTGGAAGCCTTTCTTCAAGGCTTAAGGAGACAAATTTCAGTAAAGGAAGGTTTGAGCTCCTTTTACAAAATATCGGTAGTCTTGTTATGCATTCTATTAACTTACCATCTGGTTATGTTAATGTAGAAAACTACTATGAAAGTGAAACTGTGGGAACTCAATTGGTCTTTGACGGATCAGGGGACTTGTATCTCTTGAGAGAGAACAATGAGAAATACTATGTGTCAAAAGAAGAGGTTAAAGTCTCCACTAGTAATTTTTATCTTAGAGCAACTCTTAATTTTGATGGAGTGTTCACACTTCTTAAGCATCCAAAGAGTTCAACTGATAGTGGAGGTTGGACTATAGTGTGGTCTCAGCCTGAAAATATATGTCATTATTTTCCTAAATTAGGTAGTGGTGTTTGTGGATATAATAGCTACTGCTCTTTGGGAGAGAATAAGAGGCCAACATGTCAGTGTCGAAAAAGTTACTCACTGGTGGATTCTGACGATCCATTTGGTAACTGCAAGCCACACTTCATACACGGATGTGCAGAAGATGAACTAAGTGAAACAAAGGATCTGTACTACTCTAAGATTTTGAATGGCACTTATTGGCATCAAAATGATTATACGCTTCTAAAGCCTTTTACAGAAAAACAATGTAAGCTAGCTTGTATGGAAGACTGTATGTATTATTATTTGTTTATATTCTGGCACATTGATATTTGATATATCCTTGATGTATAATTTCTTATTTTTATTATTTATATATGTATCTTTTGAGCTCTATGTCTCTTTTCTTTTTATCTGAATTGTTAATTAGGTCATTACTTTGTTTTCTTATCTGATGGGTTAACATTCTTATCTCATGAAGTATGAATGAATTCTTATCTCAACTTCATTTATCGTTTTTATGCAAATACATTATTATTCTTTACCAAAGGGGATAAGATGGTTTTGCTTTTGCAGAAGACGCCATGTATCTTTCAGCTTACGCACACAAATTTGATCATGTTTATCTATACATTTGCATTACAAGAATTAGGAGAGCATTAGTTGCTTGTATCTTCTATTCTCAACAAAATAACTCATCTTTTACATCGGCATTCATTTCACTATCTTCATTTTCTCGGCAATTACACCAAGCTACAACTTACTTGAACCTATTTTAATTAATATCATTATATATATTTCTTATTCTTATCTTCGATTTCATATGTTATCAACAACTTCACTATATTAATAATTAACAGTTATTTATTCTCTAATTTTTTTTCACAAACTAAACATTCAAGATATCTGCGCATTGCGCGGGCTTATATCTAATTATAGCTAATTCCTAAAATTGTATTGAGAAACAATTAGTTAACAACTACTCCTAGCTAACTTGTACATCAAGCTACTTCTATTTCCTTCTCAACCTTACAGTTAACATCCCCCTCAAGCTGGAATAGATGTCAAGTATTTCAAGCTTGTTGAGCAAGACATTGCATGAACCTGGATGTGGTGATTTTCTCAGGATGTCTGATGACACTGAGAGCAAATACAAAAAACCAGCTTGTATCTTATCGCATACCACATGACAATTAATTTCTGTGTATTTTGTTCTCTCATGAAAAACATGATTTGCTGTTATATGTAATGCTGAATTACTGTCACAATAAATAATGACCAGTGGGGGATGAGAAAGGAGAAAATATGTAGTATATATATAGTAACCATTGGGCCTCACATGTTGCTTGAGCTAATGTTCTGCATTCTTCCTTAGATGAGGACCTAGATACCACTGAGTACGTCTTACTTTTTCAGCTAATCAATAAAGTTGCACGGAAAAAGTAGAAACCAATCGTGGAGCGTGTAGCATCAGGGCATGCTCCCCAACCTGAGTCTGAAACACCACCACATCAGCAACCCCAACATCGTGACCCATCCTACCATCTCGCCGCCAATCTCTGGCTGCTTCATTGCCATGCCACCATCCGCCTTACATCATACTGTGCAAGTAAATCCAAATGCTAATTTTAGCGCATATGAATCAAATTTTATCATTGTGTTTCTGCTTCACTTTCTTCAATCACATTGAGTGATCAAGTTGTGCTTCACTTACCCCAAATGGTACTAATTTAAATCATGTTGATAACATTTGGAGATCAATAGCTTAGAAATGGTTAATTTCTTCTCCTTCAACTTTGAAGCAATTAGTCTGTTATTCTCTTGGATATCATGCAGCTTTGTTGCTGCAAGATGTTTCAAATTCACTTAAAATAAATTCATCAATCAATTTTAATGATATTGTTCCCAATTCATGAAAGACAAAAGTAATTAGATGGAAGCAGAACAAAATTCAGATGGAGTAGTGCAGCAAGTTATACTTGAAATAAGAAAAAGGACAAAGTGGTGAAGATGGCCAGTGGCGTAGGGGATGGACGGTTGTTGGCAGCGTTGGAACGACGACATCCAAAGGCAGCAGGAGTGGCAGCAAGAAGGCAAGCTGGCTCACGGCGTATTGGTTTCTGGTTTGTCCCTTTTATGGATATATGTTGTTTTAACTTTGTTTCTTAAAATTTTGTTAAAAAAAAAAAACTTTGTTTCTTAATTTCACTAGAATGGCAAAGTGGAATCAGCACATTATTATTCTAGTAATGTGATTGCATCAAATTTGAACCCTGTAAAACTACAACCTATGATAGTTAAAATTAGAAAGTTGAAACATAGCAAATAGAGAGGAATTTGGTTACATAGATTCTGTACGAGTAAGTTTTTAGTCTCTCCAAATACTCACATTAGCATTGATTTGCTGAGATTCTTTTGAGTTAGAATTTAACTTTACTAAATGAGAACAAAATATTCTTGTTTGGATACTACCATAATTTTTAATCTTGTTTAGAAAAAAAAATATAGCTGAATTTTTTTTCCGGTGTAAAGTCCACTTTAGAAGAACACAAATACATGTTAAAAATCAAAATTGTAATATATTTTTATTTTCTATGCAAAGGGAAGTGTATCATACGTTTGTTATCTCCAAACTCCAGAGTATACCAACTTGTGTGTTGGTTAATTGGTTTAGTATGAGTTGACCAAGTCTACACAAGGATACAAAAATGACTAGTGACTAAGTGCTTTAATTTTGATGACACAAACAATATCTATTTACTATGAATCATATGGACCGAATTGGTTCTATAATCTAAACATGGCTTCCTCTCTACTTCCCCTTCTCCTTTACTCACTGATTCTTCAATCCGTATGTGTTGTAGCTCAAACCAAAAGTACTACAGCCATTGGTGATTCTTTTACTGCCAACACCTCTTCATGGTTGTTTTCACCTTCTGGTGACTTTTCATTAGGGCTTCTTCCACTAGAAGATACGATATTTTTTTGCTTTCCATTTGGTTGCCTTCTCAGGTTCTTGAAATAGGTGGAAAGTTCTCTTCAAGGCTTATTGTGAAAAACTTCAGTAAAGGAAGGTTTGAAATCCTTCTACAAAATGATTGTAATCTTGTTATAAATTTTGTTAATTTACCATTTGGTTATGTTAATGAAAACTGCTATGAAAGTGTAAAACTGTGGGATCCAGTACATCAAGTGCTGGAACTCAATTAGTCTTTGAAAGATCAGGGTACTTGTATGTCTTGGGCTATGTATCACTGACACCTCTGATCTAAGGCATGTCCGGTGTCTGACACGTGTCCGTCCCCGACACGACACCGACACATGTTATTACATTCAATTAATCCATTTTCTCTAATTATTACCTGTGTCAACGTGTCGGTGCCGTATCCTTATCCTTGTCGGTGCTTCATAGGTCTTGGGGGAGAACAATGAGAAATACAATGTGTCAGAAAAAGAGAGTAAAGTATCTAATACACATTTTTAACTTAGAACAACTCTTAATTTTGATGGGGTGTTCACACTTTACAAGCATCCAAAGAGTTCAACTGAGAGTGAAGGTTGGATGATAGTGTGATCTAAACCTGATAATATGTGCAATTATATTGTTAATTTTGGTAATGATGTTTGTGGATATAACAGCTTATGCAAATTTTATAATTGTGGATGTGCCTCATTTTCTTTAACCACATTGGAGTGGTCAAGTTGTGCTTCACTTTCCCAAATGGTATACTAGTTTACATTATTTTGACTGCATTTGTAGATCAATAGCTTGGAAATGATGAATTTGAAACAACTAGTCTGTTATCTTTGCGGAGATCATGCAAGTTGTTCCAAATCCATCGACGACAAAAGTAAATAGGTGGAAACCGAAGGAAATTCAGATGGAGTAGTACCACAAGTTCTACTTGAAATAAGAAAAATGAACATGACAGAAGAGGTGAGGATGGTTTTAGGTATATGGTGGCCGGCGTCGGGCGGCGTGGCAAAGAAGGTTGGCATCATTGGGACAAAAATGGCCGGAGGCAGATGGAGTGGCTCCAAGACGACAGGGTGAGTCTCTGGTTTGTCCGTTTTACAGATATTATCATATATGTTATATTAGTTTTGTTCCTTAAAATCACTAGAATCGCCACATCGAATCATCTCAATGTTTTGATTGATCTAACGGAAAAAATTAGTGAACGGTAGAGTGCCAGGAAGCACTTATCAAAAGTAAGTATTTATGTTATCGTCTCCATAGGGACTGGTGCGATATTCTAAGCCGTTCAACAATCTATATCGTTCTGAGTAATGGAGTGGTAATAAGTTTTGTTTCATAAACTAGAAAACTATGAAATTATAAAAGATTTAAGAGTTAACAGGGAAATGATTATGCTGAGATTAAACTTCATCAACCTACGTATACATATTCTCAGATTAGTGTTGTGGATTCTAATTATCAATCGATATTATCACATATTGCTCGGCAACATCATTCGTGTCCAAATGATGTCGTGAGTTCTATTGAGTCGTTCAGTCGTCGATTTCTCAAACTACTAAACGATTCAATAGTCGATTGTATCATTGTATAGTTGATTTCCCAAACTATTCAACGATACAAAAGCTTTGGATTCCAATAGTTAAAGTGATTATCAAAACCTAAATTCCATGTCTAGAACAAAAGATTTGATAGAGGAT
>Ga0228711_1008627_pt1 | contig 14196 bp, 8 predicted proteins | sample MedpolnodulmetaG_2_FD_177996 | JGI IMG/M metagenome (GOLD analysis project Ga0228711, IMG submission 177996) | Root nodule microbial communities from Medicago polymorpha collected in Santa Monica, California, United States - brown nodules | ecosystem: Host-associated > Plants > Roots > Nodule...
GGTTTGCGGCGATGACGGTTGGGGTGGAGGAAAAAAAGAGTAGAATTTGTGTTAGTTATTTGATCCTAAATTGGATGTTGACGATGATGATTGAAAAATTTCTGATTGTGTGTGGTGAAATGTACATATTCTCATTTCAATTTAGGTTAGATATAAACCATTGATAAAATCTAATGGTGTTATTTTTGTGGTCCACCGGTGAGGGACTTAATTGATCCCTCACCCTAGAATTCACCTTGAAAAGGTAAAAGCAATTTATAAATACTAAAAAAACCCTCTAACGCCACAATAATGTGAAGATAGGTAATTAGGTAAACATTGTTTAAAATAAAGAGAACCATTAGCCATTCTATGCTGCTACAACTGGTATCCTAACCACATACACAATGCATTTAAAATTAATAAGTTATTTTCCTGTAGTTGAAAGCTGTTTTCATAAGCTTATCATAAAGAGTTTATTGAAGTAATCAAAAAATAACTTATGAAATATGTCATGTTATTCACAAGCTCTCTCAAACACTCGTGCAAGTATTTATGTCGGTATACAAACTCAAATAAGTTGTTAATAGGTCAGATCGAATTATTCCTAAATTTGTTTTCAAGTATATGCTAGACTAGTTTATAGTGCACAAGTGAGATAAGTATTGTATCATGTACAATTTAGTTGTCATCATTGAACCATTAAATCTTACCATTGGATTAGATCAAATGAGATACGATGGGACTTGTTGATCCAATGGAAAAAAATAACACTTGTGCATAGTCCAAAACTATTTCGTCGGGCACATAGACAAAGCTCTATATGCAATTTACATTTTCATTTAGGAAGATACAAACCATATAGGTGATGTGAATGAAGACTTGTTTTCCTTTGAGATCTTGCTGTCATGATTACTCGGAAGTATATCAAATTGTATTTGATATAGTTAATCAGGGTAGAACAATAGGAGAACCCAGAATGCTTCTATCCTTAGGTTACAACCCATGTTTTAAAAATCAGATGTTCCGCATCGAAGATTAGCCTCATAGTGGAGCCAAAAAGGTCGGAGAATGGTGGGGATACCTTGAGGCGCTACTGGCGTAGAAGACTCTAATTAATGAGTTAGAAGAAATTATTATATATTTTATTACTACATGGATTATTTTATGGGATTCTTCTGCAATCTCAGAAACTGCAGAGTGCAGAGAAACCTGATCCATTTGTTGAGTCAACAAATAGCTAAATCAATACTCATAGAATCATGTAGACATAACAGATCAGAGATAAAGAAGATAAATGTTACATAAAATTCTTTTTGTTGGTTACATGATATCAGCAGATCCTATGCTGTTCACTGTTCAGATAAATCACAGAAATTGAAACCAAACAAACTAAATTCCTAGAAATACTTATAAAGAAGCATTTTAGTACATTCATTATAAACACAAAAATGATAATGTCACACAAGCAAAAAAAATAAAATTAGTTCATTCAACAAGAACCCTTTCAAAATCTAAGGGATGTAATCATTCTCTATTGTTGGTCTTGTTCTAGTCCCAATTGCTAATGGTGCTTTGGTTCCCCCAATAGATTTCATCTGCAAAGTTTCATGACTATCAGCTGTCCATTCCAGTTCTTGTATCTTCATCCCTTTTTTGATCCTTACCAATCTAACAACCAATAAACTCAACATAATCAACAATATGCATCCACCAACCACAGATCCAACAATTATCCAAACCTTAGACTTTCTCCTCCCACCTTTACCAACAGCAGCAGCAACAGCAGCAGGCGCTGGAGTCGGTGCATTAGACTCGACAACAATCGAGAAGTGCCCTTGTTCCATAGTTGAACACACATTATCAGGTAGTAAAATATCAAATTGCACTGAACCATGTAGATCAAAATACACACATTTAGGTACTGAACCATATGGAGCTGATTTCACATCATGGAACTTAACCAAAATTGGTTTATCAGAAGCTCTTATATCCAATTCAGGTAACTCATTAGCAAACAAATCAACACCACTATATGACAATAGACCCAGAACAGGAGCTAAATATGTATAACCAGGTAAAGGGTAAAAATGTTCAGACAAATTTCCTAAATTATGGTAAACCAATACAAGCCTTTCCACATAAGGCTGTTCAACAACACCAGGTGGGATCTGAAACTCTTTGTATTGAACACCTCTTGTTCTTAAACTACCACTTCTAAGCCTCAATGCTGAAACTTTAACACCTATTATACTATTAGGTAATTCAGCATCATAAGGTACACCAGTTTTAGGCTTAACAAGAGCCTTAAAGGCATAATCTTGAAGAACAGAATCAAGGGCTTTTGATGAAATACCATCATCAAATGGAATCTGAGCAATTGATGAAAATGGCAGTGAAAGAAACAATGGCAATGTGAAAATTGCAAGGAAAATTGTTACAACCCTCATCAAGATCTCATATGTTAAAATTGTTAAAAACCGAAATTAAATACAACCCAATGAGAATTTATAACTAAGAGACACAACTACAGAAGCTAGAATGCAACAGTGAGAGAAAAAGATTGAAACTTTATAGCTTACACAGCAAAAACAGCCATGGATTGTTCAACATTGTGCTGTGGTACCTCTCTGCAGATACCAACAATGGTGAGAGAAAATTTTGCAGAAAATTAACTTCAATAAGAATAAAAACCAGATCTTTGAAGAAACTAGTTGATTTTCTGAAATGGGTTGGTGGCAAAATCTTGAGATTTTCAACAAAGAACGAGTTTTGAGCTTGAGATTCAAGTAAGAAGATAATGAAAAAAAACGTTGTTTTTTCTTTGTTTTTTTCTTGAATTTGGGTTAAAGAGAAAATTGGTTGTGAAAAGAAAAAGAGATTTGGAAAATTGGGAACAATGCAAGCAGGATTTGCGGAGATATGAGATTGGGAGTGAAGATACACTGTGTTATTAGTGCATGCTTGCACACTCTCTTACTGCAGTTTTTTTGTTTTGTTTGTGTTCAACAAAACCCCTAATTTATATTGATAATAAACCCTAATTTTGGTTAATTTTCTGTTTATAGGTATGTTAATTTTTGGATAGAGGTGTCTATGATCTATTTTGACAAAAAACTAAATAATGATATACGTCCGCAACTTTTAACTCAGTTGACAAAAAATGTTAAAATTATCAAACAATGTTATGATCGAGTGTTAATGTGTTTGTGTCAAAGTGGATTTTGTTTATGGGATTCTTCTTATTTTTATTATTACAAAAACAATATGTTTGATTTTAAAAATTTATAAAGGAAATAAAGAAATAGTATAAAACTGCGAAAGGACAAAAATATTTACATCCAGCCTGTTTTATGAGCATCGCAATTTACTATTATTTTCTTTTCAATTTTGGTAAGAGTTTAATAGTCATTCACTACTAGTAGTAGGGTAGATTAGCTTCTTAGAAAAATAGTAAAAATTAGTTTTTTTTTAACCATTTGATTACTACGGAAGAGATTTTAATAATTTGGAGTTCGGTCATAAAATAAATAAATTTTGATCAAAAATTGATCTGTAGAAGAATCAAATCCGAATTCTTTTCAATAATTAGTCATATTGTAACTTAGTTTTACGATTGAAATAAAATAAAAATTAGTTTTACTAAGATATCTAATGAGATTTCTCTATTTTGTCATGTAATTAATTAATGTTAAAATCTTAGTTTTACAATGATATCTAATGAGATTTTTCTATTTTGTCATGTAATGAAATTAATGTTAAGATATAGTTACAAAATTAGGACGATATTTTATCATCAAAACAAAAATGATTATGGTGATATGACAAAACAACATATTTTTATTAGGGCAAATGTTAACTTGTGCCTTCAAGGGCACATGTTAAGGAACCCATTGTAGAAATATACGCATCAAAAGTCGTGTAGTCAACTTCTAAAAAGTTAAAATATTATATTTTCTAACGCAAAGTTGCTTTTTTTGAGTCCCTTAACATGTGCCCTTAGGCCACAAGTTAACATGACCCTTTTATTAGATATCAATGTAAAAGATCGGCATATCTGTTAAATCATTTAGATAATTTATGACATAAATTTGAGTAAGTGGAAAACGTTGGGATGAAAAGTTAGACGAAAAAAAAGAGATATGAATTGTGTGTAGTCTTTAAGTCGACGCATTTTTTTGTCTTTTAATTAAAATTGAATAGTATATACTTAAAACTATTAATAAAATAAATTAAACCTAATTTAAATTTGGATCTCCAATCTTAATCGAACTAGTAAAAATGCATAAATTGCAAAGATTGAATGCAATTAAAACTCCAGACTGGAAAAAGGTGAAAAATATTGCAAACATGGATGAAATCAGGGAGGCACAAAGCAAGTACATTTACATTAATTAATATAGGTTGAATTAGCCGTTAATTGCAAATGTTATTTAATACTAAACAGAATCTAGTCAATGCAACAACCAACTATCTGCCCCAGGTGGGGTTCATTCACTGCCTAAATAGGAAAGAAAAGGAATGACCAACTGAAGCCTAAATACTGTTGCAGGTTACTTGATAAAAAATCTTAATCATAGAATGTCGTCAATTTACAATTGAAGTTTAAAGTACATACTTTCACTAAGCTATTATCAACAACAAAAAACACAAATGTTACATTAATTGTAACACATGACCATTGACCAACCTTCTTAATAGTATTATCTCCACAAATTATTTAAAACCAGTTGGCAAATCATAAATGCAGACATGCTTAAAAGGATAAAAAAAAATGTCCCTAAATTAGTCCTGAAATAATGGGAAGCTGTTTTCATATTTAAATGAACACCAACCGTAATCACACAAGATTAGTGGTTAATTCTGCAAAAGAAAGTTCTCAATATGGACTCAAGATCACGAAAACAGTATGAATTGAAATAAACAAATCTTGGTAATATATCACTGTCACTTAATTACGTATCTTTTAGCAATTTTCCGTTTGACAAGCACTAAATGCACTTGACGAAATAGTCTACACTCAACTGACACTTCAGTGTATCATGGATCAATAATTATGCATCCACCATGATGCACATACGAAAATAAAGAACTGAACTGAGAAAAAACAGTACTTTGATATACAGAACCGTTCTTTTTTAGTTACACAATATAAGGTACAAAATTACATCAAGCTAATGTCACCCACGATATATAAAACAAGCAACATATAAATAACAGATCACAAAGGCATAATGTATAAATAGAAGAATTTCATGTCATTTTCCGTCCTTTCCAGCTATAGAAGAGATTGTCTTCCCTTCAGAACTCGTCGAGTCCTTTACAATCACCTCAGAACTCTTTATATCCTTTCCTGACATGGGAGATGAAATGCCTCTTGTTAATTCTGATCCCATGCCAAGGTTGGCATCTGAAGACAATGATAGGGATATGGCAGATGGAGTATTAGAATCTAGGGGCATAACAGGCACTGGGGGTAAGTTAAGAGGATTAACTTCAGAGACTTCCTCATTGCTCTCGTCTAAGTACACAACATCCTGCATCGTAAGTTGATGATATTCAACGACCTCTCTCAGAAAGCGATTCTCACGAGCATAAACTGAGTTCTCATGAGCCAAGCGAGCTTTCTCAGCTAGAAGAGTTTCAAGTTGCAGTCGTATCTGTAAGGGAAATGCTATCATTAAAATACAGAAAATTTGGGTGAAATGAGCAGTGTCGGAGAACATTTTAGAACTTTTTCGAAAATGACACAATGTGGTTAAAACCTGAATAACCAAATCAATTGACTTAAAACTGAATTATAAACCAGAGGTGGGGCAAAGGGGAGCATGGTATGCCATGATTCTCTGAAGTTTGTGATAAAAGGAGAAGCAGGGAGAGTGGTAAAAGTATCTTCTTTTAATAGAAGAAATTAGAATTGAGATAAAAGGGAGTAAGTACAAACAAAGGAGGTTAACATAGGAAGGGAATCCAAATACATCTAGTCTTTTGGAAACTTGCACCATATAATATGTGTTTAACTATTTCTATAGTAGAACCATATGATATTATCTAGAAAACATGCAAATGAAATTTTAGATTAAGGGGTGATTCACTTATGTAAAATGTTTAAAAGAACAAAAAATTAGTTTGTGATATATTCATAAGTTGTTTTCATCTATTTTCTTAAGCTCAATAGAACAGCAACAGCTTGTATATTATCTTATACAGAGCTAATACAAAAATGGAACTTAAGGATATATTGAAAAATATCACAAACTTCAGAGAATCATGGCATACCATGCTCCCCTTTGCCCCACCTTTGCACAGTACACTTTATGCTTTAATAATAAGTTCTCTGAAATCCATGTATAGAAATAGTTTGACCATCTCATGGCCAACATCATTTCTATTGGACTTCACATTATATGATTCATGTAATTGAGTTCTAGAAACAATGTGCACATTTCAAAGCATCTAATAACTTTACATTTGAAACAGAAGCCAATTTAGGGTATAGTCAAACTCCAGCTTTAAAATAACTGAATTCTGGATATTGAAGGCCTATTTGGTTGGAGAAGAAGTTCTGTGTTCATTCCTTGTTTTCACTAACTACAAAAATGCCATTTACCTTTTTCTTGTTTTCAAAATTTATACATAAAGCAGTAAACTATGGTTGTTTTCACTGTTTTCTATACAATACTTTGAAAACAAGAAATACAGTCAAAATAACATGATTTTTTATTGATTGCTAGTTATTAGTGAAATACAGTCAAACCAAAGAGGCCCATATATAAAAGCCCCATCCAACTCTTTGACATTTGGTTTTGATGATTTTTATTCTTACTACTCAAATAGAATAGGTGTCATGTTTAATTTAGTAGAGAAATGCTGATTTTTATTATACACAAGCCCTCTCCACCCATACCAATTTAATAGACAACAATCATTCAAGACCAAGAATACTTTAAACTGTGACAAAAAAACAAAGACAACTGAAAAGAAGCAGGCAACATCATCACTAAAGAAGCATTCTAAGTTTGAAGTCAAACTCAAAACCCCTACAGGTGTAGCATTAAATACTCATCCAATACACAAGGCTCCCACCATACGGGGCTTGAAGTAGATTAAATATAAGCAGCTACACCTTCACGAGTACAGAATATTGAGAGTTTGGTAAGAAGTACTATATATCTAAAAAAGGCATTTTGTAATTAGTAACCATAGCAAAAGTAATGGATGATTGTAGTCATAAGATGAGTTTGCAAAGCGATAGTTGTTTATATCAAAGGGAGTTATGAAACATGTGAAACAAACAGCATATGACATGATAACCTTCAACTTTTATCTCACGAAAAGACAAGGGTCATAATGAAACTGAAAAAGAGAAGTCAACAAACAAAAAAGATGCATACCAAATCATCATCATCTTGGCTATCTCCCCTTTCGCGATTTACACGGAGGATTTTATTTTCTTCCTCTAGTTGAGCACATCGATCCTTTGCAAATGCCAGATCAGCCTTGACAGTCTTCAACTCCCGAAGAAGCAGTTTTGCTTTGGCAGCCATTGCCATTGCAACCTGCAACGAAAACCAGATGGCAAAAAATGCTTCAAAGACATTCATATCTTCTGATAAATAAACAAACTCACTCAAAATAAACCTGTTTCTTAGGGTAGAGAGGGAAGGATATATAAAATCAAGAATATTAATGACAATCCGTTACCTTAAAAAAACCATGAGAAAGACAGGAAAATGAAGAAACATAATTATCTACTATTGAAAGAATCCAAAATATAAGAGCCATAAAAAAAGAGTGACAATGAGGCTGGAAAACCTAAAACTAACGCCAAATTATTAGTACCACCACTCTTGTTTCAGTGGTCAGACTTCATGTCCGTAACATGGACCTAGGAAAACTATGGCCTTGAGTAGGCTTTAGAACCACATATATTTACAGATGATTATAGGTTCACAGCTTAATTTTGTGACAGATTGAATTAGTGATTAGAAGGTCAATAGATGGCTGGATTTAATAGATATATGCAATGGAACTAGAGGAAAGAAGCATCATTTAGGAATCCGATTACTTGTGTCAAAAATTAGCATATATTTTTGCTTTAGATGAGGAAAAACAATTACCCTTTGTCATCAGAAAATTATAGTAAATAATTGTACTGGACAGCTATAAAGCACTGTTGCATATGTCATATGCTAAGAAAGGTCACTCAAAAAACACAAATATTATTTGTAATTTTAGGAATTCAAAAGACGAAGAATAAAAATAATGGTTTAACACTCGAATACTTTCTAAACATGTTTTAAACATACAGCAATATTGTCTATATTTCCATATCCGTGTACACACAAACACAGATCTTTAATATATGAGTATTTCAAGAGGTACTTATGTTTTGGACTTCAATGTGTGATAGTCACTGTATCTTGTCAATTTGTATCTTGCACACCATATCTATGTATTTGCTTCATAGGATAAATCGGTTTCCATGAATCATTCCTACATTGAGGCCTTTGATAGACAAACACACTCAAATTGTTCTACCTTAATATCACAATTCTTAGATTCGTTGAATCTGATACCAGAAGATATTTAAAAACAACCAGCACAAAAATGTGGTATAATTTAGAGAAAACACATGCAAATATTTGAGGAAGATAAAATTTTAAAAACAGACAACATAGAGCAAGAATGTTAAACATCTGATGCTACCGTACTTAACCACACGTGTACTTTTACCACATTAAAAAGTGATACACAGTTGCCACCTTACGTCGCGAGATGCCTTCAGCTGAAGTTCTTGATCTCCTTGCGTTGGCGACATCTGGGACCGCAACTGGGGTTCTTGTGACGTAGTAGAATGGTTTGTTTCCTGATTCTGTCCTACAAAGTTCCCAGGCTTTTTCCTGATATGTTTACGGGTTTCCTGAATGATATCTGAAGTCCTATTCTCAACAATTGTAAAACCTTCCTGCAAACACGAATTGCATAGGTATAATAAGATCACAAAGCATATCCTTACGGAAGAGGGAGAGGAGAATATGTAGATACACTTGGAAGTTCAAAATAATAGGATATGATAAACGACCTACTGTAACACATTCCCATAATCCCATCCCTGTCTATTGCATAAGTAAAAAACTTATGAGTGGAATTTTTTTTATAAGAGTTCACCTCCAAAGATTTACCAATGGTGCCACCGATATGAGTAAGAGAAGATGTGATAGCATCAAATCCCTTAATAATTGTCGGACTGTCCCTTTTGAGATTGCCCTCCTCTAAGTAATTTGAATTTTGGACCTGCACAGAGAATGACACTAGCATCCAATTTCATGGTTCAAAAATAATGAATAAGTAATTAATTTACTGATCAGATGAAACTATGAAAAAATTAAGTGAATATGATGTATATGGCCCCCATTTAATGTTCTGCTAATATCATCTCAATGTAATTTCCATTTCTACAACTGATACTGATCGAGCAGCTTTACTGCATTTTTTTCTTGTACTCTGAAGTGCTACACAGGACTCCTTTCCTTACCTTCCTTTTATATGTATTTCTCCTTCTTTCTTTTTATTTGATATTAATCCTTTTATTTATATTAAAAAATATATAACAGTTGTATAAAATGAAGATCTAGTTGACAAACCTTAACATTCGAGTCTATACAATTCCAACTTTTTCAGGAAAATATCTCTATCTCTTTCAAAATGCAACACTACATTTTGTATGCAACTGAGATTACAAATTTTACAGCAATATTGCTATTTACATTGATTAACCCACGACCATGTTATGTTACCAAAATATTTTTGCAGAAAAAGCTGGAGCTACAAATCAATGAATCCTATCTGAGGACTTGAGAGAGATAAACATTAACTCACCTTTCCCCTTGAAGTTACGCCAGGATATTGTGACCTTGTTGTCCCAGGTATTTCATATTCTGGTGTTACACTATCATCCTCAATGATTGATTTTGCTTTTCTAGCTAGAACGCCCCAAAATCCACTCTTGGGCTCATTCAATTTCTTCATAGATGTATACTCATATGCTCTAGAATCCTATATTTACAAACACCGCACTATGTTTAGCAAAATTAACTTTAAATTTTGAAACAGAATGATACATTCAACAGATTCTAAAAATACAAATTTTAAAAATTAAAACAAAATAAGCTTATGTCACACATGCATTTCGAATCTTCACTGCATTCATATGACCTCAGCATTAGCTTTAGGTTGTATGTTCATAATTGTAACAAATAGATGTTGCAGATATCTCATCTAATTTTGCATTACAACAAATTTGGAACTGGAGTTGTATGGGCATCAATAATTAAATAAAGCAGCTTCAACATCTGAATTGTGAGATATCAACCAAAGAATTCATGCAACAAGAAAAATAAACAAAAAAGATAAAGTAAGGAATCCTCAGAGAAATAGTGACAGACACACAAACCGATCCTAAATGTCTAAACGCGAGACATTGCTTTGCTCATATGAAAGTCTTCTAAGGATTTGGAGGCAATAGGGTCATTAAGCTAGTTTGAATAAACTTTCCAATATATTATAGCAAGAGAAAGGTTGTAACTAATATCTCATAAATTGAATTGAACTTCTACACTGTAAGTTCTAGATAAATGAGATTCTCCCATCAACTAGAAGCTAGTCCAAACTCAGGTTTTCGCTAATTTCCTTAAAGTTGATGCCGATTTGAATTGCCCATATATACCATTGCATATGCTACACAGGGAAACACAAACCTTGCAAAGCCAGAGAGCTTCCATTGCCTACTCACACTTGACCTTGCGCAGGCAACAATATGCCAATAAAAGGTATGATCCTTTAACTAGTTTGCAGTGTATTTGTTAAAGGGCAAATAGTTACCCGTAAATAGTTTTCCATTTTTCCAAGTTTTTTTTTTTTGGAAACTCGGTATCTGGCTCAAAGACTAACTAATATGGGGGACCAATTCCACTACCCACTAGCGGGGGGGGCAATTGAAGCCAAACCAAAGGTTTGTAGAGACTGGCCCAAACATAAAATGTTGGTACCTGGGGTATTTGAACGTGAAACCAAGTGAAAAGCACACTCATGGGTCCATTTTCTCCAGCTTCGCGCTAAAGATTTTGCAATCGAGTACTATTTTTTTAATGGCAAATGTTAGTAATTAGAAATATTTTACTCCTTCCATCGAGTTTTAACCCAGAAACTCCAACTCTTTTTCTCTTAGCTCAAACTAGTTGAGCTACCCAACCCCCTTGCAATTGAGTACCTTTGACACACACAGAGAAACAGGTGAGATTTTCAAACTGAATTATTTCAACCCATTTCTCTATCTATTCACCTTTTAGAAATATTTCTAATCTTCTACCCCTATCTAATTTTCTTCCATCTTAAAAAAACTATACATCATACATATCAATCAACAATAAGAATACTTCAAAAATCACATATTCTACATTTATCAAAGAAAACAAAAAATCATACGCTACAGCAAAATAATCATCAATACACTCTAATTTGCATTATTAAACAAAAACAGCAACAAAAAAAAAGAGAGATAGACCTTGGAGGATGGAGGAGCAGTAGGAGTAGGTTGAGACCGCGGAGAAGAGAGATTAGAGTGACCATAAAGCGACGAAAGCGAAGAATCACGACGCGCGGAAGAAGCTCTAATAGCTTTAGCAGCAAGAGAATCCGAATCCGAAGAAGAAGCGTCAACGCCATCATTACTTGAAGAAGACGGTGTAATAATTGGATTAGGGTTTCGAACTGCTTCATCTTCGAAAAGCGAAGGAGAAGATTTAGAAGTTCCGTATTGTCTCCTTCTATACGCCATTGAAAATTCAACCTCCTCGAATTCTGGATCCAATCGAATCGATACACAAAACGGTTATCAGCGCCGTAACGCTCAGCGCTGTTTTGATTCTTCCAGAATCTTCGTCGGTGACGGTGGTGAGTGGTGGTTCGATTTGGGATCCGATCATGAACCGGTGAATAATCAATTTTCAACAGGGAAGTGAACTCTGATGGGACCGGGTTTATTACATTGCATTAAATTGATTAGTATTAAAATATGAACATTTAATAAGTAGTGTGAGTATAAAGGTTTAGGCTAACTAATACATCAACTATATATTTTTTATTTTTTTTTGAAGGAATATACATCAACGATATTAAACCGTAAACCGTCTTTCAATATTTAACATGAAGTTTTAGAGAAATTTAATATTCTCTCCGTCCCTATATATAAGTATCCTTTTATTAAAGAAAAATGGTGTTTTTATATAGGGACGGGGGAATATATATTATATCATATTTCAATTCTAATTTATAATAATACATTTAAATGGAATAAAGATGTATTAAATTTATACTACTCAGCAATTTCTTTATTGAAAAGGATGTATTAAATTTATAATAATACATTGGCAGTTGGATTGGTTTTTATGAATTAAATGGAATAAAAACAATAAAGAGTGGTTTTAGAAAATTAGAGAGAAGTATGGTTAAGACCTTCGAATCCTCCGAAGTTCTCTTATCGTGATTTGCACTCCTAATTCAAGCAATAATTATCTAATTCAACGATAGATTAACAAAGTAACTCTAGCCAATCTCTTGACCTAGAATTATCCCCGCAAGTGACAATCTCTTAAGCGAATTTGAAACCCTTGGAGGTTTTAATAGTTCGTTAATCCATTAGTCATAACCTAATAATGATCTATCTCTAACTTGATTACTTAGGTTAAACATATTACTTAGATCATAGTTCAAAAGTCAGGGTTAGTGATCATTCAATCTCTAATATCAGTTTGCATATTCAAAAACGCTAGGGTTAGTAGTCAATATAATGAACATAAAAAAGCATTAAACAAAAGGTGATATGAATTAAAACTAGACTTTCATTGATATTTAAAGGAGTTCAACAAATCAGGGTTCCTATATGATTACATCATATTCATCTAAGTCTCGACCACAAAGAGATTAGTTCCTCATAGTTAAAGTACAAGATAACTAACATAAAAACAAGGATTCATACGAGTATTGGATGATTGACTATTGTCGCGTCATTTTTCGGAGGTCAAGGCTATTTGACTAGCGTTTGACTCGCTAATTTGTTTCACGACTGAACATTTAATTTTTAAGAGAAAAGGGGAAAAAGTTCAAAACACCCCTTTGAAAAGATTTAGGGTTCGGGGGTTAGTTAGATAAAGGGAAGGTGTTAGCACCCTTTACGTCCGTAGTACTCTACGGGAACCTCTTGGTTTTATTTAATTAATTGTGCTATAAACTTGCTTGTTCAAAAAAAATGGAATTTGAAATGATAAAGAGAAAAAAGAGCTTGAAGTGATAAAAGGAAAAAAAGGACCTATTTATCTATGTGTTTTATTGATTTGGAAGGACGAGTGTCCATTGCCTACGTACCCGTGAGGGATCAAAACTTCGTAGTTCGGGGTTGAAATTGACGTTTGATTTGTTTTTTGTGTTTTTTAGTTTTGAAAATGGTTTTAAAATGAAAAGCCAAGTGGCAAATGAGAATTGGTTTGTGTTTTTGATATTGAAGAAAATTACCTGAAATGGAATTAAATCGATTAATGTTTGATTAAGAAAGTAAACTAAAAGGTAACGGATCACTTGATCTTGAATCAAGGTGTATTAAGAAAATGTTTTTTTGTGATTTTTTGATTATGTGAATGTTTTTGTTGTTTTTAAATGATTAATAATTAAAACTAAAATTAAACCATCGGAGCAAGAAAATAAAAAGCGTCGGTACCTCGTGGCGATATTAGATCATCACACAGTCCGTTAACCTAAGCTAAAAAACGAGGTAAACACGCACGCGCACATGCACCTTTAACTATTACACAAAAAGCCTACGATACATGCTATGGTCTGCGGGAAAATAAAATGAATGACAAAAGGGATAAATATGCATGATTTATATTAAGCCTATATTTGCATTTTAATAAATTAAGAATGCTTAAAAAAAAAATTCAAAAAAAAACGGAACTAAACCAATATGAGATGTTGTAAAATAAAGTGTGATAAAAAAAATAAAAATGCATGAAAGAAGATGAATACGATAAAAAATAGCGAAGAAAAGGAACAAAAATGAATGAATGCAGAAAAGGGGGGTGCAGCAGTATTATGGGGTGTGCAGAAAATAAAAGGAAGAAGAAGGATGGGGCGCGCGTGTAGGCCTATGGATTTTGGTTG
>Ga0228711_1008628_pt1 | contig 14195 bp, 7 predicted proteins | sample MedpolnodulmetaG_2_FD_177996 | JGI IMG/M metagenome (GOLD analysis project Ga0228711, IMG submission 177996) | Root nodule microbial communities from Medicago polymorpha collected in Santa Monica, California, United States - brown nodules | ecosystem: Host-associated > Plants > Roots > Nodule...
GTCTGTATGGCCTCAGTTTGTTTTAACAACAAATAAATCCAAAGGGGGAGATTGTTGGGTATTTGAGTATTGGCTTCATTGTTGCTAAAACAAATACTCATGTATAATGTTGGATACGATGTTGCAACATCTTGGCACGGTTCAGTGTGCCCTGTTTATGTGGCTTGGTTTACACAATCTTTATCTTTATAAGGAAACCAAACCTTATTTCTTGATCACCAAGTATCGTATTTTTGTCCAGAATCAGCTGGATGATTTGTTTCTAAAATATAGATAATATTTTAGGATTCCTTGGTGGTGTGTTTGGCGGTTCCTGAAGATGTTCCTACTTTTTAGGAGTTACCATATTTGTTTCAGATTTGTTACGTGAGATTCCATGAAGATTTTATTCACGTGACTTGTGGTCCAAGAGACTTGTGTTTCCAGAAGAAATATATTTTTCAGATGGATATTTTTAATTGTGAAATATATTTTCAAAAGAGATTTTGGAAAATATATTTCTGAAGAATATTTGTTTCAATATATTTCTAAGAAGATTATTTGATACAAATATATGTTTAGCCTATGACGAAAAAGCCCATGCTGATGAATGGCTATATAAGGAAGACTCATACCCTAGTTTTATTTACCAATTCAATAGTTTTGAATTGAGTCTTTAGGGTTTCGACTTGTGGTTTATTTGTGAGCCCCTCTTTGTATCACCTTGATGCATTGAACAGGACCTTTAGTTGAGTTGTAATGGATCAAAACTATCGATTGATAAAAGAGTCATTTTTAGGGTTTTGAGTCGTCTTACACGTGTGTTCTTCGCTTGTATCGTTTGTGATGCAAGTCTAGGACTATTTATTGAGTTGTAAACTCGTGTTCAGTACTCCGAAGCTGTGAAGCAAGGAGCTAGGTAGATTGTGTACTACACCAAAGCTGTGAAGCACGGTGTTAGGTGGTTTGTTTGAAGGTAACTTCATCTTTTTGTTTGTGTTTAAGTTTGATAATCACAGGGGTTGTGATTGACTGTAGGATAGTGAGATGAGATCTCATATCTAGGAGTTCCTAGGTTGAAATCAATATGGGTAGGTCCTAGGTCTAGAGTTGTAAACGAGGAGTTTGCTTATAAACTTAGAATAAGGACTACACTAGTGGATTTTCTTCCTAGCTTGGTAGCCCCCAGGTGTAGGTGAGTTGTGCCGAACTGGGTTAACAAACTCTCTGTGTCTTTTACCATCTTATCGTTTATTTTCTTGCACATTTTATGTTTGTTAGCCTGATGTTGGAACATTAAATGCAACATTTGTTTTCTGTGTTTCTGGAGTTGGAACTTCATTGAACATCTTCTAACTGACGCGCTAGAAATTCAACATCCGTTATATTTGCCTTGATTTGTCTGTTTTCTGCTAGCTTGATGTTAAAACGTCTCACTCGACATTCTGTCAAACAACTTGAACATATTTCAAGCACACATCATAGTATCACTCCCCCTAAATATAAGAACCTATGAGTGACTACTAAACATATTCCACTACTCCCCCTGAACTCATTCCTCTCATTTTTGTTGTTGCACATTCCCAATTATACAATACAAGTGAGCTATGATCTTTGGACCTTTAGAATAAATGTTCCTCTCATTGCTCCTTCGCCACCTCCTTTTGACTTGTTTATTTACGCGGTGCATAGAGTTTCTTGCATTGTGAGGCATAGCGAAGCAAAATCCATGCTTTCTAGCTTCTAAAGGTGTTGGTGAGCCACTTGCCTGCACTTTGACTTTCTCCACCAGCACTCTGCCATCATTAAAAAATTAAAATCAACAAATTATTAAAAATCTTGAACTGAATCTATTTTATGCAGTAATTTTTAGAAAATCCTAGCTTATTTTTATTATTTCGATTTTCATATACAATAAGAATCACTTCCCCATAAAAACCTAATCAATCAAATTATTTCAGTGGCTAAATCAATAAACCTTTCAATCATGATATCTGTAATGCCAACACTAAATGTATCTAGAAAGTTTAGCATGTGCATTATCTTTAGTACTGGATACATTAAAATTTACAACAATAAGTCTTCGAATGGATAATTATATACAACAATACGTGTTCGTACAATTAATAAATCAATACTACTCATCCAATACATAGCCATAAACACTTGAATCCTTCAGAGAATCTTGCAACCGGTACGATCGAGCCCTCGTTGAATATCCATCCGGCCACATGCTTGCTAAATCCTGTTGAACAACCTGCTGATCTGAAACAAAGAGGATTGGGATGAGACATAATGTCTCAGTGAGTTCTACCTAATCCTAGGCTATAGGTAACCTCGGGGAAAACCTAGGGTTACCACGTGTCTCTAATACAACCATTCAGTTGATTATACGTATGTGAAACATATTAACCTAGATGATCGTGCACACTAGTATCGTCATAAGGTTATTCATATCTTAGCTTACGAGTCTTGTTATTATCTACATGTCATGGCGGTCAAGGGAACCTAAGACCGCTACGTCATGATACGGTAAACGCATCAAAACATAACCATAGCTTATTCATGACACGATCCTAAATTGGACGATCAGGGAGGCACTAAGATCGCCGACAGTATATCTTCATCAACTATTCATGTACTTAAGCTTACATATGTCTCACAACATATCATAATTGTATCATACCATATTCATAGCCATTCATTATGTTAGAGGTTAGCGTGTAACGAACAACATTATCTTGGTTCGTTTTACGGATTAATCCCGAGTGGAGTAACCCCGGATATTAATCCCTTTACTCCTCTTAATGTCGTGTGGGCCTATCTTACGGAGCGTATCCCGTCCCCCTTTGCGTGAACCTCTTGTATCCCCCTTGACGTGGATAACGGAAAGACACGACATGTTCATTTTACTTATAGTCTTGATCACACTTAAAGGGCTTATACTTGATCTTACTTGAATGATCACCACAAGTCAGTAACCTACTCGTTTATCAGTGAATCATTATGTGGATAATCTTAATCCTACATAACTTATACCTAATGTACTTAGGTTACACGATCATATACTTCTTCACGACGATCTACGTCGTGGCTCTATAGTTTTCCCATCTTAGGGTTAACTTCTACCCGTACGTGATTCGTTTTATAACTCTCAAGTGCCATTCATCATTTAATTGTCAATGATTGCCCATGTATTTCTTTAAAGATCTTTAGATGTAATGTGCATTCGATGCATGATGTTATAAAGGGTTTTTAACGTATAAAGGACTGCTAAAGCAACCCCCGGAAACCACCACGGACCCTAGGGACGAGCTGACACCTTTTGTAAAGCTGTCATTTTCGCCCCCAGGTTGGATAATAGCCAAATGATGTTGGAGCAATTTCGCTATTAGCCAAATTTTTGGCTATTAGCGAGTTTCTTCAGCCCAGATTTTCCAGAAACGTGTTTTACATAAAAATCTTGTTTTTCAATCAATCTAATGCACATTATTCATCCATAACATCATAAAAACAGTCCATAACATTTGCATGGTGACAATTAACAAGTAATTATCATAAATGGCACAAAGGGGTAACTAAGAACCCTAAACATGAAATTGTTCATCATTCATATTCATACAAGTTCACACAAACCCAAAGGTGAGGGAATCTATCTATAGAACTCACCTAGTACTTCTTGTAATTGCATCAAGCTACAAGTTTACCCAATTCCAAACCCTAGCCATTGCATCTCTTGCTGAACATGTCCTAAAAGCTCCAATGCATCATCAAACCAACTCTTTTAATTGTTTCATACTTGTGAAGCTACCATGATCCATACTTGATCACCAATTGCATAATCTTGGAAAGCTTTGGATGGATTGGAGATTGAAAGAGGGCGCCACTTCTAGAGAGAAGGAGGAGAGAATCCAAAACCTCTAAACCTAGAGAGAGAAAGTCCAAGCAAGAATGAGTTTCTTGTGAACAAACATCCCTATATACCACTTGCATGCAATTACCAAAATACCCTTCATCTTAAACGTGTTTATCCTGATACTGATAATTAAACCCGTGCTTAATTGACATTGCATGATAAAACATTCTCTGTCGACTTGAATTCCCTAAACACTTAACCTCTGACACGTCCAATTGATAAAACTCCTATAACTAACGAGCGGGATATTACACTCCACCCCCTTAAAGAAATTTCGTCCTCAAAATTTAGAGGTTACTTACAAACCACTGTGACTAATACTTGGCATCTTTGGTTCTAGGTACATGGTGTCCGATCATACATGATCAAAAGGTCCGAAGTATACTTCTCTCACCGAAAACATGTAACACACCCCGACTTAAATCCACATATTTATCGAACATGATCCTCTTAGTCATGTAAGTCTCCTCAAAATCTAGAATTATCTTAAAATACCGTGATTGAAACTTGTCTTTGTTGCGTGTTGGACTAGTTACTTCAGGTCTATAGCCTACCCGCTTGACAGTAACTAATCACACCACTAACTTATTAATAACCGGAACACTCAGGATTTGCCTTTCTACTGGGGTCCTAATGGAATCCAGGTTTGCCTTGCAGTGCTTACTTGCATCTGAAATATCTTTCTGTTCATGTGGATACTCAATACATCCCTGCCATAACCATGGAAACCTCTGAAATTCTTAACTTAGGCGTAACTTACAAGAATACACGATCTTCCTTACTGAACTTTAAGACTTTTGCCTCCTACTTAAACCGCTTATCAGACGACTCTGCAAAATTCTTTTCTGTTCTCGGAGTCTTAAGAAAACTTCCAATCTCGTCTCAAATTCCCTATAAAAGAATTTCATGGGTGACTAATACAAACTCGACATGGAGAAAATAAAATCAACACGCTAATACGCCTGACCAATATTAGCAAGTCCCTTTGTTCGTATATTCCTGAAATTTCTGACTTAGACCACTTGCACTTGAATACATTATCGAAATCCTGAACACCCTGTACGATCTCCATCTTACACAATTATTGAACTGGTTAACCTTAACTACTCAAAGGATCCAATCATTGAGCAATTCACCTTAAAATGGTTAACTCCCAATAACCACCTTGTAAGGGTTTAGCATATTACTCAAATACATCTTATACACGTCCAATTCCCTCAAGCGTCGTGCCTTGTTAAATAATAATGATACTTGTCTGACGTTTTCTTTTGTTTCAAGAAACCTTAAATATTAGCATATAGGTCCTTGGAACAAATAGGTGCATAATTTTTTTAAAAGGACATTGTGAAACTGAGTCCATAACGGCACTGCAGAACCATAGGACGAGCCAACACATTTTAGAAAGTTGTGCAACTCGCCCCAAGCTCTCCAATGGCGAGTTGACTCTGGAGTTTGCACGCCTTAAGTGAGTTTAATCGCTTATGGCGTGTTTCACCAGTTTAAGAAATGTAAAAATCATGTTTTAAAATAAACTTCACTTCCAAGTCCCTTAATACATATCTTAACTCTAGGAGTCACAAAAGTCATGGTTCGACAATATTATAGCAAGTATCGTTATCACTTAACAAGCATGGCATAGGAGGGCATGAATCGCATCGTGCAAAACTTAATAATCGTGTCTTCCTTCGTGGTAAAATTTTTAACTTCAAAAGTGGATTATTCCATGTTCTTTTCAACTTATATGTATATCTTAGACATACATTACTACATAACATAAATCATGTAGCATTCTTAAACCACATGACAACATCTCCTTCCCCTATTCCAAAAGTACCGAACTTGAATCTTCAGAACTTCACATCCGGATAAGGCTCGAGTATTGTTATCTTCTCCTAAGTAGTACCTCTTTTTCGAATATCGGTTATTACGCTTGATGACTCGATCATTACCCTGAGTCGCAAGGAAGAACTTTCTGGATCTTATAAGTATTCCTCTTGTCTTAGTACATAACCCTTTCTAGCCGACTGACAATTCTTGCGCGTACTCGACATTACCAACTAAGCAACCCGATTACCACACTAGAGGCAATTCCAATACCTCTTGACTTACTTAGGTAAGGACACATCCATTATATTCTTACCACGCCTTCCATCAACTATTCGAGTTTCACGATTTGAACTTGATGCTTTAAACTTCTTACTCAATCCTTACCGATCAATCTCTGTTGCGCCACTCTGATTTATCAGCTGACTTTTAGCAATAGACATTAATCCGTTGAGACGGGTGAAACTTCACATTCTTCCTACTATATGGTTACCAATTTCATGAATTATTCTTATGAATTTCTCATGCTGCGATCAAACGGAACAACCATCACTATACCAACTACCATCACTTGGCTCCTCTCTATACCAACTACCATCACTAATTCATTTCATTTTGAAATTCAATTCCTCATTTTTTTGTTCTATTTATGTCCACGCCATACAACTAAGTAAATCAAATAGACAATTTCATTTTATGCGCTACATTTTTTAATTTGAGAGGAAGGTAGCATTTCAGAACAAGTATGCGATATCTAGTTCAGTTGACAAACCATTGTTCAGCTTTCAGGTAATTATTGAAATATAGTTATTTCTATGTTTTTTATTTTGTTTGCTAATATTAACTGCCACTTACAATTTTGGTTCATGCATAACTTAGCAAATTACTGAAGATGGGCAAAATTGAAAATCCAAGTCTTTAAGATTAAACATGTTAGTGAATTGATGAAACATTGACCTTTTTAATTACTCAATATTACTAAGGAACTTTAAATTAGTTTTCTTTGGCCTCCTTCCACGTTTCGGCATTAATATTACAAAATATGGTATTTCTACTATGGTAACACATTGCAAAAATGTCCATATGATTACATGAATTTATCTTATTCTGTATTGACAGAAATTGATCACCCGTTGAAAGTAAAAACATTGCAAATTAATATATGTACATTTAGACGTAATGGTGTTTTGTTAATACAAAGGTGTACTATTTACTCAAACAGAGAAACACATAATTCTTTTATTTACGGATGGTGAGATGGTACACTTTGATAATTACAAAATGAAATGATATGTGCTTGAAGGAAAGATTATATCTTGTAGTAATATTGGTTAGAAAGTTTTTATTCCAAGGTTAAGTTATTTACTCTTTTCTCAAACACAATGTAACTTGATTTATGATATTGAAAATGATTCTAATTTGATTTATTCAACAGTATCTTTGTACTCTTTATTGAAATGTTATACATAATACATTTAAAAGTCTATCGACGACTAATAATATAGTCAATTTGATGCTTATATATATATGAAACTCGAAACAAACCCGTGCATCCCACGGGTCGGGGTCTAGTTATAATAAAATGAAGAATAGTGTGCAAACCCTATTCCCAACCCTACTTGTCTAAAATGACTATTTTGCCCTCAATTTTTGTCATGTCATTCAATTATCTATTTATTTTGTATTGTGTAGTCAATCATACGTTTTAATGGTTTATGTGACTCAATGATTAGGAAATTCTTCTACATATGAACTCATTGGATTTGTAAATCGTAATTGTTTGGTTGCTTCCATGACCTTAATGTTTCATTGCTAATTGAGAGAAAAATTATGTTGGAGGCAACTGATCAAAGGAAAACAAGAAACAATGTGAGAAATGAATTATTGAAAGTTGTTAGTCATGTGATGTGGTAGTTATTAATCACACATAATGAATTATTGGAAGTTGTTAGTTATGTGACGTGCTTGTTGTAATCTAGCTATACTATCTATCTATCTTTACTATATTGCAAACTAAACTTGAGTTTTTCTTATACAAGTATTGTCATGAGGTGACATGTCTAGATGAGCTCAAATTTCAAATTCTCTATTGAAACCTTGCCCCTCTCCTAACTATTCCCTCTAATTCATTATTTATTCTTCACTAAATCAATTTAATGATTATTGGACTCTATTATAGTCGATAAAACTCATGTGACTCATTATAACAAAATGGAGAATAATGTGCAAACCCTATTCACAACCCTAATTTTCTAAAATGACTATTTTACCCTCTATTTATTGTTGCAAAATTACAATTTCGCCCTCCTCCTCTTATCTCAAATATCTTCTTTACGACTATAAATATGGAGTTTTGGTGGTGCACATCAATTCTTTTTGTCCTATCACTCTTATCTCACATCTCTATTCACAATATGAATCCATACGATATAAATTTATATGACATTCAATATGTTCTTACAAAACAATCAATAGAAGGTTTTTTCAATAAAATTTTCATTTTTATTTGTGCTTTAAACGATTATTTATATTCTTTATTGTGCTAATATTTGATGTAATTTTGTTTTCTACCTCCCTTGATCCCTGCATCTTTTTCAGACACGACATATTTCTTGAGACAATGAAACTGAAGTATAGGACATATCATGTTGAATTTGATATTAATTATGTAATTTATATATTTCATGCCTTTTCTCCCTTTATACCTATATTTTAGTGATCCATATTCACATTTTTTTCTGTCGACTAAAGTTATATTGTTCGATGTTTGTGCAAAAAGGGTATTGCTAGATTGACATACCTATTTGCCGATGACTTTGGTGCTAAAATTAATTTTCATGTCAGCACAAAAAAAAAGATGATGATATTTGATGTTTGGAATAAAAATACAAGATAGGTTTGGCAATCAATTCAATGATCCTACTTTTGATCCTCCAATGATATTTACCATTCAAAAAGATGGTGATATTTGAGATGTTCATCATTTTCTATATTTCTTTGTAAAGTAAAATTCTAATGCTAGAGTTGTGCCTATGTGGCACCTCTAGAAAAGCTTAATTTCTCCTATCTTATTTTATCCGAAAATCTAATACTCCCGTAAGTTACAAATCTTCAATAACTTGACTTCATGTTGCATAATGAATATGATATATGTCTCAATTTTATTAAAATTGATCGGTTATATTTTTCAATCTTCCTCAATCGATATGTACGCGATAATAGATAAAACACTATATAGGTCATTTTATTAGACTATCAGGGCAAGATTTTATTAAAATTTATCGGTTACATTTTTCAATTTTTTTCAACCTAAGTGTAATAGGTAAAACACTATATAGGCCATTTTATTAGAAGAACAGTGCAAGATTTTATTAAATGTATCACTTACATTTTAGATTGATTGCTATCTATTTAGTTTTAGTCTATAAAAAATTATATATGTATGCTTTGTTATATACTTATGCTTGTTCTCCATCACTAATCCTATCATTGTTATCAATACTCTTGAAACATCTTTCACATTTTATCTAGCGACAAAAAGTGGAGTAGTAATTTTAAAAAATTTCATAAGTTCTCTATATGAGTATGTTGTTTGGTGATGAAAATGCACTGCAATATTGTTATTTATGTACATCTTTCTAATATAAAATATATTTTTACATATATTAAAACATAAGACCGTGCGTCGAATGGGTCGGCATTCTAGTAGATATAAATTGGGAGTACGATGTAAGGCCAATTATATAGTGCACATGTGAGATAAATCTTGCATCATACACAAATTAGTTTTCATCATTGAATCAATAAATCTCATCAATTAATTAAATAAAATATGATATGATTTTTTATCCAATGGTGAAAAAGTCACTTGTGCAAGGCCATTTTATTTTTACATGTTAGACAATTCATTTCATTTTGTTTTCTTAAATAAATTTATACACCAACAAACTTTTTTTTTACAAACAAAATGTATGGTTAGCTCTATTTGCATGCATGTAAAATGTCACATGTACAATAGTATTTGCGTGTAAAGTTACAGTTAGTATATGAATTTAATGAAATTCGATGCAAAAGTCATGTGGATCATATGAAAAGATGGTGCAAGAAAAGGAGAACCATTTAGTGTTTTGTGAAGCCACAGATCACAAAGCATCTTTATATGGAAAAATGTCAAAATGAATTTTGAATGTTTTTTACGCAAAATTGTGAATGTTTTAATATACGTGTTGCGTACAAGTTAGAGTGTTTGCAGTACGGATTTTGATAGATTTTAAAAGAAAAATTCATCCGATTCAAAGTACAGTTGCATGTACTTCACTTTAGTTTTATTCTTCAATTATGCAATTTAGATTAGTTGATTTATCGATGAATAATTAATATTTATCCCATGTCAAATATTATATTATAAAGTAACTATAAGCAGTGGTGGAGCCAGAAATTTTATAGAGCCTGGATAAATATCGTAAAATGTTACTACCTTCCTGCGAATAATTTCACATTTTCTGAGGATATATATTTCCTGAGGATCTAAAATCCTAAGGTATTACCTCACCTGGGAACCTAAATCCTTGACAAAATCTGTAGGAAATGTGTTTCCTGCAGAATTTACACAAAAATCCGCAGGTAAATTCGCAGGAAAAGCTAAAAGTTCTAGTAATGACTGAACTTGCTACAAAGAAAGTTGGAGATGAGCCTGGACTAGTGCCCAAACCAGCTAACTGGGGGTGACTCCGCCTCTGACTACAAGTAAAGAATATTACAACTTAGATGCTAAAAACCCGCCCCTGACTACAAGTAAAGAATATTACAACTTAGATGCTAAAAACTCTATTTATTTATTTATACATAAAGAAGTGTTTCATATGTGTGGCCTTTGTATAATTAGAAAAAACCGTCTAAATTCTCCATACCTAATCAATTAGTATACGTGAGTATCGCCTAAATCAACGAATTAAAATTGTAAAACATATGAACCTTAGGGTCTTTCTTGGATGCAAAAACTCACATGCATCCCACAATAAAAGAAGAGAAATACTAGTACATATTAATATATTATATACACTATACTAGTTTTATTTCAACTAAGTGACTCACACAACTCACCGTGAAACATGTCATAGAAGTCTGAAAATACTAAATTTTATAATACATATTGACGTGACGAACCATAATTCTTTTGTATTGGCCAAGAAAACTATACCTATGTTAGTGTAGTGGTCAAAGAATGTTATTCCCCTTACGAAATTCACAAGACCAATGAAATGTGCAACAAGTGAATAGGTGACAAATAAAGAATTCCACTTGTCAAATTCATCTCAATTTTCAAATGAAAATGAATATTTTTACAAGATATTTCTAAATCTGTTGAGTTTTGCATGTTTCAAGGAGTCATGGCTACTTTCACTCCGGTACTTGCGCTCGAAAGAGCTTGTTTGCTTGCTGCTTGTTTAGGGAGCTGTTGGCACTTGAATTTGGTTACCGTGTTGGCGGTTAATCTATTTGTCATTTTTAAAATTTAACTGATTTTGCAGATGTTCACTTTTCATGTTTTTTGTAATCTTGTTTTGCACCTGTACGCGGGTTCGCGGGGTTACACTTGTGACTAGTGAATTTTTGTTAGATTAGTTTTGGTCTGATCATTTGGTATTGTTTTGATGATGTATTCTCAATTGGGTTTGTACTTGGGTCAGGTCTTATGGCCCCATCCTTTGTATCTCTCTTTTAATTTATCTTAATTTTAATTTTGCTTAAAAAAATAAAATGAAAAAACTTTTTAATACTCTTTTTCCAATACGTCCCCTATTATTAGTTGAAATATGTGAGTTTGGCCCTATTAAGTAGCGGTCATATCCAAATTTGCAAATGAGGGCCAAGTGTGGATTGAAGCCATCCCCCACCTTTGTTACTTTGGCCTTAATTCCTCTTCATATATTGTTGCCTTTTGATTATTGAATATATCTATAGACAATTATGAAGAAAAATATTTAGATTAGACGTCAATAGTGTAACCAGATATTTGACTTATGATTATAATCTTGTTTAATCCAAGTAGCTTACTTTACTTAGTTAAATCAAAAGGTTTAATTATTATGTCATTGATGGTTAGTTTAAATGATAAGGAGTTGATTCCCTTATAAAATTATATGGTCAATTTTCGTTGTCAATGTGAGGATCTCTTTAATGGATAATATATAAATACCTCTAAATTCTGTTTGAGCGATAAAACTGCCTTGACCCTAGTGAACTCCCGATGTTTAACTTACCTAAACTTTTGCTTCATAAAAAACAGGCTTAATGTTTGAATTGAAGCTCACATCAAACTCTATGCAGAGCTATTTATTAAGCAGTACTACGAATAATTCAAACATTAAGAAAGTCTCTCAAGAAAGAGAAGGGAAAAAACAAAGAAGGGTGAGAGAAAGATATTATTTAGTATACAGTTTCATGAAAGGAATGTCTTGCTATTTTAGATTTCTGTCGTATTAATTACCAATGACCAAAGAGGAACATGGCAATAGAGTTGACTTAGTCTTTGTCTACAACCAGATATTATATTTTCTTATAAAACAATTATACCTCATACCTAACATTTGAACCATTGAAAATAACATCAATATTGATGTCAGATATTCTAAACAACCATATTCCAATTGACTATTTATTCATGAAAAGTGAGGGTTTTTAAAAATATAAAGTGTACTAAAGAGAATGGTCCACAACAGAGTAGAATACTATCTATAATCAACATAATAATATTTTTAAATATCTCTGATTTCAAATCAGAAGGTACAAAAATCTTTTTAAGCAACTAACATTTACTAAAAGATATTCTTTCATATATAGGAGTCAAAGATTGCAAACCTAGTTACATTTTAATGGATCAATTATGTGTCAATTATTTGTACATCACAATGAAAATGAAGCTATGATCCTTTACACTAGTGTTGCCAAATAGCTGTTATGCTATTGCAAACAAATTGCTATTGTTCTGCGATATATTATTTAGTACAAATCTGTTATCTCTTGTGGTGTTACAACAATGAAGTGTCGCGAAATTTAAACAAACTACTATTTTTTACAATTTGCGATTGACGACACCACCTTACATAATTTCATTTTGATAATAAACAGACAAAAATGTGAACTAACATGATAGTCATAGACAATAGTACCATATAGACTTAAAAGAGACAAAGAATTCAAAATTGAAGTGATTAATTGATCAACAAACTATGAAACATTTGAGTTTGCATTGATCCTGTTCTGCATAATCTAAACAAACATTTTTTTTCTTTCATTTCTTTGTTTTGTATACAGCACTTTCTACTATCTAGAACATAAAAACACATTAAAAACACAAAAGCATTTAGATGAGATGATACGGGTCTTTTCTAACTTAACTAAAGTTCTGGGTTACTGGGTTCGAATTGCGCATGCAGCAGCGTTAAAACTCTTAGGGAGAGCTTGCTACTCATTTGGGTCTCACAATGCTCGAGGGATTAGTCTCTGCAATTGCGCGTGAAGGATACCCGATTTACACACAAAAAAATACATTAAAAAGCAAAAGAAAAAAAGAAGTAAAAATCAGCCTCAGAATTTCCATTTCAATGTCAATCTTCTATACAAATTTCATTCATAACAAGATGTTAATTAAACTTCATCACACTTCATTGGAGCATAACCAAGTCTAGATTTCTTCATATCATACAAAATTTGAAAATTCTGTTGCTGATAATTTCCAATTATTGAAAGTGCAGACTTAGGAGTCCCTAAAATAGCCAAACAAACAACATCATCAGATTCAATCTGAATAAAATAATTCTCAACAGGAAAATCCCAAACAGCTCCATCTGAAAACAATATTCCAAATTCAGGCAATTCCATTTCTTCAATTCCACTCACATTATAGCATGGCTTTAAAGGTGCAAAACTTTCAACTATTGAATAACCCTTAATTTTCTTCATGAATGCTTCTTGAATAATCTCATAAGGTGTAACTAGATATTTTACTTATGATTATAATCTTGTTTAATCCAAGTAGCTTACTTTACTTAGTTAAATCAAAAGGTTTAATTATTATGTCATTGATGGTTAGTTTAACTGATAAGGAGTTGATTCTCTTGAAAAATTATATGGTCAATTTTCGTTGTCAATGTGAGGATCTCTTTGATAAATAAGACTCTAAATTCTGTTTGAGCGATAAGACTGTCCTAACCCTAGTGAACTCCCGATGTTTAACTTACCTAAACTTTTGATTCATAAAAAATAGAGCTATTTATTAAGCAGTACTGCGAATAATTCAAACATTAAGAAAGTCTCTCAAGAAAGAGAAGGGAAAAAACAAAGAAGAATGAGAGAAAGATATTATTTAGTATACAGTTTCATGAAAGGAATGTCTTGCTATTTTAGATTTCTGTCGTATTAATTACCAATGACCAAAGAGGAACATGGCAATAGAGTTGACTTAGTCTTTGTC
>Ga0228711_1008631_pt1 | contig 14194 bp, 6 predicted proteins | sample MedpolnodulmetaG_2_FD_177996 | JGI IMG/M metagenome (GOLD analysis project Ga0228711, IMG submission 177996) | Root nodule microbial communities from Medicago polymorpha collected in Santa Monica, California, United States - brown nodules | ecosystem: Host-associated > Plants > Roots > Nodule...
AGTACCTCTAATCCCAACAATGGAGATTTAGCTACTCATTGTCATGGAAGCTTTGCAAGAATGAATTGAAATGGAAAGATTCATTACAACTTTGTGATTTCTCAACAAATGAGGAAGAATCCACCTTTTATCACTCTCACTCTATGAAGAACAAGCCATATCTCTCTCTCTCTCTAAAGCTATTACACAATATTCTATCAGATTCCAAGCTTTTTAAAAGAATTGATCAAATGGGCTTTTATAGGAAGTCTGATCTGCATTAACTCGCCTCGCGAGTAACTCCATTCGCCATGGCGAGTTGGTGTTTCTTCACCAGTCGGTTTGTGCCACGTCAGCTCTGGGGAGTTTAGGCCGCCCTAACGCGCCTCGCGAGTACAATTTTCTCACCATGGCGAGTACTTGACTTCTTAGCTCGCCTTCAGTTTGCCGTTGCGAGTTGGAGGCGTGTGATCTCTGGTGCTCTCTGGAATTGCTCGCCTTTCACTCGCCATTGCGAGTTTGTTCGCCTTTCACTCGCTATTGCAAGTTGGAGGCGAGTAAACTTATGGTGCTCACTGATTAAGCTCGCCTCTGACTCGCCTTTCTTCACTAATCACTCGCCATGGCGAGTAAGCCTTTGTACTTTTTTCTTTGTTTTTCTTCGTTGCTCAGTGTCTTGAGTTCAATTCCTGCACAATTGGGTAAAGTAAGATAGATAAAGCGTAAAAGGGTTTTAATCACTTATCTCTCGGATTTTCCCTAAATAACTTGCAAAACAAGTAACAAAAGTGCCTTAATTATTCATTTAAAATACAACTTTCTGCCACTTATCACAAGTCTCTAACCGTAAGGTCCTCTATATTTGGTTGCGGTGGTGTGGATGGTTTCAGCCCAAGAAGTGATCATAACAAAGGAGCAGACCATACATTAATCAGAGTGTTATCTCCAATCTTCCACCTATAACCCAACTTTAGAAGGTTCTGAGAACTCCATATGCTCCTCCACGTATAACTTGGATTTTGGCTAATACTAGCTTCCGAGAAATCTCGTCTAGGGAAATATTTAACTTTGAGAATGCGTGTCAATAAGGAGTTAGGGTCATTTAGGAGTTTCCATCCTTGCTTTCCGAGCATAGAAAGATTGAAAGCTTCAAAGTTACAAAACCCTAAACCGCCCAAGGATTTGTGCATGGTAAGTTTATCCCAACTAGGATTAATTTTATATTTTAGATATATGTTAATAGTTTATTCAATAAATTGTGGTTATAATATGAATAAAACTACTTTCCTAAAAAAAATTACTAGGATGTTTCACGTTTCATGTCACGCTTTTCATGATGTTTAGTAGCATTATCTGAAATTATGTAAGTAGACTATCAATCACGACACTCTAGGATAAAAATTCTTTGTTACAATTGTACTGAAGTCCTGCTGCATCTTAGGATTTGTTCTAGAAATACACCATCAATATAATACTTAGGCCACTTGATATAATACAAGACCACTTTAACTTCTGAAGGGACAATATTATTGGAGGGAATTTTTCTAAAGGGACATTAAGAAAGAGATTGCGTTAATCCGAAACAGAAAGGAGAGAGAAAACTCATTGATAGTTGAGTTTTGGTGTGTAGAAGTGAGGGAGAGGATCTCCTTATATAGGCAAGGAGCCAAGATCGGTTACAACATCGATAACTCATATAATTGGACCCTTAGGAAATCAAAAATGCGATCAAACCTCGGTGAGGAATGACATAGATATGAGCTAGACAATTGAGTGTGCCAAACGCATGCTGATGTATGCAAAAAGTTGACAGGAAGATAACATGTATTGAAACCAATAATTCCCTAGAAAAAAAATTATTTAAAGTTTCAAAACTTTAAAAAATAATACACCACATATCCGAAACTCAAGCCTGACTGGACAACGATGACGTCGTAAATGTGGTGGTCATCCTTTAAAAACCTATGTTGTGTTAAACTCTCAGATGCAAGACTTCTACGAATTTTTCTAATTCACATATAAATTCAACTAGTGCTCCAAATGGGAGGATTTACCGCCCGGATTCAACCCATACTTTCTTTGTATCGCTATAAGAAATTTACAAGAAATTTGACTTATAGTGACGGCCACAATCCGTCACTATATGGAAAATTTCCATAGATAAATCTGTCTGTCATTGTCAAATGGTTGTCACTGCATGTTTTCCGCTTTTACCTACGGACAAAACGTAGGTAACTCTAAAGAGACCATTTTAAAAATATTATGGACTTCTATCTACGGTTGTGGCTGTCACTAAAATTTAACATTGTTCTATTTTATTTTTTATATTTTTTTCTATTCTAATATAAATTCTAAAAATGAATAATTCATAAAATTACCACTAAAATTAGTTTAATCAATACAATACAATAAAATATTATAATCAATATCATTACAATTTGAAATTGGTTACTATAATCAATTTTTAGAATAAATTCTTGAAGTGACTTAACTAGAATAATTATCCCTAACTATGAACTATTATACTATTCACCCAAACCAATACTCAATACTCACAGAAATACTTAATACTCACATAAATCAAAATCTATATATACTTCATTGCTCATTTAATTTATAATAACAAAATTTGAATCATCATTCATAATATCTTATTAGACAAAATGAAATAATATCAAGTTACAACTTACAATCACTTCATACCTAAAAAAACTTACAATCACTTCTACAACAAGGTATAATAAATCAGATTTTAACTTCTAATTTGTGGATCTTCAACAATAGCGGGTGCACCAAAGTTGTTACCAACATCAAAAAAATTTGAAAGTCCACCAGTTATCAAGCCTTGTCAATAAGCTAGTAAAATAATCTTACAAGCCCGTGAGAAATAATTATTAGCAACAAGATTAACGATGTATGGTTCAATGACTTGATGATATGTTACACCGAGCGTGAGATATTCAAGTCACTTGATAATGTTGATATTATTTAAACATTCACATGTGAATTTGCAGTCAAAATTTTACACAAACTCGATAAAATTCCTGACTCTGCCGCTAGCTCCAATGGTATGCATAACAAACATCTTACACTTACAAAGGACAAATTATTTGGAGTGCTCGAGTTTGAATCATAACTTAACAACTTTTAATTAAACTTTACTACTCAACTATAACTCCAACTCCGTAAGGTATTTTACTTAAAAATTTGAGAATGATGACCCAAACACATGTCTTACACTTTTTTTTTTGGAGAGATGTCTTACTTGTTTTGTAAGATGAGATAAGATTTCTTTGTTTACAAGAGAATCGATTGACTCTATGGTCGTTGCCACATGCCACTTGCCACTGCAACTAATAGACCACTCACATGTGACAACAAAGAAGTGAGAAGAATTCAAAATACAGGACAGATTAGGTGCACCAATTAATTCATTTCACACTGAATCTTTGACAATATATTGAGGCATCAAATGAAATCGGATTTTTTATTTTACTTTTCCTGAATAAAATCGACGTTGTTTTGTGGTAAAATTCGCAAGTGGCACGCCGCGGAATGTACAAAGTTACACATGCATTTGACTTTAACAAACATTGTTATCAGTCTTTGATTAGATTAAGACTAGATCCCACTCCATTAGTCTCAAAATGATTCACTTTTTGTAAAGAAGATTTTCAATAAATTGTTGATTACTTTCGTTTATTATATTGTACCCGTTCAGTCTTTTTTTAGGAGATTTCATTCGGTTTTTATTATAATAATATTTTTTTAAAAAGACATAATCTTATATATGAAAAAAATTCTCAATTTTTAAGGTATAGTTATTTCTTACGAGACTTTTTATCCCTTATTTAATGCTTATCTTTTAATAGTGTCTGTATTTAATGTTTCAAATTTTTTTATAAGGGTATATTCAAAAATTACAATAATCTATATTGGTTTTGATAATTTTTTGTTTTTTGTTTTTTGTTTTTAAGGATCAGAGGGAGTATATATTTTTTTTTGTTGTTGAAGAAACTAAGCGAAATTATATTAGGATCAAAGGAAGTACTTTTTTTTTACTTTAACAAACATTTTATCAGTCTTAGATTAGATTGGAGTAAATCCTACTCCATTAGTCTCAAAATGATTCACTTTTATAAAGAAGATTTTCAATAAATTGTTGATTACTTCGTCCAATTTTTTTTAGGGGATTTTATCCGGTCATTATTATAAGAATATTTTTAAAAAAGATATGGTCTTATATATGAAAAAAATTCTCAATTTTTAAAGTATAGTTATTTCTTAAAAAACTTTTTATCCTTTATCTAATGCTTATCTTTTAATAGTGTCTGTATTTAATGTTTTATAATTTTTTATAAGGGTATATTCGAAAAAATATTCAAAAATTAAAATAATCAATATTGTATTGGTTTTGATAAATTTTTGTTTTTAAGGATTAGAGGGAATATCTTAAAAAGGTTATTTAAAAAATATTATCATGCTCTCTTTCATTTATACAATTTTTCAAGGGACATCCTAACAAAGTCACTTGTTAAGAAAACTAAAAGTAATAAGTTTGCATTGAATTCAATATTGTTTAAATTTTTTAAAAGTTAAATTCACCACTTTTTACCATTTTTTATTGCAATATTTATATTTTTATCTTCTTAATAAATGCCCTAAGGGCAATCTCTATCATTTCCCTTTTCTAAATATGTATGAAATGACCAGGTAGGTCAGTTTATTTGGGATGAAGAAATACGATGTTTAATGTAAGTTACTCGGGGTTCCAAATTATATATTTTATTGCAAAAAAAAATTTAAATTATAAGTCATTTGGCAATATTAATAAAACATTAATAATTTTTTTATCATGGCTTTCTCACTATTTATTACTCTCACTTGTTTCATTATTTCTGTTTCACATACAAAGTTAATTATATGTTTTAATTTAGGTAAAATTATCAAATCGACTTATAATTTGAGACGAACAGTAAAAAATATTATGTCTCTTTTAATATTTTTTATTATGCAACCATTTTGTGTCCTTGATGAAAATGTGAATTCTCATTCTTTTTATACACCATAAATTGTATTTGTTTATTTTTTTTAGTAAGTAAATTGTATTTGTTTATGAATATCTAAATTTTAATAACCAATTTTGTATTGCAAAAAATTAAATTTAAAGAAAAGTTTAGATGTTTACTATTTTGACAGGCCTTATTTAAAAATTCGTCCTCAGATTTATGTGTTGTGTTGGCTCTACTCTTGTTTTTTTAAATAATGTTATTAGCACACTTGTTAGATTTCTTTTTTTCTTTTTACTCATTAGGTATATTCAGACATTTAATAAATGTGTAGGGGTTTATTTAAAGCAATAGCTTTTGGAATAGGAAAAATGAGTTTATTTGGAAAAGAAGCGATAAAATATCTAGTAATTTTCCTTAAAAAAATCTAGTAATTTAAAAATAGATTTATTTTAGGGATAAATTTTTAATAAAATGAATACTTATAAGAACCAAAGATCAAAGAAGTATCCTTAAGGGGTAAAGTTGGCAATGAATAATTGTAAAGACTTTAGGACGGATGCTACTAGAGTCTAAGTACACATGACATGATGGTCCATCTAAGTCACTAAGTCAGTCAATGAAGGCAACTAGAGTCACTGACTCACTGTTTTATGTCTCCCCATAAATAACTTTGTATCGCCATCACCCAAAAACTATTACAATAAATTATTTCACATATCTTTGAAAAAAAACATTTCACAAAAATTTGAAAGAAAAGAAATTATAAATGAAAGAAAAAGAGTAACCATTTATTAAATAATAAAGTTTTTTTCTGTACTTTTTACGTATTTTGTGAGCATAACTCAATTGACAGCATTATAATGTTTGAGTTATGATTCCAACACTCAATTCCTTATTTATTCATCTTAAGCGTAAATTTTTAATCATTAAATTTCTTGACAAAAAAAAAATCCTTAAGTTTTGTGGGATCAAAATGATGGATAAAGTATTCTTAAGATTTTTATGGCTTCTAAGTGACTAAGAGTTTGGGAATAAACATTGTAAAACTCTTAAGAATGTTTGTCGCTCATTTAAATTCAACAAAGTTTGAGAAAAGAATTTTCAGAGTTCTGTCGGAGGATACTGATTCATTCAAACAAAAAAAACATCATTAACTATTGGTTGGTTCTCATAAACAAATGTGTAAAATCATAACTGAGAGTGATACATATAATTTTAATTTTAGTTAAAAGGTTTAATTATGTAAATATAATAAATGTTACATAAATATTAAAAATGACAATTATTATGTGACAAATTTTTCTTGTTTATGCTGTTTGAGTTTTGTAATCTGAACAGTATAAACCACACGAGAAACTCAATAGGATAGAAAAATAAGGTATCTAAAAAAATGAATGTTACATAAAAATTAATTTGGATCATTTGATTGGGTTCTTAAGGCCCAAAAGACTTTTTCTTAAAATTAGTTTTCTAACATGTGTTTTTTCTTAAAAACACATGAAAAATACTTAAATACCTTGAAAAAATATTAGCGGTAGTTAACTACCGTTACAATATTTCCATGATTCCATTACATACCCACACCCCTACCTCCTATTCATCCTTCACCCTCCATCACCATACATAAAAAAAAACTCAAAATATTTTTTCTCCCCCAAATCTTTATTTCAAATCATTGGAGAAGGATTGTTACAAGGTCCACAAACATTTGACGTCAAGAAATATGTATTGCATCTACTAACATGTTGTTGATATCTCTGCCATATTTTTAATTCTCTACAATTAGAATTCAGTTGTAGTTAAATACCGCTGGTAAAACGGTAGTTAGCTATCGATGTGGCCTTCAAATTTTGAAAATTTGTTTTGCCATTGCCTATTTTTTTTCCTTTATTGTTTTTCTTTTCTTTATATTAGATAGATATTGTTTTGGACCAGCCAAAAGGACTTTAGACCCATTTACTTAGGCCCAATACAATCCCAAGCCCAAACACCACGTTTGGCAAACTTACTTGCGACATACCCCCTCTCTGCGAGGGGGGTGCACGGAGCAAGGAGGACCGGTTCAAATGAGCCACAACGTCTCTTCGCACGTTCCCGCAATTATTTCTCTAGCGGTTACACTTCCCACAATTTCGTAACCGCCGGACCCAGGTGTGCGATTACAACGGCTTTGCAGCTCTCCACCTCTATATATAGGGCACTCTAAGCAGTCCCCAAGGTAGAACCTATCTCTCCCTCCTAAACCTCACTCTCTGATCTCTAATGACTTGAGCGTCTGAGTGCATGTAGGTACACACCCCCCGCCGTTCCAAGAAGCATTCTTGATGCGTTCTTCCACCATTCCAACCACCGCATTCAAAGCACCGACAGTCACCTTCTGATCAGGTACGATCAAATATTAATTAAATGTTTTTGCAATTATATGTTGATCATTTATAGTTATGGTTGAGAATCCGGATGATGATCCGGTTGAAATAAAACCTAGTTTTGTCGATTATTCTTTCGAGATCAAACTGCCTAAGGTTGAAGCTTCGGTTGATGTGAAACCAAATGCGGACGAAGCTTACGTGAAAGTTGAGGCTTTACATGTTAATTCTGGTGTTTCTGAATTTGGTGTCAATGAAGTGGACACGACTTAATTCTTTTCAAGGCAAGATACATGGAAAGATAAAGATTAATTGCTTGGTTGGATACACCGACAAGAAAATAGATCTAGATTTACAATTTTCATAAAAAGGTCTAGTGCAATAAGGAGTCCAATGTTGGAGTTGGTTTGTGAAAGGAGTGGAAATCACAAAGTACCGAAGAAAAAATTGAAGCATGAATCAACGAGATCAAGAAAATTTGGGTGATTGTTCAAGGTGCGTAGAAATGTTAGTAAGGAATAAAATGCTTGGAAGTTGGCTATTCTTAATGGAATTCACAACCATGAGATGTTGCAGTATTTAGAAGGGCACCTTTTTGCGGGAAGATTAATGGAGGATGACATGAAGATTATACATGACTTGACAAAGAGTTTTGTGCAACCAAAAATTATTTTGAAGAATTTGAAGGGAAAAAGACAAGAGTTCATGACAAATATAAAATAAGTATACAATGAACGTCATAAATTCAAAAAGGCAATCAGAGGTGACAAGACGGAGATGGAATATCTAGTGTCAAAGTTGGAAGAGGACAAATATGTTTATTTCACAAGAACAAAATGTGAGAGTGAAACTATTCATGACATATTTTGGGCGAATCCCCAATCGGTTAAATTGTTTAACAATTTCCTGACTGTTAACATTTCCTGAGGCCACAATGTTGTCTCCACCTCCAAGAAAGGGTACAACCAAAGGAGAAGAAAAAAGTCAAATCTAAACCAAATGAGGCATCGACTAGTCGGATCCCATCTTTGTGGAAGTGTGTTGGCAAACATGCTCGTATTGGCAACTCTTCATGTTCCCCGGTTCCAACACCTATCTTGGTTCCAACTCCTTGTGATCCTTCGAGTCTTATTCATTATATGCCAAAATTCATGAGACCATTTATTGAGAATATTGTGGATGTTAAAGGCGGTGTGATTTGTGGGTTTATGGATATAGCTGAGTAAATGTGTTTCATTGAAGAAAATTATGTTACGGTTTACAAAACACTTATTCGAGAGGTGAAAGATCATATGAACGACAATATGCGGATATATGGGAGCGAGGAACGTTATAACTATATCTTGAATGGATTGCGTCCTCTTGAAAATAGTAGTGGTATTGCACCTCCAGATAAATGGTTGACATTGTCGAATTTGAATCACATCGTTGCAACTTATTACAATAGGGTTGTTGTGGAGTTAACTAATCATGAAATTGGATAATCCCAAATCATATCATGTGTCTTGGATAATCCCAAATCATTTTGTTCTTCTTTTTTTAAAAGCTGATTGTCCACTACCTCCAGCATCAACAAAGTAGAAGCTACACAAGAGCGAAGAGACATCGTCGTGAGAATTTGAATTTTTAGTTCAACACACTTGGTTCCAAGACCTCATGAAAATTGAAAAATGAAACAAACCGTCATCACCCAAAAAAGAATAAAACTGAGTCAATCCAATTTTGTGTGACAATCCTAAAAAGGCAAATGTAGAATTTGAAGTTATTGCGGAAGATAAAGATGATTCAATTTCATTAGATGAAATATGACATTTTTTTGTCAATGTTCATCCTTTTTTTGGTCAATATTACACCGACGTATTTTTTGTGATATATAATGTAACACCATTGTACAAGGCACGACATTTTACTTGGTTATTAATGTCCCGTCTTTAATATAAATATATGTTTATGTTTCAGCAAAAATGTATTTTATCTTTCATTTTGTTTTATTATGATATTTGCTATTTTTTAACTTCTGTGAAGTTCAACATGTCTCAAAATGCAGAAATTGAAGGTCATGTCCGATATTCAGCTTTCAAGAAGACAATTAAAATTGTCTTAACTTCGACCGACACTATGGATGACTTGAAGACACAAATTAACAAATACTTTGAGTATCATGGTGAAGATCATACTACATCTCATGTATTTGTACAAGAACCATGTGTAGATCTTGGGGTGGATAAAGATAAAGACATGTGGAAAACGCTTGATTCTCCCTGAGTTATTTGTGACGATAGCGACATATGATTTATATTTTGGTCGATGATTGAAAATGATGTTTTATATCTTTGTGTTCATTCCAAGTACAGGTGCGCAGAATGTCAGTGGAGATTTAATGTCATTTAGTGTAATATCTAATGTTGTGTAATGTGTTGCATAATGCTTCATTTTTGTTTAATTTCAAACATTCGTGTAACTTTAACGTAATGTCATATTCGTGTAATGTTAATGAATCATGATAAATTATGTATTTTTGTTTACGACTCGGTGATTTGTGTTGTATTGGTTTTATTTCATTTGGAATTGCCGTTTTTAATTACAGGTCATAGCAGACCGAAAATGACTTAGTTTTGTAATGCATACTGCATTGTTTGCTGTTATTGATAACAACCGGTAATTAACTACCGCCGGTTTTTTTTTTCCAACGGTAGTTAACTACCGCCAGAGATAAATGCATCATTTCAATGTGTTTTTAAGAAGAATTGAATGTCAGAAAAGCAATTTTTTCCAACACAGTTTAATTTTATAGGGACTAAAATCAAAATTCGTTATATTTATAGGGACGAAAAACTTATTTAACCCATAAAAAAATGTTTAAAATATAAAAGATATTTTTTTTACAAATACTATATTTACTTAATGACGTTTATTTTGTGTAACACAGATACAAATTCGTATCATCATATAAAGGACTTGTTAAATATTTGAATAGGAGAAATAACTTAAGGAGGCTCAAATAATAACATAAATAATATCAAAATAGTGGGTTTCTCCTTTTCCAATTATACTATGTACTGGACAGGTCAAAGACCTAAGCCCAATTGCTTAGGCCCAATAATAAATCAAGCTCAAATGTTGCATTTGGCTACTTACTCGCAACACACATCCTCTCTGTGGGGGGGGGGGGGGGGGGGGGGTGCTCGGAGCAATTGAGACCAGTTCAAACGAACTGTAACGTCTCTCTCAAATGATAACAAAAAATCTAGAACGGTTGCATAGTGTTTGAAACTCACAATGAAACCCTATTTAGGATATTCTTACGGGACAAAATGATTTTATTAACAACAATTACCGGGAATGGGACATAAAAGGAAAACAGTGTATTTCCTACCAAACACAATATTTTAACACTATAAACAACACCTAATTTCCCACCATTACTGTAAAAATGGAATAAGAGAAAGAAAAAAAGTGAAATTAGAAATTCCAAAACCAACCATTTGTGTGCATACGCGCAACATGTTTACCTTGGTCAACAAATATAATATAGAAAATCACTTATTTTTTGATTGCTCACAAACAAAAAAAAACCACTTATTAGTTGATTTACATTGGTATTTATATATGTATTATAGTGCTTATGAATTGCACCTTAACTTCAAAGCATAGAAAAATTTAAAACGTAGGTGACCAGTGCTAATATGAAGGTGAGAACTATATGATTTAATAACTATTAACATTTACATATATTGTATTGTATATCTATGCATTGTCTTTCAATAATAATCTCTTCAATTAATTACCACAGAAAATAGTTATCCAGATGCATATGGAGAGTGACAAATTTAGAAGCAAAGCTTTGACAATTGCTGCAGCTTTTCAAGGTACATGTAACGTTCACTTCCACTAATCAATTTCATTTGTAACTTCATATTATAGAAAAAAAATTAATATTCACCTTTAAAAAAAATTAATATTCAATATCGAATTTTATATTTAACGTGCATGTCGATCAAACTAAAGTTAGAATGTCATTTTTTAAAGTAATTTTTTAATTTTTTTCAAATATATTTAATATTCTTCATTTCAAAATTAATTTTGAATCAACAAAATAATTACATTGTTATGTATGATCCTATAGGTGTGATTTCAGTGTCATTAGAAGGAGAAAGCAGAGACCAAGTAGTAGTAATTGGAGATTATCAAATAGACTGTGTTTGCTTGACTAAAAAGTTAAGAAAGAAATTTTGTTATGTTAATCTTTTAAGTGTTGAAGATGCAAACACTTCTGCTAGTAATGAAGGTGATAAAGCTGGAGAGGAACAAAAAGATGTTGAAGAAACCACAAATTCAGCAGAAAATTTATCGGTTGTTTGTTGTGAGAAAAATTATCCTCCACCTTGTCCCTTGTATTACATAGTTGATCATGAGCCATACCCTAGTAGTTGCTCTATCCAATGAAAATATAATGTGTTACTATGATCAACATTTTAATGTTTAAATTTAAATAATTTAAGTTTCTTAATTTGATATGGTTTTTTATGTTACGAAGAGATCATTACATGAATAGGAGTTAGGACGAAAAGGTACGATGTATTTGGATGAAATAAGAAGAGAAAGTATGAGTGATTTTACAAAATTATCCTTCATTAACGACATTCTGAATTAAAAGAAGAGAATATGTTGTAAATTACACAATAAATGATCATGTTTATATAGTTTATTGCACTAACAAACTTCTTAACTTTCTAGCCAACTTACTAATCTAACTAATACTAATAATCATTCCAAACAATAACTTCATGTAAAAGGTGATGATGCATTTTTAGGCTGTTTTAAGAACACACTGCATTTTCTTATAGTTTTCCCCCACATACGTTTGACATGCATCCCAAATTTCTATTTCCACCGCTATCCCCGCTTCCACCGCTGCCCCGATTTTCATTGTTGCCCACTTTTCCACTGCCAGGATAGTTTATGATAGAATTGTGACCCTCGTTTTTATTTCCACTTCCGATTCGCCATGTTGCTCTTCCGCCTGACCAACGTACTTTGCCATCTACCTCGATGCTTGTCTTTGATTCTTTTGCTTCGCTAACTGCAAATTAATAAACAATTGTTTTTGTAAAATTTAAAAGAAGAAAGAAATTGTGCAAACTTGACATAGATATAATTATAGACACACATACATTGTTTCTCATTTTTAGAAAGCTCAATTGCAACAACGGAGATAAGAAGTAGTGCACCAAAGCACAAGAATATAAACATCTTGATTTTCATCCTTACTATAATCAAGAGTTTATTGTGAAATATGAATACAATTGATAACTATTTATATAATGATCATGGGACAGGATAAAATATAAGAAGAACAAAAGAGCTTTTTTTACTCCAATAACAAAAATAGCTTGATTAAAAATAATATGTTGTACCATAAAAATGATAACATAAATTGCACGGCAAAACAAACACAAAATAATGTTTGGCTACCTGATTGCAATGATAATGAGTCACTATTATATATTGAGCCATTGAAAGGTTAAATTAGAACATGATTGCCAATTGAGGTAAGAAAGATTTTCAGACAATGGCAACTAGAAAGTAACTAAGATATTTGATTATAATTTGAGGAAAACATGGTGAGAAATGGTATTTGTCACGAATAAAAAAAATCCACGAATGTTTTCACAAACAAGAATATGTTTATCATAACCTTTGAGAAATATAGTGGATAAATATTATGAAACCAATTAATCAAATTATTTCGTAAGTTTAAGTCCTTTCACTCTTATTAACAACCAAAGTTTTCTTTTTCGAAAGATAAAACAAATACGTTAACCTCAAGAAAATAATTGTTTTCTATAATCCTCGACCAAATTTAAACTAGCAGTGTAATTTTGACGAGCCATTGATAAATATCGAGGTTAATCTAAAAAATCAAATCAAAGATAAAGCATGAAAAGAAGGTTTACCTCTCGGCGTCGAGGCAATTGTACGTTTTGGTGTTAACTCCCATTGAAAATTGCTCTTTAGGTATCATTGACACTTCAAACCGATGAAAATACTTCAACGACAATTGACTATTGTTTGCTTCCATTTAACTGTCGACCCAAGAATACACATATATTTAAGTGTGTAAATCCAAGATTTGTCGTGAACGGTAGTTAACTATACTTACATGATTAGATATTGTTTGTTATGGTAATTAACTAGCGTTGCAGTTAAGAATAACAAGTTTACAACTCTAGAAAACCATTCATTGCCACCACAAAGCAAAGCATACACCAGCAGCTAAACAACCTTAATCCAAATCAAGAAATTGCACAAACAAAAATGCCAGCACAACATATGTGTACTCAGAGCAAAAGCACCCCCCAAAATGATGAAATTCATATTTTTTGAGTTTCATATTTCAATTGAGATTCATATGAGCAATTCATATAGGTGCCTAAAGAGCAAGAACATTGCTTTTTAAGCCCCCCTAAAATCTCCAAAGGCCCCCTAAGATACTGAATTTGCCCTTTTATACAACATATGGTAGATATATACCGAATCAGTTAGGAAGATAACTACGAGATACTCAATTACATGATCCGGTAGATATAATCTGGATTCGTTAGGGATATAACTTCAGAACATTTATATAAGACACGACATTTATATAAGACAGAACACAATTTTGGTTCTCTTATTTCCTCTTTTGCACTCCACTTAAATTTTATTCAAAACTTTGCAATTTTCCATAAGAATCATACCAACAAACCGTGTTAACTTCACTCAGTTGCAATCAATGTAAATCATATTTCTTCCTATCACATTGAAAGTCTACATAATTTTCATTCTTTTGACATG
>Ga0228711_1008632_pt1 | contig 14193 bp, 4 predicted proteins | sample MedpolnodulmetaG_2_FD_177996 | JGI IMG/M metagenome (GOLD analysis project Ga0228711, IMG submission 177996) | Root nodule microbial communities from Medicago polymorpha collected in Santa Monica, California, United States - brown nodules | ecosystem: Host-associated > Plants > Roots > Nodule...
CACTTCCACGTCAATTTCTAATTCCACCTCCATGTTATTATTTTTAGCTCTTTCAATTTTTATGTTTATGACATCATCACTTCCTCACCTTAAAAAACCAACTTATCATCGGACTTGAAGTTTTGGCCTTTTGCAAATGAATTTTTTCCATCGTGCATAAATTTGTATATATTAAGAAGTTTAAAAAAGTAAGTTTGCATTTGAATTTATGTATTTAACATTAAATATATATTGTTTAATAAATAATTATTGTTTTTCAATAAAAAGTTTTCACTTATGGTTAGTTTAACATGTGCAGATATTGTATATATTAGACAAACTCTTTGTAAATTTATACCAACCTCCTCTAAGGTGACATTCATTTCTTACTACCTTTTAAAAACACATAATGTAGGTGAACAATAATAATGTTGATGATATCAAGCAATGTATTGATAGCATGAGGAAGGTGGGTGGCTGAGCATAGGAAAAATACTCTATACATTTAAACTTACACTCGCTAACTTCATCATCCTATCATTCACTGCACAAAAGCATCAAAACAACAAAAAATTAAACAATAGGGTTGTGTTTGTTTTAATGTTGCTAACGACTTTAGCCGATCGTTATGTGGTAGCCAGTAGAGTTGCGTCAGCCGGTAGTGGTAAAACTTTACCGGCTTCCGCACAAGCATCGGTTAAAGTATACGTTATATTCTTATAAATATTAAATAGTAATTTAATCAATAATTTAATTTGTATTTAATATACACATGTAATTAGAGTTATGACTGAAGTGGATGTTGAAAAAGAACATGTAAGAGAGGATGGAAAGACCAAGATGAATGTCATTGAAATGGACTCAAATGAGTAAGTTTGATTTTTCGCAAGTGTATTTTTTAAATATGTATTATGATATTTAATTAATATTTGTACAATCTTTTACAATTTTAAATAGGTATAGCTTTAAATGTACTCTTTTTGGAGAGTATGTTGAAGAGTTGAACTCTTTCCTATCCTCGTGAATCTGAAAATGTAGTCGTTGTCATTATGTTGACAAAAGTTAAATTGTTTCAAGGTAATAATTTATAATTAGTAATGTGATTATATATATATATATATATATATATATATATATATATATATATATATATACATACTTGAATCATATTCTTTAGTATCTTAATGATAGGAAAATCAACGTCGTAAAATGCACTTTCTTTCCTTATAATCACCTTCAATCCTGAAATCTTTATACTAACAATTGAAACTTTTTCTAAATATCTTATTTCAAGAGTTTGCCTTTCTAAAGATCTTATATATTGCATTTCAATCATCTAACCACTGCATTAACTTTAATTTAAAAGGGTGCTATAGTAAATTAAACACATTTTACCATTAAAATCAACAATACTAATCATTTTCTTAATAACCATGTAAAACTCAAAAAGACGCCTAATTTGAGACGGGGGGAGTACATAGTATCAACATGAAAGGAACGCAAATCACAAACAATTTTTAAACATCGTTTTGCCAAGTTTATGTTCGATCTTGCCGAGGACTTTAATTTTCATTCATTGTCCAATAGTGATACACACATTTCATTCTACATGTACACCATTTAATCAACTACCAAGTGATTAGACTCAAATGACTAATGAACTCCCCATATGAAGAATTGTACAGAAGAATTCGACTTTGATTAGGGCTAACACATAGAAAGAAATGCTTTAATCAATCAATTTATCAAACAAACTTTAAGGGGGCCTATTAAGCAATTTTCCAAAAAATAAATTGAGGCCCATGTTGATATTCCAGGTTAAAACACATACGGTACACAGAAAGCTACATACATCTTTCCATACCTGATCGAATCCTTCATCTATGTTCTGAGTGAATCTTCTCTGAACCAAACACAAAAAAGAACGAAAAATAAATAAATTCAATTTATTTTTCAAATTCATCATTTCAATTCTTCAATTTGCATCACACTAATTAATTTCTCAGTAAGCTTCTCTTTCTTTTTTTCGCATTTTCGGTTCTCAATTCAATTTCGATTTTCAATTTTCAATTTTAGGGTTTTTAGTTTCTTTTCAATTACTGCATTACGTGTCTTATATTGAATCTCTTTTCTTTCAATTTCTCTATAGAATTTCAAATAGAATGAGCTAAGTAGCTCAAAATTGATTTTTTTTTGTTAATCTGATTTTATCACAATACTCATGGAGGTTTTAACATAGGTTAATTAAACCCATTAATTCAATTTTGCTTGAATTATATAGAGATATACTGCATTATGCACCTTTTGGATGTACCCTATTGTTTGTTGATGATATTGCTGTTTAATTTTGGGGGTAAAGGTTCACTATGATATGATTGGTTGTTAAATATGCTTATCAAATTTAAGAATTTTAACAATTGGCTTGCTTGTTAACTATTGATGGGTTAGTGGTTTCATAACCATTCTCAAAAATGTGGTCTAATTTTTGCAAAACTCTAGCATTTTTTGTTTGCCTGTGTAGCATTATTTATATTTGATTTACAATAAGCTGAATAAAATTTGCTGAGTCATAATGTTTTAGTTGTTGCGCCGTCTTTCTTATATGTTTGAGCTGGGAGAAATCACAAATAAAACATATTTGTGAGACCTTATAACTCAAAGTAATAACCATCTGGATGCCGTTAAGTTTTATCAAAATCCAAAATTTATTAATCTATTAAGATTAAGTTTTTTCCAAAAGTATGAAAATAACCATCTGGATGCCATTAAGCTTTATCTAAAGATTGTAAATTTTTTTTTTTTCATTTAGGTTTTTGGGCTTTGTTATATTTGTTTTAAATTGACTGATCTTTATGGCATGTTTGTTGTTGTACTTCAGAAATATGTGAATTCTTCATTCACCGTGATTATTTGCAAAGTCTTTTTGGATTCAGCATGCTAACTTAACTAGTAATCGGTTTTATTTGTTTTTTTTTTCTTATAAAAAACTAGGGAAGGGGAAATTATTATTAATAATCGATTTTATTTGTTGAAGTGAAGGGTATTTGACAAATATTTAGTGTCATTCATAGGGTTTCCTGTATTAGCAACTTTGACTTGTATGGTTTCCTCTCTTTGATTCATTGTAGTATTTAGTTTTAATCATAGGGTTTCCGAAAAGGATAATTTTGGAATTAATACGATATGTTTCTTCTTCAGTTCTTTCATAACTGAAGCAGCATTTCATCTATTTTATACACCGTTCTGCAGAGTATCACTTGGCAATGAAAATCTTATATCAAATCTTTTTTTGGTGCAGTGGAGATTGAGATCTATGACTCTGGTAATGGTGAGGCGCTAGGGAATGCTACTATTGGAGAGGTCGGTAGTAGCATAGCTAACAAAGAAATAGTTGAATGCAGTTCTTTTGATCCAACTGATGAGCAGGATCAAGATGATACTATGACTCAAGATTCTTCTGGAGTGGACCAAATCACCTCAGCACTTCCTGTAACATCGGTTATGAGAACAATTGATGAACCCTATATCGGTCAGGAGTTTGTATCCGAAGCAGAAGCACATGCATTTTATAATTCATATGCTACACGTGTTGGATTTGTCATACGTGTAAGTAAGCTCTCGAGATCAAGGCGCGATGGATCTGTTATTGGACGGGCTCTAGTTTGCAACAAAGAAGGTTTCAGAATGCCTGACAAGCGTGAAAAGATTGTAAGGCAAAGGGCAGAAACAAGGGTTGGTTGCAGGGCAATGATTATGGTGAGGAAATTAAATTCTGGTCTATGGTCTATAACAAAGTTTGTAAAAGAGCACACACATCCTCTGACACCTGGAAGAGGCAGAAGGGACTTCGTTTATGAGCAATATCCGGTTAGTTCATGTTCTCCCAGTTATTTGCAGTTCTAGAAAAGTTTTTGGTCTGTTTGGTTTATGTCCCCCTTCTCTGTTTTCACTCTTTCGTGTACAAATCTTTATTTAAAAACATGAAACATAGTAAAACAGTGTGGCATTTTTATTAAAAGTGAAAAGATTAAATGAAAGTAGAGATGGAAATAAAAACCAAAGGGCCCTTAAATGGGTTTAGTTTTTTACTTTTTATAGTGAAAAATCATTGAGCTACTTCTGCAACTATTACAATTTAAAGGATCTCGTCACTGATTTTTATGAAGATGTTCATCAATCATATCTGTAATACTGTTAATAACTTACACTTGTTTATACACTTGTTTATGCAAGAAGAGAAACTAACCAAAGACTTCAATGTTTTATATCTATGCTTATTGATTTCCATTTTAATTGATCTTTGAGGTTCTGTATCAATCCATACACATGAAAAATAGGTAAAATTACTCCCGGGGGTCTATGCACTTAATTTAGAGTTTCGGATTAGTTCTTTAACTCTGTTTTTTCTCTTCCCAAATCGATACTTTGAGTTTCTGGAGTAATTTTGCCAGGTAAATATTTTGGCAACAGCAAATTGATACTTTGGGTGCATCTGAATGTATTTGTCTCTGAGACATTTATGTACGAGTAACTTGAGCAATTCGTGTTACATGTCGTTGGGACCCCTTTTCAGTTTCCCCCCCACATCTTACATATTTGTTTTCATGCAATTTCCAGAGTGGACACGACAGAGTTCGAGAACTAACTCAACAGTTGGCTATAGAGAAAAAGCGAGCTGAAACCTATAAAAGGAACCTTGACCTGTTATATGAGTACATCGAGGAGCATAATGAAGCCGTCTCAAAGAAGATACAGCACATAGTAGAGAGTGTGAAGGAGATGGAAGCTAAAGAACAAGAGAGTCAGTTTCAATTGGCTGTTATCTAGACTTGTAATTCTTTATCACTGAATGAATTGTGGTAGATAAATTGTGCAATAATATAGTTGCTGACCATTGAACTTGTAACTCAGTCCAGCTTACTTTAGGTGTCAAGTGAGTTCTGTAGTTCAGTTTGTTAAGTTCAATGGAATTCAATATTCATTCGATTGCTTTATTTGCTTTGATACTTCAGTTGTTAGAAGAGACTAGTTCAGTCAATGTACAGGTCATTTGAGTCCATTCTTGTGAATTAATGCTAACAATATGATGACTCTTAACAAGCATGCATGGCATTCCCTTGATAGAATTTTCTTATTCCATTGTTAATTTTGTAAATTTGATTCATGGCTGTTTTTTTAAAGAGTCTAACGGCAAAGCTCATAATCATACATACTATGTGCTCGAGTGGAGAATTGGAAGTTCAAACCCGCACCTCTAAACATGAAATGTTCCACCGGTTTTTTTTACACTTCTTTTATTTTTTTTAACGTTACTTAAAACATCTTCATTTTTAGATAGATTGCATTACGAAACAGTTTGTTCAGTGTTCAAATAATGTATGGGCATTCCCCCATTAACTCTGAATAGACAAATAGTATTAAGCTTACGAAGTCATAATTGAAATTATGCACAAATTGTGCATAATACAAAAGGGAATGAAGCCAATTTCGAAATCCTAACAACCTTGTATCTCATCATCAATGGTACAAGAGAGGCAAGAATGTACAGCCTTCACTGTTGCTCAATTATTATGGATAATTTCTTTGACTTTTACAAGCACAATTTTGACTATAGTAGGTCTCATAAACCCATAGTCCATAAGTCAATTGATAAGCAGAGAGGATACCAAAATAAGAATAAGGAAATGCACTTTCCATGTGTTTTTCTTATCAAACAACTTAAGAGCACTCTTGTATCTTGTCTGTTCCTTATCTTACCAGAGAAAACACCTTCATAAAAGGATAACCAAAAGATAAAATTATACATCTACTCAAGGAAAGTATTCAAATACAGGAATGTAAATTCAATTCCGTATTACTTGGCCCTCAGCACTCAGAGAATCAAAATTGTCTTATAAATGTACCGCATAAGTCATTTATTACATTTAAGTTTACGTTATATTCATATGCGGATGAAACCTTTCAGCAACAAGCCCTTATAGCTCAGTGGTAGAGCGCCAGTCTTGTAAACTGGAGGTCCGTAGTTCGATCCTGCGTGAGGGCAAGTTTCTTTTTCGCAAAATTTCATTTTCATATGTAGCTATTTTATTTCCTTTACTTGCTGAAATTTCATTTCAAGTTTTATCTTCTTTTTTTTTTGCATAATTTTGGCTCTCAATTATTCCATAACAACATTACCATTTCATAATCTTTCTACCTAAAAAATGAAGCAAAAACAAATGTTGTTATAGATTTTGACTCAGCCAATAAGCTTTACAGTCAATAAAATGAGATGATAGTTACATTACATTACAATACATTGCATCAAAGAATGAAAGCTCCACTAATATTCTAAACCATAGCTCTCAAGAGATACAATACAATTACAAAACTAAATAATGTCACATTTGCATTCATAAACAAACTCAATTACAGAGAAAGTTAAACAAAAAGTTACATTCAACACTAAATTAACGTAGCCACTAATAGCATATTCTTTGCAACATAACCATTGCTTCCTCCAAAATTAGAAGTTGTGTTGCAAGAAGAGTCTCTCTTGAGGAGAAGCGGGACCAATTTCTTCCTCGAGACTTCTCAAAACATCACCTCCACCACCAACAACATTACCATAGTTTCTTCCTTCAACAATCTTCACTTCAACTTCACCTTCTGACCCTGAAGACTTTCTTCTTTGAGAAGAAGTTACACTTGGAAAAGTTATCCAAGAAGGTGCTCTAAACTCAAACCTTTGGTCTTCACCTTCGACTACATCGATTTCTGAAGCCGACCGATTTGAAGACCTTTGAGATGTTTTCTTATGCATTCTATTACTTCCTAAGACAACTTCAGTTGGCAAAATTGGTTGATCAATACAAGGACTTCCCATTAACATTGCTAAAGCTCTTTCCAAACTTGTTGTTACTTTGTCCATTGAAGGCCTATCTTTACCTCTCATTCTCACACATTTACAAGCAACATTCGCTATTCTTCTCAATGCTTCAATATCAGAAGGTGGTTTCAAACAAGGGTCTAAAATCGAAGGTATATCGCCCGATTTTATTAATGGAACTGACCATTGAACAATGTTACCTTCTTCATATTGCATATCAATAGCTTTTCTACCACTTAGAATTTCTAATAGTAGAACACCAAAGCTATAAACATCTGACTTTGTTGTGAGGTAGTGAAGTCTATAGTATTCAGGATCAAGATAACCAAGTGTTCCGGCCGGTAACTCGGCCAGTGGGGAGCTACTATCTGTTGGACCTAGTAACGACAAACCGAAATCCGAAACTCTTGCATTGTGTTCTTCATCAATGAGTATGTTTGAAGATTTGATGTCTCTATGAATCACCGGTGGGCATGCATAGCCGTGGAGATATTCGATTCCTCTAGCTGCTTGGACTGCAATTGTTACCCTTCGGATCCAATCCAATTGCTCTTTCAACTCTTTGTTTTTGCCATGAAGATGTTGATGCAATGATCCATGTGCCATGTACTCATATACAAGTAGTCTTTCACCTCCTTCTTCACAATAGCCTAATAGGTTGAGCAAATGAGCATGGTTCAACCTAGATAACAAGTCAAGTTCTGTGTGAAACTCTTTGGAATTTTTCTGCATGTTTGGAGACATAATAGCCCTTTTAACAGCAACAACCGTTCCATCTTTGAGAACACCTTTGAACACACATGAAAAACTTCCTTTCCCAACAATTGATTCTTCTTTGAATCCACAGGTTGCATTTTCAAGTTCCTCATAGGAGAACTTCTGAGCCCTTCTTATCTTGATCTCCTCCGCGTCCGGTCGAACCTTACCGTTATCCTTTTGAACCGTAGAACTAACATTGAGTCTCTTCATCGAGTTTAATGGTCTTGTTGAACACTCACAATCTCTTAGCTTGTAGCGAACATACATAACCGCGGTAATGGAGACAGCACTAACTATAAAAACAGCAAATACTATCTCACCAACAATAACTATCAACTGTATAGACCAAAATCTTTCACTTTTCTTCCCACCATTAGCAGCATTGGGAAAAGAAGAGGAGGAACAGTTTGAGAAGCATTCAGGTGAAGAACAAACAGAACAATTATATTCACATAGTATATCAGATTTCAAATTGCAACCACTTTTCTGATACATTTCATCAGGACAAACACCACTGCATGGAACACATAGGTGAGAATTTGGATCTTGACAAATTAGACCATTTTGTTGATCCTTTTCAATTTCATAGTAACTTGGAGGACAAGGTGCAGACAAACACTTCCTTGTTCTTGGTGAAACAGCCAAAGGTAGAGAAGTTGGAAATCCAACACCCCAACAAATAGATTCAAGAGATTTTGCAGCAAGAATTCCACAGGTAAAATAATCACCAGCTGCAATGTCAAACACTTTAATCCCTTTAGGAACTTTTGTGCTTGTTTTCAAATTTAATCCCCAACAAATAACTCCATGATCATAGCTCTTAATGCCACAAGCATGAAACTTTCCTCCAACAACAGAAAGCATAGGATCAAATGGAGCCAACTCAACATTACCACCTTGTCCTTGATTAGGTATCAATGAAATTTCTTCCTCCAAATTCAAACTTCTCCCCCAACAAACAGTTCTAGAATTCACACCTTCCAAGATTCCACATACATGATACCCTCCACAAGACACCTTCTGAAACCTCATTCCTTGTGGAATCAACCTAATAACTTGAGTACTAACCTCATCGCCCCAACAAAATACCGTTCGATTCTGCGAAAAAAGTCCACAATTGAACTCAGAACCTGCCGAAATCGATTGAATCTGTCCATCAAACACATAGTTCTTTGTCATATTGTATCCCCAACAATCAACAAAAGAAAAGTTCCTGTGTCTTCCTGTCAAAGGTTTCCTCAAACCACAAACATGATAATCGCCGGCACTGATTTCTAAGTACTGAGCATCCTTAAACATAGGTTGTGGCACACCCATTTCTATATGGCTACTACTTCCCCAACAATATGGTTGATTTGAACTCATTAAAAGTCCACAAACAAAACCATCTCCAGAAGTTAGACCAAGGAATGGAAACTGAGATGGTGTTCCATAAACTATGGCTGAGTTCATTCCATAACATGTCACAGTGTGAGATCCATCTGATTTCAAACCACAGAAAGCAGAACCTTTATCCCCATAAGAGACAGCAATTGATGACATGGAACCAAGACCAGTTACTTTTGACCATAACCATGAAAAAACAACAACCTCAAATAAAATAGTATTCAAAAGGTAGGTTGAGAATTGTTTTCTTGAGAACCCCATGATACCTAGAGACTCAAAAACTTTATTTTATAACCAAAAAGGTTGAATTTTTACTAATAATGTTGGTTGGACTTGAGACATCACATACTCTTGTTGACTTCCACCTTTCATTTGATGAATAAAATATAACTATTGATTACTCAGCAAGAAACATGACAAATATTGTTGTTTAAAGAGTTCAGAAAAAGACTAAAAAACTTCATCTACAAAGATATGGTTTTTTTCACAAGTTTTCATGGAAAACTTGTAATGTAGAAGATAAGGACTAAAATAAATGGTGGGGTGTGTTAAATAGTTAGCAAAATCAGAATCTTCATGGTGGATTTCTAGGACTTATTTGCAGGCAAAAACAAAGGTTTTTTTAGTGGATCTTGTGTACATTTTGGAAGGTGAAAAGAGAAAGGTCATTGAACTTACCAAGATGAAAAAGCTAGCTGCAAGTTCCAATTCTTTATCAAGTGAAGCTATTGTCCTTAAACTTGTAATGAAACACACATTTTGTAAAAGTTGGTAGAAACTCTTGTTGCACCATTTTCTTTTTTGGTAGCTAAAGACTATAAGAGATATATGAATTGGTAGAAGAAGAAACAAAGTGAAAATGGATTGTTGAAGGGTGGTTTAGAGGGTGGTGACCGGCAAGGACATAGAAAGAGGGTGCAATAAATGAGTTAAAACTGCTACTTATGAAAATGGGGTAAGTGTAGTTGGAAGCATTAAATGTCAAAGTTAATGCTTGTTCATGTTTTCATGCCTGGATTACTGTTACTGCACAATTTTACTTTCATCAAAAAAGAAGAAAAGAGAGGTGAATGAATTTTCTATATTTACAACCAACTTTGATATCAGAACAAATACAACCTTTACCCATAAAAATATTTGAGTCCCTACTCCATTTCAATCCTTTATTTTTCTGGTTGGTTTGTAGTTAATGGAGTTGGTTTTTTTTACTATATACTTTTCACTGATTTACATAAACTTTATCACTCTTTTTACTCAAAACTTTTACTAGACTATAGTTAGTGCTGCTAGTTCAGAGATATTTGATATGCCGACGCGCATGTTTGAATCTACAATTATTCACTTCTTAACATTTAGCGTGTCCGAGTTTTACCGTTGGACTCTTTAAAACAAAATTTTTTACTAGAACTATGTTTTAAAAATATTTATGGCGAATTATTGAGTTGAATAATCATCATACTATTTTTAAGTTATACTTAGACTATTCATGTTTGATTAAGTTGACAGCCTCTCTTCATCTGTCATATGTCAATTTTACATTTAATTGTTTTTATTATACTTTAGACAAACATTTAATTATACTTGATCATAATCAATGATGAAAATATATTATTTTTGTAACGGTAATGCATGATTTATTTCTTAAAATTTATTTACTCTTTCTACTCCCTGTTTTTTTAATGTTTCTCTAACTCACTCAATAAATATTGTTTTATTTTTTTAATGATTTTTTTAGTAATTTTTGTTTTTTGGTCTAGTAGCCTAGTGGCTAGAGCTCACATAATTAATTTTGGAAAAGTGGGGTGTCCGAGGTTCCCCTGCATAAATTATGCAATGTCTCTACCAACTGAGCTAAACTCACGGGGACTTTTTTAGTAATTTTTCTATTATACCTTTGATAGTTTTTTTCCTTCCTATTATACTATTTTGTTTTACAATTTTTAGTATGGTTTGAATTCTCATATTACTACAACTTGGTTGCAAGAAATGAAGTGTGAAATAAGAACACCTCTCCCAAATAATATTTATAAAAGTATATGGAAAAAAAAAAATCAATGCACTCTTATTATGCAAAAGCTCTTTGATGCATGATTGATAATGAGTTAGTTGAGATTCCAAAACTTAGAAAGTTTAATTAACTGAAGACACCTTATTTACTGAAAAGGGGAGGAAGAAATTAACAAGTAGCAATCATCATAATTAATTAAGGCTTTACATGCCAAAAAACATATTGGCAATTACTCTTGCATATAAAGATAGTTTACTCTTTACATTTACAATATGGTTTTCATATTGTGTCTCTCTCCAGAAAGAGTGATAGAAACACCTTTGCCTTATTAGTGTAAAGGCTACAGTTTCTTAACTCCCGTTGAAACGCTAATCGTAGGAAAATTCACTCTTTATCACACAACTCATGATGGAAATAACGAACATTGACGATGATGTGGATGGGACCTTATTTAATAAGAACTTAATAATTCAAATTGAGCTAACTAAACAAATCGTATCTGTGGTCATATGTAACTTGTGGAAGTTCCTACCACTTCATATCTTAACACGTATGCATCATTGTTTTTTTATAAGCTAAACTTCCATCTAAATTGACACAGAAAAGAAATCGAACTTGATACTTTGAGAGGAACCCACTCCAAGGTTTCAAGCCAACATCGCAAGACCAACCCAGGTAGGTTGATATACATCATTGTTAAAATGATTTTTAGTATCACTTTAGCTACTAACTTTTTTTGTATCTAAAATAAGTAATGGCTAACTGTGTGACTCAGTTAATGTTTTTTCCGTCTGATCTCAATTTGTATATGTGTGATTTGAACTGACATTTAACGTCCGAGACCGTCTATCACATGTAACTGTAAATCCTCATTTATACGAGCAAGTCTTCTACAGTCATAACTCCAAATCAAAAACATTTGAGCACACCAAATAAAAAAAAATTAAAACAAAAAAATTTAATCACGTCAATCAACGTTATTTAATATTTTTATTCTTTTTTAAAATTTTCATTTGATGTGAGTGTGTCCAGATATTTTTCGCTTAAGGTTGTGCCTATAAAAAAGTCGCTCCATTTCTACATATGATCAAATGTTGGTAAAATACAAGCTTAGCAAATATTTTTCTTCCTCTCTCTCTTCTCTCCTTCTCAAACCTTAGCCGTCACCCTTTTCTTCTTCTTCTTTTTCAGAGGGGTGATTTAGGGTCAATTTTGACCTAAAAATAACCTATTTGAACCAAAAATTTTGACCCAAAAATCACCCCTCTGAATTGTTTTTCCTTCTATCCTAATTGAATAAGTGATTTCACATATTTTTTGTTTTCTTTCGTTTGTTTCTGTGATTTTGTCGTCTTTGAACGATTATGTTTGTTTTGATTTCCCGTCTTTGTGCTGTGTGTTTTTGATTTCTCGTCTTAGTGCGGTGTTTACTTGATTTAGGTTGAAAGATTAGCTTTGAGCAAGGGCAGATCCGATCAATGACAATGACTTTGGCGTCGTCAACGTTGCAGATCCGGAGACATGAGTATTCCGGAGACATGAATATAGTCATATTAGTCATATTTGTAGGCATAGGTACTTTGCCGTTTTATGCGATTAACATGGATGTTGTGAGTTTGTACACAAATTCATCTTTTTTGTTTTTAGCGGATTTGTATTGTATCGATGTACTCTATCAATTTGAATGAATATCGTTTATTTTTGTTTAAAAAAAAAGCAGCAGCTTAGCAAATAAAAATTACAAGAGAAATTAAGTCCGTCCAAATGAAGTGCATATATGTTGCATCAGCTAATAAAATGTTATCTATAAAAATAACAACAATGTCATTTTCCTTAGCTCCAACTTAATCAAGTGATCCTTTTTAGGGAAAAAAAACTTAATCAAGCTATTGGCACAGTAGTTAGTAGTTACTGCCTTATTTAAGATTGTGCTACCACAAAAACTGTCACTCTCATCATTAGCCAAAAAGATTAGATTATGGCAATAAACAACTCATTTTAGTAGAGTTTTTTCTTCTTAATTATACAGTATAGTCGAATTAAGCATTGGCTATAACTTATAAGTAGATCTTCTTAACAACAACAACTTATAAGTAGATCTTTGGTCTTTATCAAACATTTGACGTTTCCTTTACTTTTCTTTACTCTATTTAGATTATGTTAAGTGATTGGTATATAAAGGTTCTCGTATACTCCAACCGTCTCAAATTATAAGAAAAAAAATAAAAATCACACTTATTAAGAAAACTAAAGCATAAGAATTTGTAGCATAGTTTTGTGTTTTCTTTGGAATAAGTTTCATGGGAAGATGTAAAAACAATTTTCATTGACTATTGGTTATAGAAAAAATGAAAGAGAGGGAAAATTAAATGTAATTTGCATTTAATTTCATGAAAAGAAGCAAACGTTTTTATTGGAAAAGATGATTTTAAAAAAAAAACAAGATTTAATAGAATTAAAGTTTGTCTTTTTTGCTTATATTTTGGGACAAAGAAAATGAGTTTTTTTTTCTTATATTTCAGGGCGGAGGGAGTACATATTTATTTATTTATTTATTTATTAAAAAATGAATTCTAACGGGGAGTCAAAATTCAAATTCTAGGTGGAATAGATATCCGCATTTAACATTGTTGATCTTTAAAAAAAAAAACATTGTTGTTATGTTTTATGACTGAATTCAAATATTAAACTAAATAAAAACTGAAATAATTCATTTAAATGTTTTTAGAGTCTATTGAGTTGTGAAGTCCCGATACTTTAAAATGGATGGCGTCTCCTGCGTATCCTACACTGATACCTGCCCGATACTTTCTGATACGTATCATGAGAGTATTTGAAGAATAAATTTTATTTTTTAAAAAAATAATTATCTGATACTTCCCAATACGTGCCAGGAGAGTATCTGATAATTATCCTGCACCGATACCTGCTCTGATATTTCTCAATTAATGTTAACTAAAATAACTTAACTCTTGAGTACTGATGTGTTCTTTTTTGGATCGATATAGTATAACATTAACAATGTTCCTTTTGGATATAGTATAGCAGTGATGGTGCTCTTTTTGGGATATATTGTGTATGTAATTGACTAATCATCACTCTCTTAATCGTCAATATTATTTATATTTATGTTGATGTGCTACGAGCCTATGACTGGTTTCTTTTGTTTGTTAATATATTTGCATATTAAAAA
>Ga0228711_1008633_pt1 | contig 14191 bp, 6 predicted proteins | sample MedpolnodulmetaG_2_FD_177996 | JGI IMG/M metagenome (GOLD analysis project Ga0228711, IMG submission 177996) | Root nodule microbial communities from Medicago polymorpha collected in Santa Monica, California, United States - brown nodules | ecosystem: Host-associated > Plants > Roots > Nodule...
ATAATATTATTAAAGTAGGAACATTATGGCATACAAATAAATTATATGTAACATATAATTATTTTGCATGTTGATAGTTACATTGGCATGCACTTACAAATTGAGTTAATGCATCGAGGTACTTCCCAAGACACCTGCCGTGAAAATGGTCAAGCCTTTGAATGTAGGTGAAACCACTAATCCCTCTGCGTTGGTTCAGTTGCCCACAGATAATGTTAGAACTGTTGAACCCTCTGTTGTTGTCCAGAAACCACAAAGTATGACCAGTTTGTATGTTTAACTCCTGAGAAACCCTAATGTTAAACATGTTGTTGTTACTTCTGATAAAAATTCTGTTATTTCTAATGTTGTGGGTAGTGTTAAAACATTTGGAAAAACTGTGTCTGAAACTGTGAGTCTAGAAAACCCTAGATCTAAAAAGACCCTAGGTCAGTCTAGTGATGATATGGTCAAAAATCAAGAGCCAAAAAATTATGGATCTACACTAAATGCTGAAAAAGTTTAGTAAAAGGTAAGACGGTGGCAAAATTACAATCATGATACTATTAAATCTAACTCCTGCAAAGAATACAAATAAAATTGGCTTGTTGGAAATGAAAATTGCATGATCTACTATATATAAAGCAAAATAAAACTTTGCTGACTATGCTTTGTTATAGGTAAGAATACTGTGACCTATAACCTTATACCTTTGAATTTTGATCATTTTTATTTTGTGCAACCTATAACCTGTAAAATTAAAGATACAATTAGAGAATGTACACATAGTAGGTAGAAGGACCTAAGCCGTAGCCAGAAAGCAAACCATCACAAATTTTGACATGCAAAACAAAATCTCAAACATCCAGCACACATAGCAATTAAAATCATTTTGCAAACTCTAAAATGCTTCAATAATTGGTCCAAATAAAAACTTAACTGCACGGGTCAAAGATTTAGTTTTCATTAAAGGAATTCCTACCCATTATGAGAGCCTCTAGGATTTGCATGTTGTTTGGAGGTTTATTTATGTGAAGAGACTCCAACAGCATTTAAGTGCCGTTGGATTTTTTTTTTTATTTTTTTATTTCACTGCTCCTGATATGGGTATTTTGATATTTTTGAGGTGTTGTTGGTCGCAAACAATGGTTGACTACTGATACGGGTATTTTGATATTTTTGAGGTGTTAAAGAGCAATTTTTGAAGTAAAATGAGCAAAATCCCTTCCATTTGAAGGATGCTTGAATATTGGAGTGTTAATTTAATTTCTTTTGTTAACACTATAGTTGTTTAAATAATTGGTAATTAAGTTGTATTGCCCACTTTCCATTGAAAAAAAAAGGCTACTTGTAAATGTCTAATTAACCTTCGTGGTGTTAGGGTGTGTGGTGTAGAAATTTACGCATAGAAATTTAACTTTGTAGTATTATGCTTATTTTTTGTGGTGTTAAACTCTATGTGGCATAGAAAATTAATATTTTGGTTTTTTTTTTTAAAGAATATTGTTTGGTTTTCTTAAGCCCTATCTCTTTTATATTCGTGTTTATTTTGTTCGACTATGTCTAGAGAAACTGCATTAATATTGACTAGATTTAAAGTTGGCTTAAATATTGCACTCGTCCCTGCAAATATGATCCGTTTAAGTTTTGGTCCCTGTAAAATAAAAAATTTGTTTTTGGTCCCTGCAAAATTTTTTGTTTTTTAAAATTGTCCCTGACCCCATTTTTGTGATGATTTGCATACGTGACACATGATGACTGGACCCATTTTGTAGTTTTTGGTCCCTGCAAAATGATTTGTTTCTTAAACAAGTCCCTGCAAAATATTTTGTTTTTTAAACAAGTCCCTGCATAAAATTTTGTTTCTGAAAATAGTCCTTGGAGGGACTATTTTAAAAAACAAAAAATTTTGCAGGGACCAAAAACAAAATTTTTTTTACTGGGACTAAAACCAAAACGAGACATATTTGCAGGGACTAAAACCATATTTTAGCCTTTAAAGTTTTCTTTGAACTTGGTTTGATTCCCGTCTTTACTTTAATGCATATACCAGACCACCCGTGCATCGCACGGGTCATATCAACTATAATATATAATAATAAGAATAAAGTATATCACATTATAGATTTGACCCATAATTGAAATTAAAATACTCCTTAAAAAAAACAGGGCATTTGATATTGGATATCAATTAAGGGAAGCAAAATGAAATCAAGAAAATTGTCGGTGGCTTAGTGGTAAAAATGTTGAGAAGAAGCCATTAAGGCTCGGGTTTGAGTCCCTTCAAAAGCTTTTTTCAATAAAGATTTTTTTAGATTAATTGCGTGGAGAAAGGAGGGTAATCTTTAGATTAGAATTAGGGTTAAGTATAGTTTGACGGATATAAGATTTATAAATATAAGGGATTAACGGTATTCTGTTTGTAAACGTATTAAATAAGTGTACAACAACTTGTTAAAAAAAAGTCTACATAAACAATAGATATATACAAACGGTGACACAACATGATAGGAATGAAAAGCTCATCAGTTAGGAGAAATATTAGGGATTGCTGCATTTTAGATGGAAATTGTTAGGTTAAATTGCTGCTAACCTAATGCAGCATTTTAGAGGAAAATTATTAGATTAAGTTGCTACAGACCTAATAAAATTAATAAATAAAGATAAGCATTTACTAAATAGTTATGTTTACCTTCAAATACAATAGCAAAAACTATCTAATGTTTACCTTCAAAGTTATGAATGTTATAACCACTTTATTTAATGTTCCTATGAACACTTATAACTAATTAATCTCACTAACACTATCTTTTGGATCCATTTATGTGGGAATCTCTACCGTGTGTATATTCAACGTGAATTTAGAAGAGCTATAACGTGAATCTCACTAACACTATCTTTTACATAAAACTAACTTTTGTGTTGAAAACCCTGTCATGTGATTATCTACAAAATCTTCCTAGCTTTTGAAATTGATGCTTTGGATGGAATATAACTTTAATCGTTCAAGGACATTTCTTCGACCGAATGGTAAACTTATTTCAAATGATTTGAAATTAAGTGATGACCATATGACAAAAAATGTGACTAGAAGATCCAATACAGAGCTCATCTTCTAAATGAGTAAGCTTTCATATAAATTTGTTGACTATATGGTTTTTAATAGTCCTTGGTACTAATGCATTATTTATAAGATGATGCATTTCAGTTACTAGACAATGTATTATTGTTCGAGTTGTTGATTTCTCTTTCTAGATTATGTGCCTTTGAATGTTTTGTTGGTAATTTATAAAATAATGGAATTATTTGAGAACCAAAAGTTGTAACTCTTCAACAAGAGTTGTAACTCTTTATGAGAATCATTCATATACATTATAACATTTGGCAAAGGGGTGCTTAATGAACCATAACATTGATTCAAGTGTATATGATTATAACCTTTGGCAAATTGGTGCTTAATGAATATAGCATTGATTCAAGTGTATATGATCATAACCTTTAGCAAATGGGTGTTTAATGAACCATAACATTGATTCAAGTCAAAGAGGTGTTTTCTCTCATGTGAAGGGTCATATAATTGACGGTCGGATATGGAAAGTGTACCAAATCGTTTACTAAGTAGTAAAGTGATAAGTAGAATATTGTATCTACAAGGATTGTTGTTTCGTCCAAACAATCCGCGTTACTTATTTTTGTAAGTTTGACGATATAAAAGATAACAGTTAGAAACGTTGCAATTTTTATCTGTTTGCAACAAATCATGTTTACCTGTTATGGTTGCAAAAAAGTAAGCAACAATTAGGATTCTTCGAATCCCCCTGTTTATATTGTTGGATATTAAGTAACAGTAATGTCGCGTTTATTTATCTTAGGTAGACTATACAAGTGATGAGGTCGATAGGACATTTATAACCCAATTGGTCTATCCATCTGATGGCTAACTGAACCTGCTGGTCGCACGGTGATCCTTACGTGCGGAGTCTTGCTAATTCAAAGGTAATTGAAACATAAATTGGCATTCCATTTTTTCCCAAGGCCAAGGTTCCATTAGTTCAGCCCATATATGAATCTTAGGACACTCATGGAACACCCTCTCTATGCTCTTAGTAGTTCCACAAACGAGCAACCATATCTCGTCTACCTTACTAAGGGTTTCAAGAAAGTGGTTCAATAAAAGTTTATTTCCCGAAGACGTTTGTTTCCCTAATTACTAACAGTTACATCCTAGGTTCAGCAGAGTTACTACTCAGTCTTAGTAATGTCACCTCCTAAGTACTTACTACTAGGGTCAACTCTCATTCGGTATCTTTCGCTAGTTAATAACTACTTACTTCCTAGACAGATAATTACTAGTATAATGCTATAAATATCAAGATATAAGCAGCAAGATAGTAATAACAATGTTAGGCCCTGTCAAAACCTAAGTACTTAATCTAGGGTTACGCTCCTTTAAAATAAATAATTAAATCAGGAGCTTAATACAGAACAAAAAATAAATAAAATAAACGTCATTATATTAAATAAATATCCTACAAAAATAAACAAAGGTTATTTTAGAACTCTAACCTAAAATGATTTAGTCACACATGGTAACTAAAAACAAATTACTAAAGACAAATTACTTCAAAAACCCCCTAAAACTGCTATGTTTACGGAAAACTAGAATTACATACTCAAATATAGAAATTATTACAAAAGTTCCGAAATCATAGGCAATTGCTCTAATACTCCTCCTTTTTTTTGCTAAACCCTACTGAAAATAACAGAAAAACATGCTAAGAATAATCTAAGATGACCTGTCATCAATATCCAACAAAAATAACCTAAAAGTATTTAGTTACACATGATAACTAAAAACAAATTACTAAAGATCAAAACATACTGAAATTCTAGCGCACTTGTTTTAATATGTTCTGTAAGATGTTTCAACATTTATAATGTTATGTTCAATGTTCCAACATCACGATATAAGCAGAAATAAAAACAAGAAAATGAACGACAAGAAAGTAAAGAACACAGTTCGGTAACAAACACACCTACTCTGAGGGCTACCAAGCCAAGAAGGAAATTGACTAGTGTAGTCCTTATTCAAAAGCTCTCAGCAAAGTACTCGTTTACACTTTATGACCTAGGACCTACCCGTCTAGACTTCAACCTCGAAACTCCTAGATCTGAGATCCCATCTCACTATCCTATGGTCAGTCACAACCCTTGTGACCTATCAGACCTAAACACAAACACAAAGATGAAGTTACCTTCAAACAAACAACTAGCACCTTGTTTCACAACTTCGGTGTAGTACACAAGACTACCAAACTCAACACACAGTCCTTAACAAGTATCACAAACGATATAAGAAAGGCTCACAATAAAGGTTGTAAACTTGCATCAACATGATACAAGAGTATAGCACATGTAGACTCAACACCCTAAAAATCTAAACTTTTTAGAATGACGGCTTGAATGATCAATTAGGTCTTGAAGTCTTGTTTATATACTAAATCAGTTTGGGCCAAATAATTAGTTGGGCTTCAGAACAAAGCAGATCGGTTCAACTAATCTGCAAAACAGAAATCAGAAACAAATATGGAAAGTCCTAAAATGTCGGAACATCTTTAGGATCGTCCAAAACAATAACAAATATTTCCTAAAATATAAATACTACTTTAGGAATATTCCACAGCTGATTCAAAAATGATATGTGCGTTGCTTGGTCAATAAGATAAGGAAATATTGTTTCCTTAAACAATAAAGGGCGCGCGTACAAATATGCATGAACCCAGGCACACTGAACCGCGCCTGGATGTTGAAACATCCTATTCAACATCTTACAGAGATGTCTAACAAGATGTTGGAACATTGGTTCCAACAACACATACAAGGATATTTGTTTTAGCAACAATGCAGCCATTACAAATACCCAACACATACCCTAGAAAATCAAGGAGAAGATAGAAACTCTCCCGAAGCTCCAAAGTTGTCTTCCTCTTGAACTGCCACAGTTCTGAACGAGAAATTATGAATAAGGAATGCTAGTATTTATAGTGAGAGTTTCTACCTGGGTTAGGACTAAAAGCGCGGGCTTTACCAAACACAGAAGTAGGAAAAGACAGTTGCACCCTACATTTTTGATGGGGAGTCCGAGGAGCCCCGGGAGCGGCAATGGGCAAAACGTCCAGGACCATAAGAGACTTAAACACCACACTCTTACCCAAAACCTTAAAGCCATGGGTTTATCGGTTCCCTCTCTTATATATCCTTTGTTTCCTCCATTCCTAGTCGATGTGAAAAAACATACCTTTCTAGGAGTTGTGCTTAGGAATCATTCATCATATTTATAGTAGAGCATCAACTAACTTACCACAGTACATTCAAGAGGGTCCAGCTTGGTGAAAGTAACATATATTCTCAGCCACACTCTTTTTTATGACACACTTATGTATCTCCTAAATCTAGTAGGGTTGGTCACGGAATTTGCCCACTCCAGTCGTCACATGAATGTACCTTGCTATAAATTTGAAAAAAATTCTAAACAGACAGTCAAGTTAAACTTATTCACATACTTAGTGGACTTTGAGGGTTATAACTTGGCTTAGGTTAAGGGTGGATATATTTTGGGAAAGTAGGCTAATAAAAGAACTTAGAATTAGTTCACTAACCTTAAGATTTCTTCTAAATATTAATGCAATGTCATCCTTCCTTCCTTGATTCCAACAAGATGAGTAAAAGAGTAGAATTATTTGTATTTTTATTTTTGACAGAAACATACTTTGTTTTTAAGAGACCTATTTTTTGGCTCTTGATTATTAAGACTAAAAAAAAATTAAGCATAAAAGGAAAGGTTGTAAATGTAAATGCAAAAGAAATAAATTTTTTATTAGATAATACTTGAAAAATAAGCAACAGAAAAAGAAAAGAAATTTATTAGTTAGATCATCTCAGCTTAGAAAAAAGAAAATGCAGAAAAATAAAAATAATGGGTTGCCTCCCATTCAGTGCTTGTTTAACCTCTGAGTCCTGACGGTCAATAGGTTGTCTCCTATTCAGCGCCTCTTTTACGTCTCGAGCCCGATGGTTCCCATGGGTTACCTCCTATACAACGCTTCATTTAACGTTTATTAGCTCGACGCCTCGATTCTTTTAGAGTGGCTTGTATAAAATAAAGAACACATCATCCTTCCTCTTTCTCTTGTTCGTAAGGAATTCCTTGAACTTTGTAAGGAGAATTAAGTGTTCTTGTGCTCCAATCTTTGCTTTTATGGAATATGTGCTTGTCCTCCCCAAGTGATATTGAGACTCTTTCAGCAAGTGAGTCTTGTTTTGAGTCTCTTATGTCACAAATTTTGATGAAGGCCTTTCCTCTTACACCATTACGTGGTACACCACCCCATCTGAATTTTTGATTAATCCTTTGGCAAGTGTTAGATTGACAGTTGATGGTTGTGTTAGAATACTTTCAAGCTTTCCTATTAACCATGTTGGAGCCGAATTTATGCCTTCTCCTAGACCACACCGAGCTTCTTTTATAGACAGCTTCCCAATAGAATTGAAACTTCCTAGGTCCTTGTTCGTTTGAGGTAACCACCCTTGAAATATTGCATTACAACTTTTGGTTAGTACTGCTGATCTTTCCTTTTGTAACCCCTTCTTTCTTAACAGGACCTCTTTCATAAACTTTGCGTAGATAGCCGTTTTATTCAATGCTTCAGCAAAGGAGTTCTTTACTTGTAAATTCTTCAGCAATTCAATGAATCCCTGAAATTCTTCATCTTCTTCCTTATTATGAGGTTTTTTTTTCTAATGTGAGGGTAAGGCAGTTTAATTCGGCTTGGGGGATCATTTGGGTTGTCTTCTTCGGCCCTTGTTTCTTTTCGACTCGTTCCTACATCAGGATCTTTCTCTTTAAGTGGTTCCTCCAACTGAACTGTGTTTTGCTTTTCCTATATTCTCTTCTTCTTAACCTCTAAGGGAGCCAACATCATTTTGCTTCTTAATTCAATAGCCATTCTAGTATGACATATATTTCTATTAGCATTGAAGAGCTCTCGAATGTTATTTAGTTTAGTTTCTACATTCGAGATTTTATTTTGATAATGAAGATCAATGTCCTTCTTTCTATTATGATTACAATACCCTTTTTTTTTTAAAAAAAAATAAATAAATTGTAGAGATTTAAATGACAGAAAAATAAGTAATTTAAATTGCTTAGTTGAAAACAACAACAATCCCCGACAACGGCGCCAAAAACTTGATGGTCGGATATGGCAAGTGTACAAAATCGTTTACCAAGTAATAAATTGATAAGTAGAGTATCGTATCCACATGGATTGCCATTTCGTCCAAACAACTCGCGTTACTTATTTTTGTAAGTTTGACGATATAAAAGATAAGAGTAAGAAATGTTGCAATTTTTATCTGTTTGCAACACAGCAAGTTTACCTGTTTTGGTTGCAGAAAAGTAAGCAGCGGTTAGGATTCCCCCCTGTTTATATTATTGCATAATAAGTAACATTAGTGTCGCATTTAGTTATCATAGGTAGACTATACAAGTGATGAGGTCATTGCTAACCTATTTGGTATATCCCTCTGATGGCTAACTGCACCTGCTGACCGCACAATGATCCTTACGTGTCTTTCTAATTCAAAGGTAATTGAAACATAAACTTAAATTGGCATTCAAATTTTTCCCAAGGCAATGAAGGACAAAGTTCCATTAGTTCAGCCCATCTATGAATCTTAGGACACTCATAGCACACCATCTCTACGCTCTTAATAGTTCTAAAAACGGGAATCCCTATCTTGTCTACCTTACTGAGGGTTTCAAGAGAATGGTTCAATAAAGGTTTATTCCCCCGAGACGCTTGTTTTCCTAGGTTCAGCAGAGTTACTACTCAGTCTTAGTAATGTCACCTCCTAAGTAGTTACTACTAGGGTCAACTCTCTTTCGATATCTTTCGCTAGTTGATAACTACTTACTTCCAAGATATATAATAACAATGGCAGGCCCTATCACAACCTAAGTAACTAATCTAGGGTTACGCTCCTTTGAAATAAATAATTAAATCAGGAACTTAATAGCAAACAAAAAATAAATAAAATAAACGACATTATATTAAATAAATATCCAACAAAAATAAAAAGAGGTTTATCTTAGAACTCTAACCTAAAAAGGTTTAGTTACACATGGTAACTAAAAACAAATTACTAAAGATAAAAACATACCCTAGCAAATCAAGGAGAAGATAGAAACTCTCCCAAAGCTCCAAAGTTGCCTTCCTCTTGAACTGCCACAGTTCTGAACGAGAAATTCTGAATAAGGAAGGCTATTATTTATAGTGAGAGTTTCTACTTGGGTTAGGGCTAAAAGTGTGGGTATTAACCAACACAGAAGCAGGAAAAGACAATTGTGCCCCACATTTTTGCATGCACTGGGCGCATGGTAAATGCCATAGGCGCATGGTATGTGAAATCCATGCACTAGGCATTTTTCCATGCCTTTGGCGCATGGTGTTTGTTTCCTGGGCCCAATTATCCGATTTTCCGTCGTTTTAGGTCTTTGCCTTCAAATAACTTGCCTCAGAACTTTGGGAATAGAATTCCTCCCATTTCTAAGTCTGTTGAGACCTCCTAAATCTTCATTCTTGGTTTTCCTAAGTCGTCACAATTTTTCAGATGTTCTTGATTTGCCGATTTGCATGATTTCTTCGTGAATTACTTCAAAACCCCCCTAAAATTGCTATGTTTCGAGAAAACTACAATTATAGACTCAAATATAGAAAACATTACAAAAGTACCAAAATCATAGGCAATAGCTCTAATACTCCTCCTTTTTAATGCTAAAACCTACTGAAAAACATAATAAGAATAACGTAAGATGACTTGCCATCAAATATTCACTATAAATGCTTGACATTTGAGCATTATATTGGACACAAAAAGAATAGGAATTTTGTTACATTAACAACATAATTCTCCCTCATTATCTTACTCTAAATCATCCATAAATTTTCTAATGCATGATTGAATTGCTGGAACCATAAATCTGTAAAATAATGTTGGGAGATACACTTGGTGTGGTTGTGCAATACACATCAAGGAACTCATAGTATCCTGAAGGGGATTCGCTTGTCATTCCTTTTGCATCCAATATACAATTAGTGGTGGGGGCGAATCAAAACTAAAGATTAGTGTGGCAACCCCATGCGCTTTGTGTTTTACATGTATAACCATTAAACTTTTCAGGTTTCAAGTGCAGCAACATCTTCCCAACAATCAAGTTATATACACTTCATCATGTTCATCTTCATCATCTTCTTAGTCAAGTTATTGCAGCAGTTCCCCAAATCAAGTTATATAACATGTTTTGTCTATTACTTAACGTTCTAATCATCAAACACAAAGTAATAAATAAATTGTTATTCTATTATATTCTTTGTTATCATGAAAACATAATCAAAGGTCACTGTTCTTGTGACCAACTTGGTTCTAACAGTATGGATACATTTATAGCTTCAATTTTAACAATCAGAGGGCCTTTGAATTTGGTGAGTTCGAATGTCCTAAAATCACTCATGAGCTGAATATAAGGGTTTCAGATAGTTTAAATGAAATGATGAAGGTGGCAAATAAGAAAATTGAACTAGAGGGTTATGCAAATGTTTTCTGGTCCAAATCTTTATGAGAATTTAAAGGATATATTTTTCTCCCACCACCATCAACCGACTACTTAATGAGACACAACAGACTTGGAAGAAAATAAGTTTTGTGCACTACTAACTACTAAGAAGAAAATAAATTTTTGAAAACAGCAGAGCTAGAAGGAAAAAATTGTCATAAACACCTTGCTATTTTCCAACAAAATTTCAATAGGTTTACATGTATACTATTCCACATGTAACGTCTGATTTCTTTGTCCAAAATATGGAAAACTTATCAAATGCATTATAGTTTAAGATAATTTAGGTAGTGGCAATTCATAATTTTATCAATGAAAAGGAAATCAATTTGTATGATATAATTTCCAAAAGTGTGGTTAAAATGGATAGTAGTGATCCAAAAATGAAGTTCACACTAGGGCACTATCTGTGATCAATGCCTTGTGTGAAAAGGTTAGAGTGCATAAAGAGGCCAGAGACATCGACTTCACTCTGAAGATTGTCATGAACAAGACATGGATTGAAAATTTAGAGACTAGTTTTTTGACTCTTTATGACAATAGAGTCAACCACGATGACTGCAACCATAACAACAACCACCTCCAATGTCGCACCAACCACCTACACACCCTAAATTTCTAAAGTATCTTATATGAGGTGTAAATATCGTATAAGATTTTAGTTAAAACCTATTTCTTAAAGAGCATTATGCTGTTAAAAATCTGCCTTGCGGTAAGCCTGTCCATCAGAGACAAGACCATTCTTCTTCTTTGTTTGCTCAATTTCAAAGGAATTGGGGATTCCTCGAGAGACATGATGACAGATTATCATATGATATTTTTGGCTATGCTTTTAGTAATTTACTTTCAATTTGAAGGCAAATAAGATGAGAGTTAGAGGAGATGTCAATGGTTTGAGGAATATATTGTATTGTTTTTACTCGAGTCTTTGCAATTCACTTTTATCCTAAATCATGCAACTCCATGTGTTTTAATTGTTTTTTAGTGAGAAATAATGTAAATCGACAAATCAAGACATCACGTGAAGGATCAAAAATATGAAGGTTGAAGTTCAATGGATCTAAGAAGGTTCTTGAAGACAATACAAACTGAAAAAATTTCATTTCAAGTTCCTACGAGTTTCCAAACGAAAGCACGATTGAAAATGGGACAAAAATGCAAGAATTCGCACAACAGGGGCTGCCTCATGCACCCCTGTATGGGTGAGAAAATCACAAGGAGGGGGGTTGAATTGGTCTGGGTTTTTTCTGATTTCTTTTTCTCAATGTTGTAACTGGTCAGATTCTGATGAATTCATAAACTGGCACAAAGTCTGAGTGCTCCAGAATAATAGAACACAAAGATAAAAGATAGAAAAAAAAAAGAGAAAGAGAAGACGCAAGCAACTTATACTGGTTCCTCCCACAACATAGGAGTAGTCCATTCCCCTTGCACTTCCAAGAGATTTCAATATAATTACTACTAATTACAATTGCTTAAGGACTCTTCCAAGACACTTCCAAATGCTCAAGCACACTTGCAAGAGATTTCTAATGCTCAAGGTGACTACCAAGAGACTTCCACTGCTCAAGACAACTCCAAAAGACTTCTATTTCTCAAGCACGCAGACAAGATACTTCCAATGCTCAAGGACAACTCCAAGAGACTTATATTTCTCAATCACTAGTGAAAGAGACTTCTGGTGCTCATGCTTTGCAGGCAAGATACTTCCATTTATTTACAAAGATAAAAAAAAAATTGTTCTTACACTGGATAAACAATTGTTTGTGTAAACTAAACAATATTTGAATAGACTCTTATGATTTTAGGATTTCTAAGATACAAATGTTGAAAAGATAATTCCTAAATGTTTCGTGCTATTTGATTTGACAGAGTAATAACATAGTAAAAATAGTAGAGCCTCTTTGGTCTTCTTCAGGTCTTTAACTCCTTTTATAGGAAGGAATTTGAGATACATTTGAGAAGAGTGCCAACACTTTATGAGTCATTAAGAAGCTTCAAATCAAGGACGTTGAGCCATTTCTTGATATGGATAATAGTCATTTGAAAATTCTTTGCTGAAACTCGCAGTATCCATTCATTCTTATTGTCCTTGAAGTTCCTTGTCTGTTTCTACACGTGGTTAGAAGAAGACAAAACTGTACTCAGATCTTTGATAGAGACATCTATATAAGAGTACAAATATGACGTGGAGTCTGGGTGCCTCAGGTTCTTCTGAAGTCTGAAGGTCTTACAAGTCTGATGGGGTTGATGACAGGTCATTTTACGTTATTCTTAGCATGTTTTTTTAGTCAATTTCAGTAGTTTTTAGCAACAAAAAGGGGGAGTATTAGCACCATTGCCTATGATTTCGGGACTTTTGTAATATTTTCTATATTTGAGTCTGTAATTCTAGTTTTCCCGAAACATAACAATTTTAGGGGTTTTTTGAAGTAATTCACGAAGAAATCATGTAAATATGCAAACTAAGAACATCCGAAGATTTGTGAAGACTTTGGGAAAACCAAGAATGAAGATTCAAGAGGCCTCAAGATAATTTACAGTGGGAGGAATTATGTTTCCGAATTCCGAGGCAAGTTATTTGAAGACGAAGATCTAAAACGACGGATAATTAGAGAAACTAGTCCAAAGAAGAAATACCATGCACCTTGGGCACAATGGATGCACCTTGGGAATATCCCAAGGTGCACTCTCATGCCCCTTGGGAATGTCCTATGCGCCTTGGGCCTTTTAAATGCCAGGGGCGCAAGCGTAATTTTATGCTTTTTTTGTGGTAAAGCCCAAGTTTTTAGCCCAAACCCAGTTAGAAACACTCACTATAAATACTAGCCTTCCTAATTCAGAATTTCTCGTGCATAAATGTGGCAGTTCAAGAGGAAGGTAACTTTGAAGTTTTAGGAGAGTTTCTATCTTCTCATTGATTTTTTAGGGTATGTTTTTAGTTACCATGTGAAACTAATTCCTTTTAGGTTAGAGTTCTAAGATGAACCTCTATTTATTTTTCTTGGATATTTATCTAATACAATGTCGTTTTTATTTTATTTATCTTTTGTTCGCTATTAAGTTTTATATTAGGAAATTCTTTAGTTTATTTTTGTAGTAGGTTCAACCCTAGATTAGATACTTAGGTTGTGACATGTCCTAATATTGATATTACTATCCTGATTCTTATATGTTGATATTATATCTTGCTACTAATATCTATCTATTTAGGAAGTAATTAGTTAGTGATTAGCGAAAGATACCAAAATCTAGTTGACCCTAGTAGTAATTACTTAGGAGGTAACATTACTAATATTGAGTAAAATCTACTGAACCTAGGAGGTAACTAGTTAGGGATTAAGGAATCAAGTACCTACTTCAAGGAAATAAGTCGTAGCCTAATAAAACCATTCTCTTAAACCCTTAGTAAAGTAGACGAGATAGGGTTGTCCGTTTGTAGAACTACTAAGTGTGTGTGTGTGTGTGTGTGTGTGTGTGTGTGAGAAAGAGAGAGAGAGAGAGAGAGAGAGAGAGAGAGAGAGAGTATGCTATGTG
>Ga0228711_1008635_pt1 | contig 14189 bp, 5 predicted proteins | sample MedpolnodulmetaG_2_FD_177996 | JGI IMG/M metagenome (GOLD analysis project Ga0228711, IMG submission 177996) | Root nodule microbial communities from Medicago polymorpha collected in Santa Monica, California, United States - brown nodules | ecosystem: Host-associated > Plants > Roots > Nodule...
AGAAAGTTGTCATTGATCAAATGATGCCACAGAATCATGAAACACTCGAAATGAAGTCAAATATAAAACTTGATGGGTACGGAAATAATTTTAAATGTTTGACTATGTGTATTTTTTTTTTTTTTTGGTAGATAGACGAAATGGCAAAGCCATTATAAACTCACACACACAAGTGGTGGGTTCGAACCCCGGTCATGGCATCCGGCCTAACAATTTCGGCATTTTGCCAGTTGAGCTAGGACTTCTGGATGACTATGTGTATTTATAATACAGGGTCTTACAGCCCAAACGAGTCTATGATTAGATAGTAGATACAAGGTAACCTATCCATCCATCTATTTTGTTTGTTATCAAGTGTTATATACTCCTATGAGTAAACTTAAATTTATAATCCATGAATGCTGAATAACAGAATATGAGAATAACAAAAGAATGAAAGTTTGATCTCACGCATTTTTACATATGATACAAACACCAATAGAAGCCATACCTCAATAGCTGAATCAGATGCCTCAAATGAATCGTAGCTAATGAAGCCAAAGCCTCGGGAATTCCCCGTGTCAGGATCTCTCATGATCTGCAGTGAAATGCCTTGAACATCAGATCATATGCTAAATTTTGACGCGTAAAATTTAGCCCTCAATGGATGGATGGTTAATACAACTGAAGGAGTATGAACATAAATACGAGATAGAATTCGTAGCAATTTGCACATATACATGCAAATAAATGGGATAATTTAAGAGTACGAACATGAATACAATTAAAATTGAAAGTGGAACCGTCCAACATAGTATAACCCATCCATCAGATAAAGTACTTAACCTAAACTAACTTGTGGACCTGTCTCAGGTGTTATTTAATGGGGAAGATAATTATAGATGTGTTATCCGAGGATACATATATTTTGTCATACTACAAATAATCAGAGCATATAAAGCTTAAAAATGTGGAAAAGTACTCAAAATGCAGTCATCCGCTTGAACTAGACTGAACCTTTTCAAACAAACATGTAGAGAGAACATCAGCGGTAAGTAACTTTTAATGTAATTGCTATAAATATCGCAAATTGATTGTAATCTCCTAATTGTATCCGGATTGTTGGCTACTTTGGGTTAGGCGTTATTTCCCCAATGAAGAGGGAAACTGTGGCAGTGGCCTCAGCTTCCATGGTAGATAGGGACCTGACTGATGCAGTGGAAAATTTTAATTTCTGTGAAACCTTACTTCAAACTTTACAAATTTGGGAAAATTGCTTTATAAATATTTAATTATTATTTGTAGGCACAATAATTATATCTAATGTGATATATCATATATGGTACCGATTTGAAAAATTTTAACATTTAATTAATGAGGAAAGGTTAAGGATATCACGTCTTAAGGAGAAAACTGCCAACACAAGGCAACGGAAATCAGTTTCCAAAATGACTATTTGCAACCAATTCAGACGATTGAGATTACATATTTGTTAGCTCCTAAGAAGCAAGAGCTAAGCTAAAAATTACTTTTCCAGTTCGGTTTCTGAATGAGTTATAGTCTCACTGTTATTGGAAAAATAAATCTTAGCGGTGAGTGGGGAAATGAATTTAAATATCTTGACATAAGATGGCATCCTTCTTTAATACAAAATTATCGAAACTACAGGGAAGGTTGGTAAGGTTGCAAGGACAATAGCCACTATCAACAACATAATAAAGATATTTCTATTACTTAGACACCCTACTAATTACTTAACACCTCACTAATACTATTTATTACATAATAACCCTTTTCCCTTATTCTTCATACTCGGGTCTCTATCATTTCCCAAGAGCAAACTCCTGATTTCAATGTACTCTCCTGAGTGTTGGCATATGAGAATGAACAAGTAAAGAAACGATTCCCCTTTTCAAGACAAGATGTATATATCCTTAAACTCTAAACTTAGATATTTGTAGCAACTAGTTTTTATTAATAAAAGATGATTACAAACTAACGAACGGCATGAAGGAGAAGCTAACACCACAAGCATCCTCCCTAATAACTAACGACGGTTGGTCTTTGTGAACGTGAACAATTGAATATTTCGTTTCTGGTGGTGGTGGTGGTGGTGGTGGTTAAATCTCCCTAGTCCCTCTCAATTGTATGATTGTTAACTCCTGTGGTTAGGAGTGATATCCTCATTATTTCCTACGATTTAAGAAGCTACACTACAGCCTATATCATGGAAACTCTGTATTTTAGAAAATCGGTAATGAGGATTCAATTATAAAGGCTCTTTGTTCAAAATATAGCAATTGCCATAAATGGGAGAGTTAAGAAAGTTGCAAACCCAGGAACTACCTATATGGATGGACTACAGCAATCTCCAAGAACAAGGCTTACTAAAGAAGGATGACTGTTCAGTAGAACAGCGACCGAAAAAAATGATATATTTGATACTTAAAAGGCCCGACACTACCTAATTGCTGCTTACAAGTCTTCAAGGGAAATCAGAAAGTGGACATACTCTTGAAAACCTTGTTGAGACCTAGGGTTTGATTTTTTGGACGGGCCAGCCAAGAATGATTAATATCGACTACCAGTCTGAGCGGGTAAGTGTTGGAGAGAATTCAGTGATAAGAATAAGCATTAAACGTGACTAGCTCGGTAAATGTTGTGATTTGATTTGATTGTAATTTTCAAATTGTAATATTGTATCGGGCAACAAAACATTTGTGAACCATTTCACGATGTGTCCAGATAATCCAAAGTCTCAATATTTAGTTCTCAGATAGCTAATAGGAAAACCAATTTTAGGTTCGGAATAATTTCCTCATTCTTTCATTTTTCCTCCAACTATTAGGGCAGGTTCAGTTAGCCTATATTATTTAAATTCTGTATTCTCAGACAACCAACAAGGGTTTCTTACTAAATCTTCTTCAATCACAAAATATTCATGGCCACGGTGTAAAATAGTGTGTATGGTGATGTATGAAAAGCATTAGCCATTGCTGCTAGCTGGATACTTTTACTTAAATGAAACAAAAACAACACTATCAGGTAAGATGAAAGAAATTAGAAGAGTAAAACCTTGGGATTAGTAACAATAACTCCAAATGCACTGAAAGTATCATACAAGAGCTTCTCATCTACATCCTGCAACAGAAACATTAAAAGTCTTGTTAAATTTGATCTCAAAGCCTAGAACATTTTAATCTATTTAAAATTAAATGAAAAACTTGCATATTTGGTGACTTACAGGATCCAGATTGCCGATGAAAAGGTTTGCCCCGACATCCAAGCTCTTTTTATCTTGGGATGCCTAAAACCAAAGAAATCGCAGATCAATACTCTTTATAATCAAGTAGCATAGACACTGAAATATCTCATTCTCCAAGTGACAGACAACGGTATAAGATAAGTATACATATTGTAAGCATGAAAAATTAATTTCTATGTGATCAGTAAGGGATACTCAATTGTAAGAGCGACATCTTGGAATGACATACAATAAGGATTGGGAAAATAAAAGATGAATATTGGTATAATACTTGGTGGTTAGAACTTGGTCCACACAAAAATGGTGTACAATAACAATGATTCCATTCTACGTGGAATGAGGATATCTGTTTTTATTACGAGAAAAATGACACAAAAAGATAATCCCATCTTAGAATCTCTAAGATTTATTCCCAGATACAAGACCTTTTATTCCCTCCAAGGAGCAATAGTAATGGAGATTCTTGGGTATCATGAATCAATTCAATACTGACTTTGTTTTATTATTTATCTTTGTTAGAGTTGATACAAAAAAAGAAATGAGAAAACTAGGGTTCAAATTATGAATGTTACGAATCCGATTGATTAATCTTCAGAGAGCATGCAAATACAAGCCCTAGAAAAAATGTAACAGCTCGGTAGTTATGTAACTGCATCAACCAACTTCTAATTGACAACAAATACAATATGCATACAATTAATAAAATGACTAAGCTATATCTCTATCAATACATAAAATAGAATAGAATAGAATGCAATGGAATCAAGAATATGAACAGCAACAGCTTTGAGCCCTAGTTGGATAAACATCTTAATTAAGCGAGCGTTTATACATATGATATAAGTGGTTATTGACATTATAATCTATTTCCATAAGCTCTCTCAAACAGTAGCACAGGTAAGTAGGAAAAGGGGAACATACCTTATTTACACGAATTGGTTTTCCATAAAGTTTAATCATGTTAAGTACTTTAATAGCCTGCAACAGAAGAAGCAAACAATTAGGTTAAATGTTGATTTGGTTGAAGATAAATAATAGAAAAACAAACATACATAGTCAGCATCTTCTTCGCTGCGGAATTCGACAAATCCATAACCTTGATGTTGATTAGTGACTCTATCCTTAGGAACATACACATTAACTGAATCAAACAAAGAAGAAGAAGAATAAGCTTAAGCTTAAATGTGTTGAAAAATTGAATAACCCTGAAATAAAATAAAATGAATAAGTAAAGAGATATTACCAACGGGACCAGCTTGAACAAAAAGCTCCCACAATAATTCCTCAGAAATCTGAGGGTCGAGATTACCGACGTAAGCAGTAGCATCTTGGTTTCTCTCCGCCGAATGTTGGCCGAGCAGATTTGCACCCACACCGGGAGCAATTCGAGTCGTCATCTTCGCCGGCAGAAAGCAGAGCGGGCGGGGAAGTTAGGGTTCTGTTAAAATTAACTTCAATTTAGACTGCTGTGATTCTGGGTTTAAGTGGAACTCTGCCTGCGAACGACACTGTTTGTATATAACCCGTCCAATTCAGATCAGTAAATTATGAATTTTTTATTTTTTATTTTTTGAGAAAAACAAACTTTTATTTTATAATATCCTAAAAAAGATGAAGGGTAAAAAAATGAGACAATGTTGTTAAAATAAAGTACAAGTGTATATGATTCAATTTTAGACATGCATCGGTAGAAGTGTATAAAGATACTTCACTTAAAATTATATTTCTTTTGGATGAAGGTAACCAAAGAGGTGATTCGATTAATTAACACATTAGATAAAAATTTCAATAGCAACAAAATAATTTAACAAGAATAGCAACATAAATTAAACACAAATAAAATCATGGATGAGTCAAACTAATTTCTTAATTATATTCATCCATTCACGCCATGATTTCTTCGTATATCATGATTTCTTTCCAAGTCTTAGGATATATCAAACTTGTTTGAATGGCATAAATAGATCTAAACAATGTGGCGTCTATCTCGATTGAGCCATTGGAACTACATTTACCAGATATAGATAACATGGTTTTCACATCATTGTCCTGAAGTTTCAATTAAGTGAACCGAGTGCATCCATCTGAGTCGATCACATATATAGATAGCATGGTTTTTACATCATCGTTATAAAGTTTCAATTAAGTGAGTTGAGTGCATCCATCTGAGTTGATCGTCGAACGATGATATCCAACATTGAACAATTCTTGTGTCATTATGGTTGATAAGACCGTTAACTTGGATTCTTTGCATCATGCATTGTAACATCAACATTGATCCTAAACATATTAGATTTCCCCTTGTTGTAGTAAACTATAATTAGGGTAGAGTTCAGTTCGATTGGACAAGTGTTCATTGTTTTGCAGTGGACCACAAAGACACCAATTTTTACAAGTTTTTGTTTGTTGTGGACCACAAAGATTGTCGTTGTGTTGTACACCGTATAAAATCTTTTGCTTGGCTGATTCAGATTCGAGAAATCGAAAAATTTAACTACATTTTGGTTTATAGAATCTGAAATGTACAAAACCTTTCAGTATGTTAGCTTGTTTCAAATTCTATAAAACAAACAGACAAAATACAGGTTCAGCTTCTAGAATTTGAATGAGTAAAACATAGAAAAGTGTAGACTCTCCACATATCAGTACTTGTATTCTGCCAATTCACAAGAAGTAGTAGTTGGGAAATTGAAGGAACATATCTCTTGTAAATGTAAATTTGTATGAGCGGTTTTGATATCAAATTTTCAAGAGATTTGGGACAGTTGTTATTCTTTCGAGGTCTGTGACGACTCTTTTAGAAAGATTTATTATTACTTCTTGACAATTTGTAAGTTGTAGAGGGAGTCGGAAGGTATGTTACTTATTTGGCATGCAGTGTTGAGAAAGATTTGGTAAGTAAGGAATATGATGATACTTTCCTCTTTAAACAGAACTATAGAAGAACTGGTGGAGGCAATTAAGATAATGTGTTGTCAATGGTTTTCTTTCAAAAGTTAAGGTGCTTGCCTTTTTTACGAATAATTTTGAGAATGTTATGAAATGCAATGATCTTTTCAAAAAGGTAAGATAATTTTGTTATGAAATATAATACTACAAGTCTTTATTTGGATGGTGGTTTTTGTCAGATCTAAGTACCCCTTGTACTTCATCTCAACTTGTGGGGTAAGTACTTGTTGTACTTTGTCTCTTTTGATTAATATAAACTCAATATATCGTTAAAAAATAATAGCATTAATAATGACTGTGTTTGAAGCAAGTAATATATTCAGGAATAACAAATTTCTCTAAGGAAGTTTATAATTCACAATTCTCCCGATTATTACTTTTCTCATATCTTTAATTAAAACTAATTGGGAATGTTAATTGGTGTCTGCATAGTTTTAAAATTCGGCTCGATCATCGACTCGACAAGGGTTCTGGGTCATTAGGTTAATGGTCGAATCATGGAGTTAATGGTTGAACAACATGACTGAACCAGATTAAACCGAATAACTCGGCTAGATGACTCGACCTTAAGATTAAATTTTTATAGGTATTGAACTAGATTAGATCGGAATGAACCGATGACTCAAACACGTAAAAGCTAAAAAAAACTCACATGTAACATGTATATTAATATTTGTAAAACTATTTTTTTTTATAGAGTATAGCGTATTATGTAAATATTATATATGTTATAATAATGTAATATACCTGTATATAGTAGAAACTAATCCAATTTATATCAAAATTAAGTTGATGGTGTAGTGGTAAAGTCTATATTTTGGTATGTTGATGTACAAGGTTCGATCCCCCGAGCTCTTAGTTTTTCAAATTCTTAATGGCATTGGAAACTATTGTAATTTAGCATGGAAAATTGATGACATTTAATCCAATTAATGACCATCAAGAATGAAAAATTTGTTCCATTTAAAAAAAATGAAATTTGTTAAACCGGGTTGGTTCTAAAAACCTGTCGAGTCACCAGTTTTTACTGGTTTTCAGCGAGTCTTACTGGTTTTTACCGATTTAACTGCATAGCCGATCCAATGAATGGTTCGACCTAGTGTATCTATCGATTCCAGGTCGGACCGGTTCAACCGGCCGATCCGAGCAGGTTTTTAAACCTATGGGTGTCTGACACTTTTTAAGCACCATAAATAGTATGTTTTTAATAATAAAAAAAAGTATGATTTAATGCAATGGAAATTGAATTATTTGACTTTTTGAAGGAATAATTTCTAAATGAAAATATTTGTATATAAATCACTTATTTCAATTGTTGTCAAATATATTTAATAAATTATGCGCTTTAAAAATCATATTTGTCGATAAATAGATACATTACACATAAAAGCAACAAGTACTAACATGGTAGAATGAAATAGTGTAAGTGTAATTCATAAAATTTAAAAGTGGAAATAAGTGATAAATTCAAGGTAAAAAAAAGTCAATTTCTAAAGTTTATAGGTAGTAGATGCACAATTTTCAAGACAAGTTTTTTTTTTTTTTTTTACTTTTTATCTATTAATATGGTAGAAGAAAATATTTTTGAATTTCTTGAAACCAATAGTTACTAGACGTTTACCCGTATGATACGAGTTCATCTTTGCTCCATTTAGATGAGCTCCATTTAACCCATTCCAAGGCATAGATGTATGACACGTGGCAAAAACAAATTCAAGGGTTGAGATTAAATAATAGAAAATAATGCTTTATTTAGTAAAAACAAAGAACATGCTTCTCTTTCTCTCTGCAACAGACCCTTCCATCTTCCTCTCCATCATCATAGCCGCCCCCACCCTTCTCCTCGTCGGCACCGGCGTCCCCTTTCCTCCCGCCCTAGCATGACTCTCTTCCATCTTCCCCTCTCCCTCTCTGCCGTAATTCACCACCAACAACAAATTGATTGAAGTATCTTGAAGTTGTTTCATTGAAATTTGGATGAATGAAAACAACCAAACCCTCACTGTGAAATTGATAAATTTGAATGGATCGGAATAAAATTAATTGGAATTCTTGTTGGATATTCACTTGGAATGAATTGGCCTAAATTGGAGCTCTTTCCAGAAAACAAAACAGAAAAAATAAATAATTGAAAAGGGCAATACTTACATACTGTGCATCATGTTCCTCACATAATTTTATCTAAACTGCGTCGTTGGACTTGGCAGTTTTCTTCTATTCCCGTTCAAAACAGGGTGAACAGTACTTTGGGAACTTTACCTGAGTATTTTCCAATTGGAAAACCATAAATTGATTTGTTCCTAAAACATTGGGTTCTCTTTCTAGGATATTTTTTTATAACAACACTGACCTCTGTGGTGGTTGGGATCATCGTTGGGATGGAAGGTAAGTGGCAGCATCGGCGGCGAGAGAAAGAGGAAAGGTAACGATGGAGTTAATTTGCGGAAGAAGAATACCATGGATTGGTCTCTATTTTTACATTTTAATCCCAACCCTTGATTTTTTTTTTGCCACGTGTCATACATCTATGCCTTGAAATGGGTTAAATGAAGCTCATCTAAATGGAGCAAAGATGAACTCGTATGATACACGGGTAAAATATGTGCTGTACTCGACCGGTTTTTAGAACCAACCCGGTTTCTTGAAATCAATGTATATGTTTGAACACATAATTAAAGTATTATCTACAATAACTAAGTGTTCCTATCACTATTGATTCATGTGCAACTAGTGTGATAATACTTTAATTATGTGTTCCAACATATACATCGAGGGGTAAACTATAAATGCGATTTTGATCAAATTAGAATAGGATATTAGAAGTTAAAATTTCACGCAAACAATAATTCACGAGTTTAAGAATTAACAAAGCTAGTTAATGTTATTAAACACAATATATTTATTCATTTCAATATTTCATTCTCATGGTTTGCACAACCGTTTTTCATAATTTTGTAATTCCAGTTATAAGTTTTATTAACATTTAAATTAGAATAGTTATATCACTTTATAGGCATGAAACTTAATCATAATTTCGAGTCAAGATCCTCTTCATTTATTTTGCTCTCCATTTCCTCCATTTAGAGAGATAAAAACACATAAAAAATCAAAAATAATTAATGATAGTGGGACCCACCACCTATTTTTTGTGTCTATCTCTCTTTAAATTGCATTTTCCATTTATTTTTATAAATGGGATCTTAACCCCATAATTTCATAGCATGCAAAAAAATTAACACAATCACGTAACAATTTTTTTTCTTCTGAAAAAAATACAAAAATTTGTTGTGGTAAATGTTACTTAAAAAGATGTATGATTGTATCAAAATGTTTCCCTTAAAGCAAATAAAGGATGTTGATTATACTCCTTAAAATCACTTTGATATGCTTTCTCTCCCCTTCTATTTTTAAACTTACATGTAGTTCATTTTCTTGATTTTGTGAAGATGGGGGGCATTACAATAGGTTTCTAGTCAATTGTTCTTCATCTCTCATCTATGTTTTGATTTTAGTTCTTTATAGTTTTAGTGTTTGATAAAGTTAATGGTTGAAGTATATTATAAATATGAAATAATGTAAAAATGATATATTTAATTAATATTGATGTTCCTTAAAAAAAATATTAAAGTTTTTTCAATTAAGATTATAGGGTTAAAATTGAGATAAATAGATTATAGTTGAATTAACTTATAAAAAATCACTATAATTTAGTAAAATAAGTTATAAGCTCGTGAGAAAGTGATGGTTACCAAACGAGTCTTTTTTAATCAAATGAACTTATAAAACATAAACTATAAGCTTTTAAATATATTATACCAAACATAACCTTAGTAAAATTGGTGAAAGAGATAAATATACGATAAATGGTATATTTTAGTTCTTTATGATTTTAGTGTTTGATAAAATTAATGGTTAAAGTATATTATAAATATGAAATGATGTAAAAATGCTATATTTAATTAATATTGATGATCCTTCAAAAAGATTAATATTAAAGTTTTTTCAATTAAAATTGTAGGACAGCATACCGCATCAGACGATAAGGACGCTTATGCTTCATCGTATCGTAACTATGTGAAGAAAAATAAATCTTTGAGAAGAAGAGGTTGTAAACAACAAAGAAGATGCAAACGAAGATAAACAATATACCCTACCTTTCGATTGAGGCGGCTAAGGGTGTTGACGGCAGAGAGGGCACAGTTTCACTATAAAATAATGAGAGGCGGATCCTGTCCGAAGTTAACACTTAGTAAACTATATATGCTAGTTATCAATGATTAACTCTAGTTTAGTTTAATACTAATATCTATATTATCTCTTGGTTAATTGAGTTAGTTAATTAAGTTATTTACCGACTAGTTTTTATGTTTTATTGTTTTTATCTTAGGCTACTCATAGTTCAGGAAGTTCTCAAGAGCCTCATTATTTCTATTTTTTTGTCAGAGTATGAAGAGTGGTGTGCAAAATGCAATGAGGATTCATTTGATATCAAGTATCATAAGGTGGCTTTGGTTTGACTTATTGTTGTTGTTTCAAAGATCAACATTATTTATCTCTTCATGTGTTTTATGTGTTTTTGTAGGGGTTAGGTACAAGTTCAGATATCGAAGGAATAAAGTACTTCGTGGAGATAGATAAGCACCAAAAAGCTTATTATGCCTTCTTCTTTTGACCAAGACCAAGATATGCTGCCTTATGAAGGTTAAACACACTACAACAATTAAGGATTTTATCCATACTGAATACATAAGTTATGTGAAGGCCAATTTGAGGAGAAATATACCGTCACTAGTGAATGGATTCAAGCCTTGTCAACGAAGGATAATGTTCACTTCATTTAAGAGGAATTTGATAGATAAAGAGCTGAAAGTATCCCAACTTACATGCTATGTTGCAGAAAATATCTCTTATCATCATAACAAGAGTAACTTGACACAAACTACAGTGAGGATAGCCAAGGATTTTGTCGGGGGCAACAACATAACGTTGTTTGAGCCAATTGGACAATTTGGAACTAGAAATATGGTAACACCTCCATTTTCCATTTTCATTTTATAAGCGTGTGGTTATAAGAGACATTTCATATCACACTTACCTCTCATCCATTACGCCATGTCTCTTTGACAAGTTTGATAACAAGTGTCTTCAATATTGCAAGTAAATTATTTTATTATTAGTTATTTACGTTATTTTAACCGTTCGATTTTACTTTTATCAACTATTCAATCTCATTTTGGATAATGAATTCCAAGTAAATTATTTTATTATTAGTTATTTATGTTGTAGTTGTGAAATTGTATTAAACATTAAGTTTTATTGTTTGAATGATTTTAAATACATAAATTAGCGATATGATATAGGAGATATATAAAACATTTTTACTTTTAACACTCATTTCAACTTTAATACGATACTATTAAATTAACTAATGTATATTTGTTGTATATTTAAGATAATAGTTGAAGTACTTTTAAAAGATATAATATAATTATATTGTATTTATATGTTTTTTTGTTAACTTATAGTCTGATGATTTTTTTTAGCTTATTAACTCCAATTTTATTAACAAGCTCCTATAGTTTTGAGATAAATTCTTTTTGAGGGGATTTTCTCGTTGCAAAAGAAGAGAAAATATATCAGATGTCATCTCTTATTAGTATATATATTGTTATTTATCAAAAGAAAAATATGGGTCAAGGAATTCAAAATGTAATGCAAATTGCTTCGATAAATATTACAAAGACTTTCTAATTAATGAACACATAAAATTATCAACGTATTAAATTTATAAAGTTATATTTCTCATTGAACAACCTTATAAGAAATATTGAAGATTTTTGGTTGGATCTTTGGAAATGTTTCTTTTTTGGAAAATGCATAAATTCTTGAAAATATGATAACTAAATGAACAAAAAGTTGTAAATAATAAAATTATTTGTTCAATAATACAAAAGATATTATTAAAAGTATTTTTGGAGACATAGAAGCAAGTTTAGAGCTATCTCAAAATAAAAACTATTATATAGCTTGCAATGGTGAACGACGTAACACCCTGAAGTTATTGTCAATTATAACTTGTGTGTTTCGACAAGTTTTGAATATATCGTAATTCTATTATATGTTTCTTTAAATAGAAATCATGTCGTTCCCATTTTGGATCATGTGTTCCAAGTTAATTATTTTATTATTAGTTGTTTATGTCGTAATTATGAAATTGTTTTAAAAATGAAATTTTATTGTTTGAATGATTTTAAATACCCAAATTAGAGATATGATATAGGAGATATATAACATGTTTCTACTTTTAACACTCATTTCAACCTGCAATATCATATCATTAAATTAATTAATGTATGTTTGTTGTATATTTAACATAATAGTTAAGTATTTTTAAAAGGTATAATATGATTATATTGTATTTATATGTTTTTCTTTTAACTTGTATTCTAATGATTTTTTTAGCATATTAACTTCAACTTTATTAATAAACTCATTTACTTTTGAGACAAATTTTTTTTGAGTGTTTTTCACGTTACAAGAGTAGAGAAGTATATCTGATGTCATCTTCAAGCAGTACAATCCCTGCTGTCGGATATTGCATTGGAATCCATTGTTGTGGTACAACCACCGATGTTAGTGGTTGTTGTCTGTTCGTCGTCTCAGATGACGTTGATGAATCTGAACCGTTGGTTTGTTGCATATTAATTAATTAACGGTTGGTTATTTGTTATTACATACTCTCTCTCTAACTTAATGAATGAAAACCGTTATGGTGAATGGAAGAAGAGAGAGAGAACGGTTTTAGAAAGAGAAGGGGTGAAACTGGAAAATTAGAGAGAGAATAGGGCCAACAAGGAGGGTATAAATATTGTTCTTATCAAAGGTAGAATATGGATCAAAGTAGCAAAAATGTAATGTAAATTGTATCGATAACTATTACATAGATTTTGTACTTAATGAACACATGAAATTATCAATGTATTAAATTTAGAAAGTTAGTGACACTCAATCGTCTATGTATCAGTATTTTTTCAATTTGAATTTGATAACATACAAGGGAATATATGTTAGAAATTGTTTTTTAAATACTTGTATTTTTCTTTATGATAAATTTACATGTAAATACATTTTTCTATTTCTATAGAATAAGAAGTGGTTTTGTCATTTAAAAATTAAGTCATTTTAATAACTTCACACATGGAAATGGTAAGCTTAAAAGATCTAAATTAAGATATATGATATATTTATGTTTCAATTGGATTCTATATTTACAATTTATTATTCTTATAGGAAAAAGTTACAACCTCGACCTAAAATTGATTGAAAAAATTATTATACAATATTAGAGTTGCAAATTCAAAGTATTGAAGAGATTTATGTGTCTATCTTTCAGCCATATCATATATGTTGGTTGGTTATCCGGTATTATAACTCTTTTATAAAGAGTGAAAAACTAGAAAAGTAAGCTTTTATTAGCATTTTCTTAATCCATTTATACATGGAAGTTCGTTATTTATGAAATAAACGAAGAATTGGGGTTATATTTTCAAAAGAACGTAAGACTTGTCACTTTCAAAATTTAAAACTTAAGTATTTTGTGTACATGTGTTGGGGACATATTTTAAAGTTTATGTTGTGCAATCTTAGTCATGCATTTATATATAGATCAGTTTTTAATGGTATATCAAGTTTGATACATTCTCTCATTGAGTGAAACACGGACTTTCTATCTCCAAAGTTATTAGTCAAATGACTTTATAATAAATTTTTGCTCGTGCAGTATTGTCATACCCCAATTTTTGACCTAAGGTCTTACATTCATATACCCTCTGATACGGAATGTTATCTGACTTTTCAGAATAAAAATTTGACAGAGAGGTATTTTAAAATACCTCATTTTTGTTCCGATTCAGACCCTCTTCTCTCTTTATCTTTATTTTTTCTATTTACTTTTATCTTTTAAAATTCCATCTTTTATTAATTCTCTTTTAATCCT